>ERZ779889.3658-NODE-3658-length-10974-cov-3.092591_pt1 | contig 10974 bp, 9 predicted proteins | sample MGYA00511030_ERZ779889 | MGnify/ENA primary metagenome ERZ779889 (study PRJEB29588, sample SAMEA2160616) | human gut metagenome | biome: human gut; feature: human-associated habitat; material: faeces | place: Denmark | collected 2008/2010 ...
TTGGGGGCGTGAAAGCGCCGTATTCCGCATCACAGGCGTACTTTCAGTCATTGGCGGATGGTTTATCACTGCCGGAGCCGCCTTCTTGTTCTGCATCACCATTACTTTGATTATGTATTTCGGAGGCACAGTGGCTATCGTTGCCATGATTGTCATCGCCATCGTCCGCCTCATTTACAGCCACAAGAAATACAACAAGAAGCTGAAGGCCGAAATTCCCGACGACTTGTTCCGCCGCATTGTAGCCTCAAAGGACAAGAAGGAGACGTTGAATCTGCTCTGCCAACACATTGCCGACAACCAATCGCTCTATCTGGACTTTGTCATCAACACCTACACCCAGATTACAGACGGCTTTGTCAATGACGACCTTCGTACCCTGCGCCGCGCCGACAGTGCATTGCGCACAGAAAAGAGTGCCCTGAAGAAAATGCGCCGCAAGGAAATGGTCGGTATGCAACGCATCGACAAGGAGATTGCCATTGAAAAGAACACCTGGTTCCACCTGGGAAGCAACAGTTGCCAACAAATCATGTACTGTCTGCGCCGCATCTGCGAACCTTGTGAAGAACACGTGGACAACAACTTCAAACCCATGCCCAAGGAACTGGTCAAGGAGTTCATCCCACTGCGTGACACGCTAGTCTACCTCCTGAAGCGCACACACGATGTGATTGCCGAAGCACATTACGACGAAGTGGACGAAATCCGTGCCGAATGCGACCGGCTGAAAGAAGCACTTTCACGCACCCGCAAGCTGCAGATGAACCGTATGCAAGACGAAAAGAGCAACCTTACGGTGTCTTACGTCTACTTGAACATCCTTCAGGAAACCCAAGAGCTTGTCAGCTCACTGCGCCACCTGTTGCGTGCCGCACGCCGTTTCCAAACAAACGAATATGAAAACGCAGAAGCAGAGGCATAACCGCCCTCTCCTCACCATCACATAACAAAAGAACAGCCATTGAGACCCTGCAGTTTCAATGGCTGTTCTTTTTTGTTTATCACTCCGAGCTTAACGATTGGAGTACATACGCTCGTAGTAGTGCTGATATTCCCCGCTGGTGACCTCTTCCACCCAATCCTGGTGGTTCAGATACCATTCGATGGTCTTGACAATGCCCTTCTCAAACGAAGTCTCGGGCTGCCACCCCAGCTCGCGGTATATCTTGGTAGGGTCGATGGCATAGCGGCGGTCATGCCCCAAGCGGTCTTTGACGAAGGTGATTAGACTGTCGTTTATCCAATCAATGGAAATGCCTCCCTCTGCATCATGTTCCTGTTTTTTCAACACACGCCGATAGTCAGGATGCTCCGTCATAAGGCGGCGGATGGTGTCTATAGTCAGCCGGACAATTTCAATGTTTTGCTTCTCATTGTGCCCACCCACATTGTAAACCTCGCCGGACTTGCCTTTCCTCACCACCAGGTCGATGGCTTTACAGTGATCTTCCACATACAGCCAGTCGCGCACATTCGTGCCATCGCCATATACGGGCAAAGGCTTTCCCTCCAAAATGTTCTTGATGATGAGCGGTATCAGCTTTTCTGGGAAATGATAAGGCCCGTAGTTGTTGCTGCAACGGGTGATGCTGACCGGCATGCGGTAAGTGTCGTGATAGGCCATGACAAACAAGTCGGCACTCGTCTTTGAAGCACTATACGGACTGTGCGGACACAAGGGCGTGTCTTCACGAAAATAGCCCTCGGCACCCAGGCTGCCATAGACTTCATCCGTCGACACCTGGTGGAAGCGCACTCCCTCACGCCAAGTCGGATAGCCGTCGGCATCCTTGCCTCTCACCCAAGCCCGACGAGCCGCATCAAGCAGGTTTTGCGTCCCCAAGATGTTGGTCTGAAGAAAAAGCTGAGGATTCTCAATGCTGCGGTCCACATGGCTCTCGGCTGCAAAATTCACCACATAGTCAAACTGGTAAGCAGCAAACAACCGGTCGGCCAACTGGCGGTCGCCTATGTCGCCCCGCACAAAGAAACAACGTTCGTTGTCTATGTCGTCAGCTATCGTGCCCAAATTGCCCGCATAGGTCAACAAGTCGAGTATGACGACACGCACGTCATCATAGCGGCTTAAGATATACTTAACATAATTCGCGCCGATAAACCCGGCAGCCCCGGTAACTAAATATGTCTTCATCCCTTATTATGATTTTCATTTGACAAGTTCCATCAAATATTGCCCGTAAGCCGTTTTCTCCAGCCGTTTGCCCAAAGCATGCAGGCGCGCATCGTCTATCCAACCATTGCGCCAGGCAATTTCCTCGATGCAGCTCACATAGAACCCCTGACGGCTCTGGATGGTGGCAACGAAGTTTGAAGCGTCGAGCAAGCTGTCGCAGTTGCCCGTGTCCAGCCAGGCAAAGCCCCGCCCGAACAGCTCCACATGCAACTTGCCTTCTTGCAGATAAAGGTTGTTCAGGTCGGTAATCTCATACTCCCCGCGTGCCGAGGGCTTCAGGCTGCGTGCCTTCTCCACCACCGTGGCGTCATAGAAATACAGTCCCGGCACGGCGTAATGGCTTTTCGGCACAGCCGGTTTCTCCACGATGGACAAGACATTTCCCCCTTCGTCAAACTCCACCACGCCGTAAGCCCGCGGGTCTTTCACATAATAGCCGAAGATGCAAGCTCCGCCGGCCTCCGCACGGGCAGCCGCGCTTTTCAGCATCGGCGAAAAACCCTGCCCGTAAAACAAGTTGTCGCCCAAAATCAAACAGGCAGGCGAGCCGTCCAGAAATTCGGCACCAAGCACAAACGCCTGTGCAAGCCCGTTGGGCTGTTCTTGCACCCGATAGTGAAACTGCATGCCCAGCTCCTCGCCCGTGCCCAGCAGTTCGTGAAACACCGGCAAATCGCGCGGAGTGGAAATAATCAGCACCTCACGGATGCCGGCCAGCATCAGGGTGGACAGCGGATAATATATCATCGGTTTGTCATACACCGGCATGATTTGCTTGGAAATGGCTTTTGAAAGCGGATAAAGACGGGTCGCGCTGCCGCCCGCCAGGATAATACCTTTCATAGCGTATCGTTTTTTTTAGTTCTATTTATATGCAAAGAACGGAATGAAACATGAAAACAGCAAAAGTTTGTCGTACTTTTGCCTCGAAAAACCAAAGAATCATGAAAAGAATAGGAATCCTCTCCGACACGCACGCCCATTGGGACGAACGCTACCTGAAATATTTTGCCGACTGCGATGAAATCTGGCACGCGGGCGACATCGGCTCGCTGGAACTGGCCGAACGCCTGGCGGCATTCCGCCCCCTGAGGGCCGTATATGGCAACATCGACGGACAAGACATACGCCGCATCTACCCGCTGACCAACCGTTTCACGGTGGAAGGTGCCGATGTGCTCATGAAACACATCGGCGGCTATCCCGGCAAGTACGACCCTTCCATCCGCGGCACGCTGCTGGTGCACCCGCCCAAACTTTTCATCAGCGGGCATTCACACATCCTCAAGGTGAAATACGACAAGACGCTCGGCCTGCTCCACATCAACCCCGGTGCGGCAGGCATCTACGGATTCCACAAAGTGCGGACACTGGTGCGGCTGGTGATTGACGCAGGAGAGTTCAAAGACCTGGAAGTCGTGGAACTGGCCGAAGAGGCAAAACTCGTATAGCCCTTTCAGGCACGAGACCCACCCGCTTTCCTCCTCTTCCATTTCCTGCCCAAACGCCAGACGGCGATTTTCATGAAATAAACAGGCAAGACAACAAACGCATTCAGTACATTCCGCCCTGAAGAAACCGTTATCGGAAGGCCAAAATCGGCAAAGGAGAAACGGCGAAAATAAAGCCTGTAACCGATGCGGCTTGTGATGCGCAAATCGTTGCTCACATTATGCCCGTGCACCACCTCCAGCCAGTAGGGACGCTCGAAAATGTCTGTTACCGGCAGACGCTTGCGTGCCACCGTGTGCCCATAAAACTCTATCTACAAGACGGCGGAATTGATGCAAGAGTAAGGGAAAAACCTATAAAGTGACAAATAAAACTTGCCATTTCACACACTCACCGGGAATACGTCAACCTTATTTGCTGTGTACAGACACAACCCGGAGTATGCAAGAACGTAAACTAAGATTACCATTAGAAGAGTATAAGCGGAATGCCCCTTAATGCCGGCCGAGAGCCGAAAGGAAGGTAGCCGACCACGGATTCCTATCCGCTCCCGCTTACCTTCCTTTCCGCCCATGCGAAGTCTTAAGAGACCTGAAACGCCCTATTTACGCGGAATCCGGGCAATGAGGAGGGCTCAACGAAAAGTTGTGAGAGATTCAGTTCTTTTTACCAACCATCATATCTGTCAGACCTCTTCTTGGCAAGAACGGAAAAAAGCAGCCAGATGGTCGGGATTCAACACATGGCGGACCTGCTGCCGAAGAATGGGGTCGGCTTCCAAAACGGCACACGAATGAGGTGTGCAGGAGAGCCATCCTGCATCCGAAGCCTCATTGCCCACAGCCAAGACATGTGCGGGAGAGAGCTTCAAACGGGCACAGAGCCGGAGGAAACCGGCTTTTTTCCCGGCTTCGGGGGCAACAAGCCCCACCAGACGCCGGTGGCGGAGCATGAGGTAAGGCTGTCCCGCAAGCCGGGAGTCGAGCCACAGCCTGTCGGCCTGCGAAGCCGGTTGCAAGGTGTATTTATACGTTATTCCTCCCCGGCTATGGGCCGTCGTGCGGACACGCGCAGACACATCGTCGGGGAGCGGGCAAACGGGGAGACATTCGGGACGGCCGTCGGACACGGTCAACGCCCCGTCGGCATATACTCCGCCACGAAACAGTGAGAAAAGTTCAGTCCCCACACGGCGACGAGCCAATTCCTCCGTGAGCGACGTGCACAAATAAAGGGAAAAACGCACAGCCAAATGCCGCAAGGCAGCCGCATAGCGAGGCGGCACCCTCCCCCGTCGGTCGGTGAGCGTGCCGTCGACATCAAACACGATGGCTGCCACCGGCCGGCGTTCGGGTATGCGCCAAAAGACACCTTCACCCATCACGCCGTGCAGGGGGTGTGTTGTCAGGTTGCTGAAAGCCAGGAAACAATCGCAACGAGTGTTCCGACAAGGCACATCGGCCAGCGTCACACTGTCGGCCGGCGCATACAGATGTCCCAGCGTCGTCCGGCTGCGCGGACAAGCCTTGATGTGCCCCAACCCGTCGACATAGCACGAGGAAGTCCGCCCCAGACAGTGTTTCCAATCGGCAGGGGCATTCGTCCAGTCGTAGACAAAAAGGGGGTCGATGGCCGACAGCGAGGCGACCTCGGCTTCCGTGTAATGCCGCTTCATCCCCTGCATGGCATTTATAAAGAGATAAACCTCGCAGTCCAACGCATCGCGCAATGCCTGCAACACTCCCAGACGAGAGGGGTCGCCCACAGCCCCGGCACAAAGGCAGATGCCGGCCCGACGCAACAGATGCACCTGGCGGACAAAAGCATCGACTGTTGTCATCTCCGGATGGTAACTGGCCCACAGATGTATTTTGCGCAACGGGAAACCCGCTCCTTCAAGCTCGCGAAGCCAGCGTGTGGCCGGAAAAGACAGGTTGGTCTGGCATCCCACACCCTCAACATGCGGCAACGAAGCCAAATGTGCAAGCCCTTCACGGTAGTAACGATGCACCAAGGCTTCCCCGTAGGGAATCAAAAACAGGCGAAACGGCACAGGCCAAGCCTCGACCCGGCGCACAAAACGCTCCCAGGCATGTTCATCGGCAGCGGTCGACTGCGAATCCGACTTCCGCCGGAAGGGGCAATAGGAACATGTGTAGTTGCACTCACGCAAAAGCCCGCGGTAATAGAGCTGGTGTATGTCGTTCAGTGTACGCATGCGTCAATAGTCGTAAGTGTCCATCCGCGCACGGATGGCTGGCGATATGAAGAGCGGGCCGATGAAATCGGAACGTGACATACCTTCGTCCGTCAGGCGGATATGCCTGCCGTCGTCCACCAGCCAGCCACGCTCGGCAAGCGAAGCAAAAAGAGGGTCGGCATCAACGCTTTGGCCAAAACGGGTTTGATATTCTTCTTTGTCCATGCCTGCATAATACAAGAGATTCTTTATGATATATCGCCGCCGCTGTTCGTCGGGGGCAAGAAATATCCCGTTGTCGACTACCGTGTAATCGGCCGTGCCGACATAGCACTGCAACACATCGCGTATGTGACCGGGCCGGACACTATAACGAGTGGCGCAATGAAGGTCGCCCAAATAGCTCCGCCCGCCCGCACCGCAGGAAAGCATCACTTCGTCTCCGCACGAATGTGTTTCCGCGTCAACCCGACGGACAAAACGGCGCATCGAAGTCTGCCGGAAACCTTGTACCAGGAGGTAATCGCGCGCCGTGAAATACAGGCGGAGACAAACGTCGTCGTCTTCCCTTTCTCGTATTCCCGTCCCGCGGCGGACATAAAGGGGATAGATAAACAATTCGTCGGGCCCGAACTGCAAGGCTTCCCGCAAGGAATATAAAAGGCTCTCCGGCGTCTGCCCCTTGATACCATAGATAAGGTCGATGTTGAGTGTGGGAAAACCTGCCTGGCAAATACGTTCCAGGGCGGGATAAATATCGGCACGACGCGGACGACGGCCCAAAGCCGACAGTTCGTCGTCCCGGAAACTTTGGATGCCAATGCTAAGACGGCTCACCCCAAACCGCCGCAACACGTCGAGCCGCTCCTTGTCGGCATATTCGGGAGAAGTCTCGACAGAGGTATAGACCGTCTGCGGGTCTACGTGAAAAAGCGAAGCCAGGGAGAGCAATTTGTCAAGTTGCTTGGGAGTGAGCAACAAAGGCGTACCTCCCCCGATGGCAAAACTGTCGAAGCGGAGTCCGCCGGCCAGCGGAGCCAACTGTGCAGCCTGGCGTGCCACAGCATGAAGGTAAGTGTCAATAAACTCACTGTCGCATCCCGGCAAGGAAAAAAGGTTGCAATAGGCACACTTGCTGCGGCAAAAAGGTATGTGGAAATACAAGCTGGCACAACTTCCCTGCAACATCTCCAGACGAGAAACCAATGAAAGAGGCGGGAAAAGACGGTAGGCCGTCTTGTGCGGATAGCTGTACATGTAGTCCGTGTAGATGGAAGTCATAGTTTAGTCAGAATGAAATGTTTGTAAGGGACGGTATAAACTGCCTCGTGGGAGATGCAATGATATTCATAGCCATCTTCCCCGTAGCACGTGCCGTGGTCTGAAAGGGCAATCACGAAGGTATTGGCCCGCCGGCGGAAAGCGTCGAACAAAGGCGGCAGGCAACTGTCGACATAGCGTAAGGCAGCAGCGTGTGAAGTCTTGTTGTCTTTCACCAATCCGGGCACGTAGTGCGCGTTCGGATAGTGGATGGCAGAGAAGTTAATATAGAGGAACACTCGCTTGCCGACTGGAACCTGCTCCAGCTTTCCAACTGCAAAACTTATTTGTTTTTCAGCACTGTGCGGGTCTGTACACCCAAAACCGGGAAGCCAATAGCTGTGATGGAACAAAGACGGGAAAACACGCCCCAATGGATTGCGCTTGCTGAAAAAATTGACCCCGCCCACACACACCGTTTCATACCCCGCACGGGCCAAAGCCTCGACAAAAGTCGCTTCCGTAAAAGGATAGCTTCCGGCAGGCGGAATGCGCCCAGTCCCGGCCTGCACCGGAAAAAAGAGCCATTTGCGGCTACGCAACAAATGAGGCTCGGCAGGCGATGGCAAAAAACCGGCAAAGATGGCTGCGTGGGAGGGATAGGTAAAGTTACCCGGAGCATGACGCTTTTCCCACGGGTTGCCGAAACTGTTCAACACGGGCGTCCCTCCGTTACCTTCTTCGGCCTTGGCCACATCGTAACGCAGCGTGTCAAAGCAAAGCATCACGATGTCGTGCGAACCGACAATCTGAGTCATGTCCACATCGGTAACGCCATCTTGCGTGCCACCTGGTAATTCGTCAATCAGCATGGTTTGAAAGTTCTTTGAGTTGATTGGTATAAATCAGATTGCGGGCAAACATATCCTGATAGATATGGTCGCCTTGCCCGTTTACTTCTATAATATAAGGTGTGTCCGTATCTTTTTCCACAAGCAAATCAATACCGGCATAGTGAAGTCCCAAGGTTTGTCCGGCCTGCACGCTCTGGTTCACCACTGCTTGTCGCACATCAAAGCCAAGAGGGACATCAGCCCACTCACGGGCATGGTTGTTCAAATGAAGATTTGTGATGACACCGCGGCTGCACCGAGGCACAAGATAGTCCACCTTATTTTGCCGGCAAACCGCACGCAAATCGTAGCTCAGCCCGTCCCATTCGGACTTAGGAATCCATTCCTCCAGCAAGGCTTCTGTCTGGATAACAGCCTCGGCCAGCAAAGCAATGTCGATTTCCTGCGTCAAGCGATGGATGCGCTTGGTGTTATAGACGCGCCCATCGACGGCCTGCAACGCTGTGTAAACAGTCCAACTCCTGCTGTCGGCCCTGTAACGGATAGCCATGACGCCTCCTGCCCCAGAGCCGTAACGGGGTTTGAGAAAGCATCCCCGCCGACAGGTTGCCAGTTGCGACCTCAGTTCGTCAAAAGAAGAAGGTGTGCCCACCAAAGGCGTAGCCCTCAGCCCAGCCCTCTGCAAACACCTTTTAGACTCCAACTTGTCGGCAGCCAGCAACAAGGCGGCTGGCGAGTTGAGAAACCGTGTCCCTTCGGGCAACGGACGCTCACCCAATGTGCGCAACAGAAGCCGATAGGCCGCATTGACCTGGGCATAGCGCAGATAGTCGGATTCCGTGTCAACACACGGCTCCAGCTTGACAACTGCGTTTTCCACATACGGCCAACGGCTGTCCAGTTCTTCATAGGTCATGAAACGCACTTCCACCCCCAACTCGCGAGCCGCCTTCTGAAAATATTCCGTACGGCGGGAAGGGCGGTTGCTGACGACAATAATGCCTTGCATTGCTGCCGTGTCCGGTTACTCGGTGATCAAAGGGAAGTAATAGACCTCGCCGTCATATTCCTCGGCGTCTTGCCTGTCGCTTGTGTCAATCTTCATTGGCAGCTCCTCATGAAGCCGTTTCACCATCTCTTTCGTGAGATAATTGTACTTCATATTGATAAACTCCAGATGGGCAATCTTCTCTTTGTTGTCCAGCAAGAGCTGTGCTCCCTTGTCTGTCAGCACACCGGCCGAGATGTCCAATGTCTTCAGTTGGGGCAAAATGTCCGAAGCCAGTATCATCTCCACCACATCGTCTTCCTCTTCAGAGTTGGTAATGCCCAAATAAGTCAACTTCGGGAATTTATCTTTGGAAAGAAGCGGACGGAAGACGTCAAGGCTTCCATCGTAGCCGTAATCCTCCACACCCACATAGAGCACCAGCTTCTCCAAATTCGGGAAGTCGGATTTGGCAATGTCGTCCACGACGGCAGAAGGCAGCCCGCCACTGATGATTTCCAGCGAACGGAGTGCCGGACGCGATGTCTGTCCGATGCTGAGATTGTTCGTGCCCTTTATCTTCAAATCTTTCAAATGCGGCATATTGTCGAGCATCGGGCCGAGGTCGGTCTGCTCAATCCAAGAGATTTCCTGCTCTTCCTGGTCAATGTCGCCCCAAAACAGGCCTTCAAGATGTTCAAACTTGTCCTTGTGTTCAATGAAACCTTTCACCAAGTCGCTGCAATCCTCGCATTCATAATCCCAACACCCGATGGTCAGTTGCTTATATTCGGTCAGATGTTTATCTTTCAAGATTTTGTCCAACAACTTGATTTCTTTTTCAGACTCATCGTAGGTCAAAGAAAATTTCTTGGCTTCGACTTTCATTTCCCGCGCGTCATCCTCACAGGTTTCCACATAGCCTTTCTTCAATTTCTCCTTGATAAGTTTCTCGGCCGCCTGCCCGGCTTCTTCGGGCGAAGCAAAACTCTTGGTTTGTGTTTGGCCGTCCGTGCCAAGTTTACCATAGTTTACCGTAAAATCGGAGCCGCACACGTCGATGCTCCAAAACTTCTGGGATTTGAAATCCCGAAAGATAAAAACACGTTTCATGGATATAGATTTTAAATGGTTTGTCAGAGTTTCAGCTTCTCATCAATAAACTGTTTGATGTATTCCGTCGTGCGTTCCAGACCAAAGACGGAAGAATTGATGCAGAGATGATAGGTCGAAGCTGCGCCCCACGTCTTGTTGCTATAATAATTGTAATAGCTGGAACGTTTCTTGTCGGCCTTCTCCAGATAGGTTTCGGCATCCGACGCGCTGATGTCCGGATTTGTCTCACGGATACGTTTGATGCGGTCGTCCATGTCGGCTGTGATAAAGATGTTCACACAGCGGGGATGGTCGCGCAGGATGTAGTCGGCACAACGCCCGATAAAGATGCAAGACTCGCTTTCGGCCAACTTACGGATGACATCGCTTTGGATTTTAAACAGCGCGTCGTTGCTCAGGTAGTTGTCATACACCGTCCCCTCTCCCAGAAAAGGCACACGCAGGCCGCCCATGATGGAAGAGATGAAGCCTTTGTTGCTCTCGTCGGCTTTTTCGAAAAACTTCTGGCAAAGTCCGCTTTCTTCGGCTGCCAGCTTGATGAGCTTTTTGTCGTAGACGTGAATGTTGTATATCTTGGCCAAGCGTTCGCCGATGGCCTTGCCGCCGCTGCCCAGCTCGCGGCCTATGTTAATAATGAATCTTTCTTCCATAGTCGTTACTCTTGATTGTTTGCACAAAACTACGTAAAAATAATAATCTGCGCGCAAGCAAAGGGAACAAAAAAGCGGCGTGCTGCCATTTTTTTCGTACAAAAGCCAAGCAGATTCCTTTTTTACAAAAAGCTGGTTCCAACCCGCGCCCCTCTTACGGAAAAAGGAAGGAATAAAAGGCTGAAACAAGGCGAGACCTAGCCTTCCTTTCGGCCCGACCACGGAAAGGAATCCGCCCGGGAGCGGAAAGGAAGGTA
>ERZ779889.3661-NODE-3661-length-10973-cov-3.396410_pt1 | contig 10973 bp, 9 predicted proteins | sample MGYA00511030_ERZ779889 | MGnify/ENA primary metagenome ERZ779889 (study PRJEB29588, sample SAMEA2160616) | human gut metagenome | biome: human gut; feature: human-associated habitat; material: faeces | place: Denmark | collected 2008/2010 ...
TAAATAGACTTTTGTCTTTTCCAACGACAATGATAGTATAGTTTGTATTAATTGATTTGATACATAATGAACTAATAAATTACTATATTGTCTTTTTTGTAACAATTCTCTTAAATCAAAATAGTTTATTTTATAATATTTTATTCCATCAAATTCACATTCTACTGGTGCTTTAACATAATCAGGAACAACTACTCGAACCGGAGTATTGCTTTCTCCATATATTTTCATCCTACTGTGTATAAACGCCCAATAATATTTATTGCTTTGTGAGGGATAACCCGGTGCAATTAATAAAGAATCGATATCATAAAAACAATCTACTTCTTCATTTAGATTTCCTTCGTAATATTCAAAAAAATAATTACTAAGTAAAGCTTTTGTATTATTTTTAACAATCAATTGAAATTTAAATAATCTTGGAGCCTCTTCTAATACTACTATTTCGTTTGATTTCGTTTCAGACAAGACGCAATTCGTTCTATCAAGAATTCTCAGTGAACAATCTCCACATTCTATATATTTTGTTTTAAAACCGTACCTTATTTTTTTACTATGTACATTAACATGAAACCCTTTGATAGGTAAAGCTACGGCATCTCCTGAACAATTTGAAATATTAATACCTTGCTCATCTTTAAATATTGTTATTCCATTTTTTTGAATATTATTCAATCCATCAAAAGTAAAATTATTCATTTTTTTCCTCCATTTTCCATCAGAAATTCTATATTCATTTTTGTTTTTTTTCAAGAATCTATAAAAATCACTATTAATATCAAGGATTACAAATCATACATGGAGAATATCCTCTAGCAAGTACGTCATCTCTTGTTCCCGTAAATTCCAGTTTATTCTTGTCTTTCATTCTCTTAATACTACGGCAAGTAGGATGATGAAACTTTCCAGTATTTGTATTAATAATATAATGTTGTTCAATTGGTTGTTGCTCTTCCACTACTGGCTCTGGCGTTGGTTCTGGCGTAGGTGTTGATGTTGGTTTGGGAGTCGGTGTTGGTGTTGGTTCTGGCGTAGGCGTCGGAATAAAACCAGGTGTCAGTAATTGATTGAGATTAGCTTTCTTCGTTGTTGATATATTAATGGATTTTCCATCAGATACCAGTTTAATATCTCCATTACAATCTGTTCTATAAAGATCGATATTTCTTTGATGCAATGCATCTAAAACTTTACTTTCAGGTAAACCACTGCCATCATTACCATCTACAGAAAAAATCGCAATCTTTGGATTAACTATATCTAGAAAAGCATCAGAAGAAGAAATACTAGAACCATGATTTCCTATAAACAGAACATCACTCTTTAAAGCTTCTCCATATCGTTTACATAAAGCACCTTCCTCTTCTGCTTTCACATCACTCGCAAATAAATATTTTGTATCAAAATGCTGTATCAGTAAAATAATTGGCTGTGTTTCATCAATTTTAGATGCACACGCTAAAACAGAAATCTTTGCATCACCCAATGTATATGTATCATTCACTTCAGGAACAATTACACTTTTTTTATTCTTTTCTGTATATTTCAAAAAGCTGGAATACGCTTCATTGGAAGCTTCATTTGTTGGTGCCAGCACCATATCGCAGTCATATTCTTTTAATGCTGCCGCCAGTCCGCCAACATTTTTTTCATTTGTATTTGTTGCCACAACAAAATCCAGCTTTTCAATATCTTTCTTCTCTAAGAAAGAATAAATTTTACTCGATTGATCAGATGTTCCTCCATCAATCAACATATAATGATCGTCACATTCTATAAATACACTATTTCCTTGTCCAACATTTAAATAAGTAATAGAAAGAATAGAAGGGTTTTCTTCTATCAACGCTTTCTCTTCTTCCTTTTTTTCTTCTTTTTTAGGAACCGTCGCTACCTCTTTGATACTCTGTTCCTCTTTTTTCGCATCTTCTTTTGTACATGCAACTGTACTCACCGCAAGTAATGTCAGAAACGAAGCCAAAACAACCTTCATTATTCTTCCATTCTTCTTTTGAGAATTACGCTTCTCAAATACATTCATTTCTATTTTCATAATGATCCTTTTTCCGTTCAACAACTGATATATCTTTACTAGTATTGTAACGCTGCCAAATAAAAAACTCTAGCTGAATAGACACCTAGAGCTTCATTCCATATTTATTTAAAATACACAAACAACATTCTATCTTTGCCATTCATGTCTTTCAGTATTTCATACTCACATCCAGGAAGCATTTCCTCAACAAGCTTAGACATTCTTTCTCTTTGATCCCAGCCCATTTCAAAAGCCATGAATGCTTTTTCTTTCAAAACTTTCTTACAGTTCTTAAAGATTTCACGATAGAACTTCAATCCATCTTCCCCACCAAATAAAGCAACATGAGGTTCAAAATCAACAACACTCTTTTCCATTACTTCTTCTTGAGGAATGTATGGAGGATTAGATACCAATACATCCAGCTTGATACCTTTTTCAATCAAAGGCTGCAACATATCACCAGTCACAAATTCAATATCAGCTTCATTGTTCTCTGCATTCTTTCTAGCAGTCACAACAGCTTCTTCACTGATATCCGTAGCCATCATATGGACTTTAGGTTCTTCCTTAGCCAATACAATCGCAATCGCACCACTTCCAGTACCAACATCCGCACATGCAATCGATTGATTATCCACAAACCACTCATCCATTTTCGCAAGAATATTTGCACACAATTCTTCCGTTTCAGGACGAGGAATCAATACATCTTCATTCACAATCATCTTATATCCATAAAACCAGGAATATCCAAGAACATGTTCCATTGGTTCATAATGCAAGATTCTATCCATACCAGCTTCAAATTCCTTTTCCAAGGCTTCTGGCATTTCATCTTCATAATGCAGATATAAATCATATCTTTCTCTCTGTGACAATTCTGTTAAATACGCCATCACAGTTTCACAAGGAATATCCTTGTTGTCACAAAGCTTTTCATATTTTCTAACAATACTAGAGAAAGTTGTCATTCAGAAACCTCTAACTTTCTTCTTTCTTCTTCTGCCTGTAAAGCATCAATCACTTCCTGCAGTTTGCCTTCCATGATCTGATCCAAATGGTTTACAGAAAAATGAATTCTATGATCAGTTACACGGTTCTGAGGATAGTTGTATGTTCTGATCTTTTCACTTCTATCACCTGTACCGATCTTCGCTCTTCTTTCCTTGCCAGCAGCTTCTTCTTTTTCCTTCTGCATTTCTTCATACACTCTAGCACGAATGATACGAATTGCAGTTTCTCTATTTTCAATCTGAGATCTTCCTTCCTGACAGTTCACAGTAATACCTGTAGGAATATGCACAATTCTAACGGCACTATCTGTCTTATTGATATGCTGACCTCCGGCACCACTCGCTCTATGCGTTTCAAATGTCAGATCATTCATATCCAGTTCAAAATCTTCTTCTTCAATTTCAGGCTGACACAAAACCGTTGCAGTAGAAGTATGAATTCTACCCTGTGTTTCTGTCTTAGGAACTCTCTGTACTCTATGTACACCAGATTCCCATTTCAATGCCTTATACACATCTGTACCCTTGATAGAGAATACAATCTGAGAAAATCCGCCAGCTTCAGAAACAGAAGCTTCCATGACCTGTACTTTCCAGTCCTGGCTTTCCGCATATCTTGTATACATACGATACAAGTCGCCCGCAAAGATGTTGCCTTCATCTCCTCCAGCACCACCTCTGATTTCCATAATGACATCATTGCCATCTTCAGGATCTCTAGGAATCAACATCTTCTGAATCTTCTCTAAAAGTGCTTCTCTTTCAGGAACACATTCATCCAATTCAATCTGTGCCATTTCCTTCATTTCAGGATCTTCTTCTGTAAGCATTTCTTCTGCCTGCATGATTCTAGAATCCAATTCCTGTAATTCATGCCAGGCTTCTACAGAGCCACTCAACTGTGCCTGTTCCTTAGAAAGCTTTGTAATCTTTCTAGGATTTGAAATGACTTCATCACTAATCAGCTGATCACTGATTTCATTATATTGCTTCTCTAATTCAATTAGTTTTTCCCTTACTGCGTCCATTCCTCACTCCTCATCTAAGTCCGTATATTCTTCTTTTGTCTTGATGATCATTTTCAATCTTCTCATCGCTTTATTCTCAATCTGACGGACTCTTTCCTTAGTAATCCCATATATTTTACCAACTTCATCTAAAGTTTTCACTGTTCCTGTACCATCTAATCCAAAACGCATGCGAACAATTGCTTCTTCTCTTTCAGGTAATTCTTTCAACACTTTATCAATCTGATCTTTCAAAGCTTCACTCTTAAATACATCTTCCGGACCTTTAATAGAATCATCCTTGATAAAATCACCTAAAGTACTATCTTCTTCATCCCCTGTAGGAGATTCTAAAGAAATTGTATCCTGTGATACAGACAATAAATCTATTACTTTTGCTGCATCCATGCCAGGAATTTTTTCAGCGATTTCTTCTGGTGTTGGTTCACGATTGAACTCCTGGAATAATTCACGTTGAATCTTTTTGATTTTATAGATTTGTTCTGTTGTGTGCACTGGAATACGAATATCTCTAGACTGGTCAGCAATAGCACGCGTTAAAGACTGACGAATCCACCATGTAGCATATGTAGAAAAACGGAATCCTTTATCTGGATCAAACTTCTCTACAGCTCTCATCAATCCGATATTTCCTTCCTGAATCAAATCCTGATAAGACAATCCACGATTCAAGAACTTTCTAGCCATCGCAACAACTAATCTAAGATTCGCATTGATCATGATTTCCTTAGCTTCAGGATCCCCCTGTGCTGCTCTTCTTCCAATTTCAATTTCTTCTTCCGGTGTCAAACGATCAACAGCTCCAATTTCCTGAAGATACGCTTTCATTGAATCAAATGATTTCTTACGATCTACTTGAGATGAAGTATCTTCAGAATCATCTTCTTCCTCGTCTTCATCTTCGTCCTCATCCTCATCATCTAACTCATCTTCTTCATCTTCACCTGACATTAAGATTTCATCATTCTCCTGAATCCAGTTAAATAAATCTTCCTCTTCATCTTCACTGAGATGATTTTTTGTAGCTATATCAATGACATCCTTTTCATTGATTTCATTTTCTTTTTTTGATTGTTCCAAAAGATATTGTTTAATCTCTTCTAATGATTTGTAATTCTTTGCAGGCATAATTGTACCCTCCATTAGCTTGTAAAAAAACTCGATTTCCATGCAATTATAACATGGCACGCACAATATCTTCTAAATACTCTTCTTAAGAATTAATGAATCAAAAAGAAAAGACTTGAGATAAAATCCCAAGTCATCATTCTTACTTAAGTCCGTATTTCTTATTGAACTTTTCTACCTGACCTGCAGCTGCAGCGAATCTCTGTCTACCTGTGTAGAAAGGATGGCAGTTAGAACATGTATCTACCTTGATTTCCTTTAATACAGAACCTGTTTCAAATTCTGCACCACATGATGTACATACAACCTTAGTCTTGTAATAATTTGGATGAATTCCTTGTTTCATAGTTCATTCTCCCTTCTGCCTTATGCCTCTATACGTGCATAAAGAAAGTGCGTAAATAGAATAGCATAAACAATCTTTTTGTACAATAGTTAATCAATCAAAATACCCCATATCATAGATAATATTTTTATCGATTCCTCGACTTGTATATTGATGGATTGCTGCACCATAATTCGATAAATCTTTCTGCAAAGTTCCATCATTGGTTTCTCCCCAATGTGCAACCCATTTTAGATAACCAGTGGAAATATTGTTTTCAAAATCGTTGTAGTTTGCATACACACCCGCTCTATATCCACTCGATTGAATGGTATCACAAAATGTCTTAACAATTGGATCCAGGGAAGCATGATTCCACGTCATTCTTGCTTCTTTATATGGATCACTTTCCACATCCATCCATACGCCAAGCGTAGGATTTGCACCAGAATTTCTTAAAATCTGTATAAAAGTATTTGCTTCCTGTTTTGCAAGATTTACATCCGTAGCATAAGAATACCAATACACGCCATACGGAATTCCATAGGCATTACACTTTGCTATATTCTTTCTAAAATATGTATCTTCCTGATCTGTAGACCAACCATATCCAGCACGAATAATCACAAACCCATTCTGATATTGTGATAAATTCACATCCCCATTCCATTGACTGACATCAACACCATATAAGCTTCTCGAACAGCTGACAATGGCCCCATTGCTATTAATGTGATAGTAATATCCACCATAAATCACATTGGATGTAGCCATTCTTCCATCACTTCCACAGAAATAGTTTCCTATTCTAGTATTAGTGACCATATATCCATCTTGATCAAAATAATACCAGGAGCCACTCACGTCCATCCAGCAGTTTTTCGCATATGCATTATTCTTAGTATTTTTATACATCCAGCGGTTGCCATCTTGACGCCATTGCCACTCCGTTGCATTCGGAACCCAAATGCCATCTGCATTTACATAATATCCATCGATCCACGTATCACGTGCCAGTCTGCCATCTGGATAGAAATAATTGGATCCCATCCATCCATTCGATACCATCGCACCAGAATTATCACAATAATATGTTGCGCCATCCACATCAAAGAATCCGGTCTGCATGTTACCCTGAGCATCAAAGTGATACCACTTGCCACCAATCAGACTCCATTGATTTATAAGGTACTGCCCTGTCACAGAACTCTGATATTTCCAGATATTTCCCTGCTTTACCCAGTTCCATTCTCTTGCACCAGGTACCCACGCACCATTGCCGTCTACATAGTAGCCGCCAATCCATTGGTTCCTCAGCATTTTTCCATCATTTCCTAAATAATAATTTCCAACCCATGCATTACGAACTGCTGAACCATTTTCTTGAAAATAATACCACTCATCTACATACTGCCAGCCAGTTACCATTGCACCACTAGCATCCATAAAATATTTATTTCCATCAATTTCATGCAAGCCAGTTTGCATGTTGCCATCTGCATCAAAGTGATACCATTTACCGCCAATCAGGCTCCATTGATTTGTGAGGTACTGCCCAGTCACGGAACTCTGGTATTTCCAGATATTTCCCTGCTTTACCCAGTTCCATTCTTTTGCGCCTGGCACCCACGCACCATTACCATCAACGTAGTAGCCACCAATCCATTGATTTCTAAGCATCTTGCCATCATTGCCAAGATAATAGTTTCCAATCCATGCATTGCGTACTGCCGAACCGTTTCCTTGGAAATAATACCACTCATCTACATACTGCCAGCCAGTCAACATTGCACCAGATGCATTAAAATCATAAATCTGTCCATCAATGATATTTAAACCAATTGTCTGATTTCCATTTCCATCAGAATAATACCAGCTTCCATTGATGAATTTCCATGATTTTTCACTAGAAGTTGCATCCACAATATTTTTTGATTTTATAAGATCAAACGATTTTACAGAATATGTTTCATATTGATTATTTGTTAATCTGTATAAATTGTTTTGATTTAAAACTGCATGCATTGTATTCTGATTTGTATGATTGAGTTCTTTTGTGATTTCCTTGGCATATGCAGTTAATGTACTTGTAGATAAAACTGAAACCGTTGCTCCAAAGCACAAAGTTGTTTTTAATGCATTCATACACTATTCCTCAAATCCAGCCTGATAATATAACACATTTCCTTCTGCATCTGTCACACAGAATATACGTGCTTCGTTTTCAACATTCGCTGTATTACCATTTGCACTTTCATGATCAACGACATCTTGCAGTGCTTCCTGCGCTGTGGCATATTGTCCACTCAAGTAAGAACATTCTGCATAATACCAGTCACTCTGATCAATCTGATTCCAGTTAGATGGATCATCAATTCCAGCTAAATCAACAGGCCTATAGCTATATAACAATGTATCTGTTGGCTGTTCCGTAGGTGCAGCACTAATATTCACAGTATAAGATGCTTCAGATACATTTCCATGAATATCACATGCATGTACCGACACAGAATTCTCATTCTTTACAATTGTATACCAGCCAGTTTCATACATTCTCTTTCCTAAAACATCATCTATTTTTTCAGGTTCAGATTCTAAATACATTAAGCTTCCATCCACAGGATCTTCTACAGATTGAATATTTGACTGTGCATCAAAAGCATCCATATTATCTGTATCAACAGTATCATTGAAAAATGTAATCACAGGTACTTTTGTATCCTTCACTACAAATTCACATTGAATCTGATTAGATTTAGATCCCTGCTGTAATGTATATGTTACTGTTGTTTCTCCCACTGCATTTAAAGAAATCTTTTTTGGAGAACTAGAAACAGCCACTTTGTCATTTGTAACAACATATTCCATTGGTGATATTTCACCATTCGAATATTCAATTTCCAACTGATGATCTTTATTCAAGCTATCCTCAGTGAAAGTAATATTTGAAATACTATTTTTATTATGATTGTTCACCAAAACAACCGCAGTAGTTATTGCTGCGACAAGTATAACACTTCCACCAACAAGAACTTTTTTCTTTAATTTCATAAGACTTCTCCGTCCATAATTTATCTATGGATACCGTATCCTACATAACCACCTGTTAAATCATAACTATTTGTACTTCTTTGATTCCAGATCATTTCAATTCCATACCATCCATTATGTGCATTCCATGGATCATATACGTGTGTACTTCCACCAGAATTTCTAAATAAAACAATTGCATGTGTGCTGCCTCGACTAGTAAATGTTCCTGCACCAACCTGGAATACTACGATATCACCAGCATCCAAGCGACTTACAAGTGTTGCTAAACTATCAATACCTGTTGTAGCCAAACCCCAATGTTCAGCACCATATTTAATTGCTAATCCAGATCCACCATGCTTTCTTCCAGCAAATTCACCTGTTGTCACTAAATAATCAGCCATAATTTTAGGATTGACGCCATTATGCAAAAAACCATTTACTGCCATTGCGACAGATGTAGGAACACATCCAGTACTATGTAAGCTATATCCATTATACGTTACAGAAGCCCATTGTGGATCACGCTGTGAATAATAAACAGGCGTTACATTATCCCATTTGCCATCTGCGCCAACATGATAATCACCAATCCATTGGTTTCTTGCCATTTTTCCATCTGCATTCAGGTAATAATCTCCAACCCATTCATTTGCAAACATTGCACCGTTATTATCAAAATAATAATCATCGCCTTCAATTACCTGCCAGCCAGTTACACTATATCCAGCCTTATCAAAGTAATGCCAGAAAGAACCTGTCTTCATCCATTTACTTTTTACAAAACTACCTGTTCTAGTATTAACATATTTCCATTTGTTATTTTCTTTAACCCATTGCCAAGCAGAAGCGTTAGGCACCCATGCACCATTTCCATCAACATAATAGTTTCCTACCCATTGATTTCTAAGCATCTTGCCATCGCTGCCTAGATAGTAGTTGCCCATCCAGCCATTACGTGCTGCCATTCCATTGGCATGGAAGTAATACCATTCGCCTGCATACTGCCAGCCTGTTTTCATTGCACCATTGCCACCTAGATAATACAGATTTCCATCAACTTTCTGTAAACCTGTCTGCATGTTACCCTGTGCATCAAAGTGATACCAAGCACCATTGATATAAGACCATGCATTACTTAAATTCTTGCCTGTTCTTATACTGTGGTATTTCCAGATATTATTTTCTTTGATCCATCTCCATTCATTAGCACTTGGAACCCATGCACCATTACCATCAACGTAGTAGCCACCTACCCATTGATTTCTCAACATTTTGCCATCACTGCCTAGATAGTAGTTTCCTACCCAGCCATTGCGCGCTGCCATTCCATTGGCATGGAAATAATACCATTCCCCTGCATACTGCCAGCCTGTTTTCATTGCACCATTGCCATCTAGATAGTACAAGTTCTCATCAATTTCCTGTAAACCAGTCTGCATATTACCTTGTGCATCAAAGTGATACCAAGCACCATTGATATAAGACCATGCATTGCTTAAATTCTGGCCTGTTCTTGTACTATGATATTTCCAGATATTATTTTCCTTGATCCAGCACCATTCACTAGCACTTGGAACCCATGCACCATTTCCATCAACGTAGTAGCCACCTACCCATTGATTTCTTAACATCTTTCCATCACTGCCTAGATAGTAGTTTCCAATCCAGCCATTACGTGCAGCTATTCCATTGGCATGGAAGTAATACCATTCATTGCTAATATACTGCCAGCCAGTTTTCATTGCACCATTGCCATCTAGATAGTACAGATTTCCATCAATTTCCTGTAGACCTGTCTGCGTATTACCTTGCTCATCAAAATGATACCATGCCCCATTTGTGAAAGACCATGTATCCACATTGCCTTCAGCTTTTACATTAATTACACTTGAAGTAAGAATCAAAAACGACAATAATCCCTTAATACATCTTTTTGTTTTCATTTCATTTCCCCTAAATAATTTATATGCACTTAAAAAGCACGTTAAATAACGCACTTTTTAGTATATCAAAATTATTTTTTCATGACGCAGTAAATTTACTAAAGTGCAAACAATCCTTCGTTAATTTCTTCTTTCTCATTCACACAACTTAATGCTTCACTTGCCAATTGAACACTTTCATATCTCAAATATCCATCTTCAAAATTACCACTTTCAAATAGATCACTTGGACAATTCCAAACGATTTCCTTGTCAATGACAATCAAATGCATCGTATGTTCGCTGTAAATCACATTTCCACCCAAGCCGGTCATGTATTTAACAATTTGAGGATTTGTTTTATCATTTACAACAAAATGTATTCGAATGCCATTCCAGTGAAGTTTGGATAATAAATCATAGTATTGATAAAAAAAGTTGCTGACGCAACTGCTTGTCTAACATAGAACAGATTCGACAGTC
>ERZ779889.3662-NODE-3662-length-10972-cov-2.135110_pt1 | contig 10972 bp, 9 predicted proteins | sample MGYA00511030_ERZ779889 | MGnify/ENA primary metagenome ERZ779889 (study PRJEB29588, sample SAMEA2160616) | human gut metagenome | biome: human gut; feature: human-associated habitat; material: faeces | place: Denmark | collected 2008/2010 ...
AATACCTTCTGGTGGATAACGCGTTGATGCTACCGCCTGTACCGCGTCTTCTTCCGTTTCGACAAAGGGGATCAGGAAGTTGTAAAAACCGATATCTAACAGGCGCTTAATAATCACCGGTTCGTTGGTCGGCACCCTCACTACTGGCGCACTGGCGCTACCTTTCAACGCCATCAACTGCGGGATGAACGTGGAAATATCGTTTGGCGCATGTTCGCCATCCAGCACCAGCCAGTCAAAGCCAGCCAAACCAAGAACTTCAGTGCTGATCGGGTTAGAAAGTGCTGACCAGCAGCCAATCTGTACCTGTTTCGCAGCCAACGCGGCTTTGAACTTATTGGGGAAAATATCGTTATTCATCGCTTATACCTTTGCTTATTTCTGCAATTCCATACGTTTAATGTCACCAACCACGAAGAGGTAGCAGACCATTGCCATCAGCGCCGAACATCCCACAAATACCAGCGCCGTATTGAAGGAATGCAGTTCACTAACCAGGTAACCAATCACCAGTGGAGTGACAATGGAGGCGACATTGCCAAAGACGTTAAAGACGCCGCCGCAGAGGCCAACAATCTCTTTCGGTGCGGTATCGGAAACCACCGGCCAGCCCAGTGCGCCAAATCCTTTGCCAAAGAAGGCTAACGCCATCAGCATGACCACCAGCGTGGTGTTGTTGGTGTAGTTACATAAGATGATGGTGGAAGCCAGCAACATTCCCAGCACAATTGGTAGCTTACGTGCCAGAGTCAGTGACAAACCGCGTTTGATCAGATAATCCGAGAAGACACCCCCAAGCACGCCGCCAGCAAATCCACACAATGCCGGAATCGACGCAACCAGGCCGACTTTCAGAATCGACATCCCCTTTTCCTGTACCAGATAAATCGGGAACCAGGTGAGGAAGAACCAGGTGATGGTGTTGATAAAATATTGCCCGAAAAATACCCCCAGCATCATGCGGTTAGAGAGCAATTGCTTGATGTAATGCAGCTTAGGACCGCTTGCTGTCGCACCGCCTGGCTTTTTGTGATCCATATCGACCACCGCACCATTTTCGGAGATAAACTTCAACTCTTCCGCAGACATGCGCGGATGGTCTGTCGGGTTATGAATCAACTTAATCCACAGCGCCGTTAGTACAAAACCAATCCCCCCCATAACGGTAAAGACGTGCTCCCAGCCCCAGGCGAAAGTCAGCCAGCCAAGCAGCGGCGAAAAGAGCGCCAGCGAGAAATATTGCGCCGAGTTAAAGATGGCGGAAGCTGTTCCGCGTTCTTTAGTCGGGAACCAGGCGGCAACAATACGGGCGTTCGCCGGGAATGACGGCGCTTCCGAGAAGCCCAACATAAAGCGCATGAAGAACATGGAGATCCCTGCCCAGGCAATAGGGAACATATCGACAAAGCCTTGCAGGAAGGTAAACAGCGACCAGAAAAAGAGGCTGTAAGTGTAAACTTTCTTCGATCCAAACTTATCCAGCAGCCAGCCGCCAGGGATTTGCATTAGCAGATAGGCCCAGCCAAAAGCGGAGAAAATGTACCCCATCGAAACCGTGCTTAATTGCAGTTCTTTTGCTACTTCAGTTCCGGCAATCGACAGCGTTGCACGGTCGGCATAGTTAACGGCTGTCACAATAAAAATAATAAATAATATTAAATAGCGGGTATGCACGCTTTTCTTTTTTTCTTCAATGGTGTCCAGAATCATTTTATTTACCTCGGGTACTTATGTTGATTTTTATTATTGGGAAGGTATTATTTATGAGTTCCATTCATATAGTTATGACAATGGCCTCGTGAATTAGTATAAGCAGCGGGGTAATAATAATCATTGTGCAAATGCGAACTTAAATAATGTAATTTAAATATTATTTTGAGCATATGCACATAACATTGCGCGCTAAAGCACAGATTTACGCTTTGCCTTGCCGGGTAGCGTCGCAATCCCTGAAATGATTGACATTGATCACATTTCTACCGTTAAACTCCTGACATTCTTATTTCACCTAATGAAGTTATTTATTTTTAAATGAGATCTAATGCTCATTTTAATATCCCCCTGGCTGGAGAATATTGAACAATGGCCAATATCGAAATAAGACAAGAAACGCCGACTGCGTTTTATATAAAAGTTCATGACACAGATAATGTGGCAATTATTGTTAATGATAATGGCCTGAAAGCAGGAACGCGTTTTCCGGACGGCCTGGAATTAATTGAGCATATTCCCCAGGGGCATAAAGTCGCATTGGTCGACATTCCTGCTGATGGCGAAATTATTCGTTATGGCGAAGTGATTGGTTACGCCATGCGCGCCATCCCACGTGGAAGCTGGATCGATGAATCGATGGTGGTTCTGCCTGAAGCGCCCCCCTTACATACTTTGCCTCTGGCAACCAAAGTGCCGGAACCTTTACCTCCGCTGGAAGGTTATACCTTTGAAGGCTATCGCAATGCCGATGGCAGTGTGGGCACCAAGAACCTGCTCGGCATCACGACCAGCGTGCATTGTGTGGCAGGCGTCGTCGATTACGTGGTGAAAATTATTGAGCGCGACCTGCTGCCGAAATACCCGAACGTCGATGGTGTGGTGGGGCTGAATCACCTGTACGGCTGTGGCGTGGCGATTAATGCCCCAGCGGCGGTGGTGCCTATTCGAACCATTCACAACATTTCGCTGAACCCAAACTTTGGCGGCGAGGTGATGGTGATTGGCCTCGGATGCGAGAAATTGCAACCAGAGCGCCTGCTGGTCGGTACGGACGATGTGCAGGCTATTCCACTGGAAAGCGCCAGTATTGTTAGCTTGCAGGATGAAAAGCATGTCGGTTTTCAGTCAATGGTTGAGGATATTTTGCAGGTTGCCGAACGCCATCTGCACAAGCTGAATCAACGTCAGCGAGAAACCTGCCCGGCTTCAGAACTGGTTGTTGGTATGCAGTGCGGCGGCAGCGATGCGTTTTCTGGCGTGACAGCCAATCCGGCGGTTGGCTATGCGTCTGATCTGCTGGTGCGCTGCGGTGCAACGGTGATGTTCTCGGAAGTGACGGAAGTACGCGACGCCATTCATCTGCTGACGCCGCGCGCCGTTAACGAAGAGGTCGGTAAGCGTCTGCTGGAAGAGATGGAATGGTACGACAACTATCTCAATATGGGGAAAACCGACCGCAGCGCCAACCCTTCGCCGGGAAACAAAAAAGGCGGTCTGGCAAACGTCGTGGAGAAGGCTCTCGGCTCCATTGCCAAATCAGGTAAAAGCGCGATTGTAGAAGTGCTGTCGCCAGGGCAGCGTCCGACCAAACGTGGATTAATTTACGCCGCGACGCCAGCCAGCGACTTTGTCTGTGGCACCCAACAGGTGGCTTCAGGAATTACCGTTCAAGTATTTACGACCGGTCGCGGCACACCTTACGGCCTGATGGCAGTGCCGGTCATTAAAATGGCAACCCGCACTGAACTGGCGAACCGTTGGTTTGATTTGATGGATATTAATGCGGGCACCATCGCCACCGGCGAAGAGACGATTGAAGAGGTGGGCTGGAAACTGTTCCACTTTATTCTCGACGTTGCCAGCGGGAAGAAAAAAACCTTCTCAGACCAATGGGGACTGCATAACCAACTGGCGGTGTTTAACCCGGCACCGGTGACTTGATAACTCAATTTGTATTATGCCCGATGGCACACGTTTATCGGGCATAGTAAGTCATAGCGAAGACGCGTTCTCCCCGACCAGAATCACCTCAACCCCGGCCTTTCGTAGCCCTTCCAGACTATCCGCAGGAATGCCTTCATCGACAATGATCATATCGATCCGCTGGGTATCAATGATCTTATGTAAACTGGAGCGATTGAACTTACTGGAATCAGTGACCACGATGATCCGTTCCGCAACTTCGCACATCCGGCGGTTCAAACGGGCTTCATCTTCATTGTGCGTACTGACGCCGCGCTCCAGATCGATAGCATCTACACCGAGAAACAGCATGTCGAAGTGGTAATTTTGCAGCGATTGTTCAGCCTGATCGCCATAAAAAGATTGTGACTGACGGCGCAAATGCCCGCCGGTCATCAGTAGCTCAACGCCTTCAGCTTCCAGCAAAGCATTAGCCACGTTCATACCGTTGGTCATCGCAATCACGTCAGTATGCTTGCGCATCAGACGGGCAATCTCAAAGGTTGTGGTTCCGGAGTCGAGGATCACGCGATGGCCAGGCTTAATCAGCTCAACAGCAGCTTTCGCAACGCTGCGTTTCATCGCAGTGTTGAGCGCACTTTTATCTTCCACCGAAGGTTCGACTGACGGTGTCGTGCTATCGCAGATCAACGCGCCACCATAAGCACGCACGGCGATCCCCTGCTTTTCCAGAAATGCCAGATCGTTACGGATCGTCACCGTAGAAACGCCGTACAATGCCGATAGATCATTAACTTGCACACTTCCTTGCTGCCGCAGGCGCTGAATGATCTGTTCTCGTCTCTCACTGGTGCCTGTTACTCGCTTCTCGCCTGAAGCGTCGGTATTACTCATAGTAAGTCCTTTCGTAAAACTTTCGTTTCATTTCGTTTTGCTTATTAACGCCTTTCTATTAACCAAATGCAAGCCCACATTGCCCATTGACGCAAGCGCCCCTCGTTTCAGAGGCTTTCATTATGTTTCTTTTGTGAATCAGATCAGAAAACCATTATCTTTCGTTTTATTTTTATCTCACCATGACGCAGTATCAATTGAAACAAAACGAAAGATCAAGGTTGCAGTAATCTAAACTGGAGAGGAAAGTGAAACATCTGACAGAAATGGTGAGGCAGCACAAAGGGGGCAAAACAAATGGGATTTATGCCGTTTGTTCCGCACATCCGCTGGTGCTGGAAGCTGCCATCCGCTACGCCTTCTCAAACCAAACGCCACTACTGATTGAAGCAACGTCCAATCAGGTGGATCAGTTCGGCGGTTATACCGGAATGACGCCTGCCGATTTTCGCGGCTTTGTTTGCCAGCTTGCCGACTCGTTGAATTTCCCACAAGACATGCTAATTCTCGGTGGCGATCATCTGGGACCTAACCGCTGGCAAAACCTGCCCGCAACCCAGGCGATGGCTAATGCCGATGATTTGATAAAAAGCTACGTCACGGCGGGATTCAAAAAAATTCACCTTGATTGCAGCATGTCCTGTCAGGGCGATCCGATCCCCTTAACCGATGACATCGTTGCTGAACGCGCCGCTCGCCTGGCGAAAGTGGCGGAAGAAACCTGCCGTGAACACTTTGGCGAGGCCGATCTGGTGTATGTCATTGGAACTGAAGTTCCGGTTCCTGGCGGCGCACATGAAACCTTAAGCGAACTGGCAGTGACTACACCGGATGCCGCCCGCACCACGCTGGAAGCCCATCGTCATGCTTTTGAAAAGCAAGGTCTGAATGCCATCTGGCCACGTATTATTGCGCTGGTGGTACAACCCGGCGTCGAATTCGATCACACCAACGTTATTGATTATCAGCCTGTAAAAGCGATCGCCTTAAGTCAGATGGTCGAAAACTACGAAACACTGATTTTCGAAGCTCATTCTACCGATTATCAAACACCGCAATCGCTGCGCCAGTTGGTCATTGACCACTTTGCCATTCTGAAAGTTGGCCCGGCGCTGACCTTCGCCCTACGTGAAGCCCTGTTTTCTCTGGCGGCTATCGAAGAAGAACTGGTGCCAGCAAAAGCCTGTTCTGGTCTGCGTCAGGTACTGGAAAACGTGATGCTCGACCGTCCGGAATACTGGCAAAGCCATTACCACGGGGACGGGAACGCGCGTCGTCTGGCACGCGGCTACAGTTACTCGGATCGCGTGCGTTATTACTGGCCAGACCGGCAGATTGATGATGCTTTCGCCCACCTGGTCCGCAACCTGGCAGATGCGCCAATTCCGCAGCCACTCATCAGCCAGTACCTGCCGCTGCAATACGTAAAAGTTCGCTCCGGCGAGCTACAGCCAACGCCACGGGCACTCATTATTAACCATATTCAGGACATCCTGGCGCAGTACCACGCTGCCTGTGAAGGCCAGTAAGCCATAACAAAAACGAGGAACACGCTATGCCAAATATTGTTTTAAGCCGGATTGATGAACGCTTGATTCACGGTCAGGTCGGCGTTCAGTGGGTTGGATTTGCGGGGGCAAATCTGGTTCTGGTAGCCAATGATGAGGTTGCCGAAGATCCGGTACAACAAAACCTGATGGAAATGGTGCTGGCAGAAGGGATCGCCGTGCGTTTCTGGGCACTACAAAAAGTGATCGACAACATCCACCGCGCTGCTGATCGGCAGAAAATCTTGCTGGTTTGTAAAACACCAGCCGATTTCCTGACGCTGGTTAAAGGTGGCGTTCCGGTTAACCGCATTAACGTTGGCAATATGCACTACGCCAATGGCAAACAGCAAATCGCCAAAACGGTTTCTGTGGATGCGGGCGATATCGCGGCATTTAACGACCTGAAATCCGCAGGGGTGGAATGCTTCGTTCAGGGCGTCCCGACAGAACCTGCTGTGGACCTCTTTAAATTACTTTGAGGGATTCATCATGGAAATCAGTCTGTTGCAGGCATTCGCGTTGGGCATTATCGCCTTTATCGCTGGCCTGGATATGTTTACCGGCTTACCCCATATACACCGCCCGGTGGTTCTCGGGCCGTTGGTCGGGCTGGTACTTGGCGATCTGCATACCGGTATTTTAACTGGCGGTACACTGGAACTGGTGTGGATGGGACTTGTTGGTATTGGAACATCCACACCACCGGGCGGGCGCACAGCCACCTAACGTGATTATCGGCACTATCGTCGGCACGGCATTTGCCATCACTACCGGCGTGAAACCGGATGTCGCGGTCGGCGTCGCCGTACCTTTCGCGGTCGCGGTACAAATGGGGATTACCTTCCTGTTCTCGGTGATGTCTGGTGTGATGTCCCGCTGCGACCGAATGGCGGAGAATGCCGATACGCGCGGTATTGAGCGCGTAAACTATCTGGCGCTACTGGCGCTCGGCACCTTCTATTTTCTCTGCGCTTTCCTGCCAATTTACTTCGGTGCGGAACATGCCAAAACCATCATTGATGTCCTGCCGCAACGGTTAATCGACGGCCTCGGCGTCGCGGGCGGCATCATGCCAGCAATCGGTTTTGCCGTACTACTGAAAATCATGATGAAAAACGTCTATATCCCTTACTTCATCCTGGGGTTCGTTGCCGCCGCCTGGCTCAAGTTACCGGTGTTGGCTATTGCCGCCGCCGCGCTGGCGATGGCGCTGATCGACCTGCTGCGTAAATCTCCTGAACCGACTCAACCTGCGGCACAGAAAGAGGAATTTGAAGATGGCATCTAATCAAACGACCCTGCCGAACGTCAGCGAAAATGAAGAAACACTGCTGAACGGCGTCAATGAAAACGTATATGAAGATCAGAGCATTGGCGCAGAGCTAACGAAAAAAGATATCAATCGCGTCGCATGGCGTTCCATGCTGTTACAGGCTTCTTTCAACTACGAACGTATGCAGGCTTCCGGTTGGCTGTATGGTCTGTTACCTGCACTGAAAAAGATCCACACCAATAAACGCGACCTGGCGCGCGCCATGAAAGGGCATATGGGTTTCTTCAATACTCACCCGTTTCTGGTGACGTTTGTTATTGGCATTATCCTCGCGATGGAGCGTTCCAAGCAGGACGTTAACAGTATTCAGAGCACCAAGATTGCTGTCGGTGCGCCGCTGGGCGGGATTGGCGATGCGATGTTCTGGCTGACGTTGCTACCAATTTGTGGCGGGATTGGTGCCAGTCTGGCGTTGCAAGGATCTATTCTCGGCGCTGTCGTATTTATTGTTCTGTTCAACGTGGTGTATCTCGGTCTGCGTTTTGGCCTTGCGCATTACGCTTATCGCATGGGCGTCGCGGCGATCCCGCTGATTAAAGCGAATACCAAAAAAGTCGGCCATGCGGCGTCTATCGTCGGGATGACGGTAATCGGCGCGCTGGTTGCAACCTATGTCCGTTTAAGCACCACTCTGGAAATCACGGCGGGCGACGCAGTGGTTAAGTTGCAGGCTGACGTTATCGACAAACTGATGCCTGCCTTCTTACCGCTGGCCTATACCCTGACCATGTTCTGGCTGGTACGTCGCGGCTGGAGTCCGTTGCGCCTGATTGCAATCACGGTGGTTCTCGGCATCGTCGGTAAATTTTGCCATTTCCTTTAAATACAATGAGGTAATAGATGTTAAGTATTATTTTGACAGGGCATGGCGGATTTGCCAGCGGCATGGAAAAAGCGATGAAACAAATTCTCGGTGAGCAATCGCAGTTTATCGCCATCGATTTTCCGGAAACCTCAAGCACCGCGCTGCTTACATCGCAGCTTGAAGAAGCCATCGCCCAACTGGATTGTGAAGACGGCATTGTTTTTCTAACGGATTTGCTCGGCGGCACGCCGTTTCGCGTGGCTTCAACGCTGGCGATGCAAAAACCGGGCTGTGAAGTGATCACCGGCACCAATTTGCAACTGTTACTGGAGATGGTGCTGGAACGTGAAGGGTTAAGTAGCGAAGAGTTTCGCGTGCAGGCGTTGGAGTGCGGACACCGTGGGCTGACCAGTCTGGTGGACGAGCTGGATCGCTGCCATGAAGAATGTCCGGTCGAGGAAGGGATATAAGGTAAGCGCCCCGCCGCTGTTAGTAAAAGACAGTGGGTGACGTTTTACACTTTCGTTTCTTTTCTGGCTTTCACTTCCCCCCGCAAGGTCTTTCTTTTGTTTTGACCTTTGCACCGGTGTCGGATGCGACGCTGACGCGTCTTATCCGACCTACGGAGCGTCGTTGCGGCGTAAATGTCGGATGTCTTATCCGACCTACGGCTGGTGACAGCCAGGCGGATAAGGCGTTTACGCCGCATCCGGCAATCAGTGCTGATATTTACACCATCATGCAATCCCTTTCACTTCCCTTATCTTTTCTTTCAACGATCACAAATTTCGTTTTATTTCTTTTTTCACCATTGAACTTTCAGTTTCTTTTCTATAAATTTTAATCAACGAAAGAAATAACCAAGTGAAATGAAACGAAAGGCAAGCGAAAGCTACCCGCCTGAAGTCAAGTTCATCAGACTAAGGATTGCGTTATGCCAGAAAATTACACCCCTGCTGCTGCAACCACCGGCACATGGACTGAAGAAGAGATCCGCCATCAGCCTCGCGCATGGATCCGTTCGCTCACCAACATCGACACGTTACGTTCTGCGCTCGATAACTTCCTTGAACCGTTACTGCGCAAAGAGGATCTGCGGATCATCCTGACCGGAGCCGGAACCTCGGCATTTATCGGTGACATCATCGCGCCATGGCTCGCCAGCCAGACTGGAAAAAACTTCAGCGCCGTACCGACCACCGATCTGGTCACTAATCCAATGGATTACCTGAATCCAGCTCATCCTCTGCTGCTGATCTCCTTCGGTCGTTCCGGCAACAGCCCGGAAAGCGTCGCTGCCGTGGAACTGGCGAATCAGTTTGTGCCGGAGTGCTACCACTTGCCGATCACTTGTAACGAAGCGGGCGATCTCTATCAAAACGCGATTAACAGCGACAACGCGTTTGCCCTGCTGATGCCAGCAGAAACGCACGATCGCGGCTTTGCGATGACCAGCAGCATTACCACCATGATGGCCAGTTGCCTCGCGGTTTTCGCGCCAGAGACGATCAACAGCCAGACCTTCCGTGACGTGGCGGATCGTTGCCAGGTAATCCTGACCTCGCTGGGCGATTTCAGCGAAGGTGTGTTTGGTTACGCGCCGTGGAAACGGATCGTTTATCTCGGCAGCGGTGGCTTACAGGGCGCGGCACGCGAGTCGGCGTTGAAGGTACTGGAACTGACTGCGGGTAAGCTGGCGGCCTTTTATGATTCCCCAACCGGATTCCGTCATGGCCCGAAATCGCTGGTCAATGACGAAACGCTGGTGGTGGTGTTTGTCTCCAGCCACCCTTATACCCGTCAGTATGATCTTGATCTGCTGGCAGAATTACGCCGCGATAACCAGGCAATGCGCGTGATCGCCATCGCCGCTGAAAGCAACGACATTATCACTGCGGGTCCGCATATCATCCTGCCGCCGTCCCGTCACTTTATCGACGTTGAGCAGGCATTTTGCTTCCTGATATACGCTCAGACGTTTGCACTGATGCAGTCGCTGCATATGGGCAATACGCCGGATACCCCATCAGCCAGCGGCACCGTTAACCGTGTGGTGCAAGGTGCCATTATTCATCCGTGGCAGGCATAAGAGGATCGCATTATGAGCATTATCTCCACCAAATATCTGTTACAGGATGCCCTGGCCAATGGTTACGCAGTGCCTGCCTTTAACATTCATAACGCCGAGACGATCCAGGCGATCCTCGAAGTATGTAGTGAAATGCGATCGCCGGTGATCCTCGCCGGGACGCCGGGCACCTTTAAACATATCGCCCTGGAAGAGATCTACGCCCTGTGTAGCGCCTATTCCACGACCTACAACATGCCGCTGGCGCTGCATCTCGACCACCACGAATCGCTGGATGATATTCGCCGTAAAGTCCACGCCGGCGTGCGCAGTGCGATGATCGACGGCAGTCACTTCCCGTTTGTCGAGAACGTGAAGCTGGTGAAATCGGTTGTCGACTTCTGCCACTCGCAGGATTGCAGCGTGGAAGCGGAACTGGGTCGCCTGGGCGGTGTGGAAGATGATATGAGCGTTGACGCCGAAAACGCGTTCCTTACCGACCCACAAGAAGCTAAACGCTTTGTCGAACTAACGGGCGTCGACAGCCTGGCGGTGGCGATTGGTACGGCGCACGGGTTATACAGCAAAACGCCGAAGATTGATTTCCAGCGACTGGCGGAAATTCGTGAAGTGGTGGATATTCCACTGGTGCTGCATGGTGCCAGCGATGTCCCGGATGAATTTGT
>ERZ779889.3666-NODE-3666-length-10963-cov-2.765127_pt1 | contig 10963 bp, 9 predicted proteins | sample MGYA00511030_ERZ779889 | MGnify/ENA primary metagenome ERZ779889 (study PRJEB29588, sample SAMEA2160616) | human gut metagenome | biome: human gut; feature: human-associated habitat; material: faeces | place: Denmark | collected 2008/2010 ...
GACTTGATAGATGAATACATCGCAGAAAACAGTCCGAACGCTAAACCTAACCTCTTGCAAGGAATGGACGATTATAATAGGTGGAAACGAGTGAGTGACATGAGAAATAGAAATCGTAGCCAATCTCGTTTTTTGAAAGAAAACCTAATGCGGAATATTCAAGAGCGTTCTAATGGTGAAAGTGCACTGTCGTATTTTGTTGACTCGATTCAAGAGAATGCACTGTATCTTTTGGATGAGCCGGAAAACAGTCTGTCTCCTCAAAATCAATTACAACTGAAATATTTTATTGAAGATTCAGTAAGAAATTTCGGATGTCAATTTGTTATTTCAACGCACTCTCCATTTTTGCTTTCTTTAAGAGGCTCTCACATATATAACATTGATGAGACGCCCCCCGAGGAATGTAAATGGACAGAACTTGAATGTGTAAAAGTGTATCATGATTTTTTCATTGAGCAAAGTGATAAATTTAATTAATCGAAAGTGAGCTATCCTCCCGGCTGTGAATTCGGGAATCAAGGGTCAAGCATCAGAGCAAAGAAGCGGAGCTGGTCTCCGCCTTGTTCTGATGCTTTTTTCGTTACATAAAAACTATGAAAGGATGGTGTTTCGAAATGTTAGAATCCATTATCAAGAACTACGATGAACTTCCATTGTTCCTCAATGCTAAAAATCTTTCCAAGGTCTTGGGCTTGTCCGAATCCAGCGTTTACGAGTTGATGCACGAGAAGGATTTTCCTTCGCTTTGTATCGGGAGCAGACTGGTCGTTCCCAAAGAGCATTTCAAAAAATGGGTGGACGAGCAAATTGAGAAGAAAAATCGGAAATGAGGAGTTTTCGATTAGAAAGCAGGTTAAAGAGTGTGGGTCGCCCTGCCCACACTCGTCTCACATCGGACGGCAGAGCCGACCGAATTTGCGAGAAAAACGGAGATTTTGCGAGTTTTCGGGAGATGTTCAAAATACCGCATCTGTGGGTCAGGTTTTCGCTTTATGGGTCGGTTTTCCGTTTTCTATGCGTCAATCACGGGGAAATCTCTGATGATTTCAAGATTATTTGTGGGTTGATGGTGTGGGTCGGCATATTTCCCTATCGGTATTGCACAAAAGAAAATCCAAAGGCAAATACGTGAGTATCAACTACTGCTTCAAAAAAGTGAACAACAAAAATGATAACAAACTGATAACTCTTCCGCTTTGGTCTAGATATGTTCAGATCTATGTGATATTGTTTGTCTTGAAAAAATCAGAAGAAAGGAAATGAATATATGGGAAAAAGACGTCCCAATGGTGATGGACTCGTTCGAAAAAGAGAAGACGGTAGATGGGAAGGGCGCATCGTGGCAGGTCACAAAGAAGATGGCAAACCGATATACCGTTCGGTGTTTGCCGAGAAGCAGAGCGAGCTCATGCCAAAGCTTCACCAGTTGAAAGAGCAGTACGCAGGGGTGGAACTGACCGAAGACAGCTCCATCACCCTCGGAGAATGGCTTGAGAGGTGGATGGAAGAGTACAAGAAACCACTCCTGCGTCCGAGCACATACGCGGGATATAGCACCGATATCCGCAATCATATCCTCCCACATCTCAGGTCGAAAAAACTCACGCAGCTGAAGACATCTGATCTGCAAAGGCTCTACAATCGATTGTTGGAGTCGGGTCGCATGAAGGACAACGGAAAGGGAAACGGTCTTGCTCCTGCTACGGTGCGAGGTATCCACATGATACTGCGCGAAGCCCTTGAGAGCGCGGTGCGAGAAGGACTCATCCCGAAAAATCCTGCGGACGGTACTTCACCTCCGAAGATCCATCGTAAGGAGAAGCAGGTGTTGACCAAAAATCAGCTTGAAACCTTCATGAAGCTGATTGAAAATGATGAGGCGTGGTATGATTTCTTCTACACAGAGATCCTCACGGGCATGCGCGCAGGTGAGATATGCGGAGTGCGATGGGAAGACTTTGATGAGGACGATCGAACGCTTCGCGTGGTTCGCTCGGTGGATTTCGTGCATAAGGAGCTCGTCATCGGCGAGACCAAGACAGAGGATGGTAAACGAACTATTTACTTGCCCGATAGTTTGTGGCGGCTCCTTATGGAAAGGAAAAAGAAGTCCTTTAGCGAATGGATCTTCCCGAATCTCCTAAAGCCGGAGTTACCGCTCGATCCAAGCAAAGCCTATCGTCAGCTCAAGGCAATCCTCAAAAAGGGTGACCTGCCCGATATTCGCTTACACGACCTGCGTCATACGTTCACGTCACACGCCGCAAATTCAGGTATCGCTCCCAAGACCTTGTCTGAGATCGTCGGACACAGCAAGGCGAGCTTCACGCTGGACCACTACGCGCACGTGACGAGCGATATGCAGAAAAACGCGGCGAACATCGTCACGAATTATATTACAGACATCCTCGGAAAGGAGTTGAAGCCATGGCAAAACGCAGAAAAGCAGGCGAAGGGACATTAACCAAGCGTAAGGACGGTCGTTGGGAAGCTCGCGTCGTAGTCAGCTACGATGAAAAGGGCATGCCCAAGACGAAAAATGTGACGGCAGTATCAAAGGCAAAATGCCTTGAAAAGCTCGAAAAGCTCAAAGCTGAGCTCGGTGCAGTAACAAGAAAATGCTCACCGAACATGCCGATTGGCGAGTGGATGGACTTCTGGTATCAGACCTACTGCAAAAACACGTTGAAGGAATCTACACAAGCCACCTACGAGCAACGCATTTATAAACAGATCATTCCCAAACTCGGACATATCCCTCTGAACCAGCTCAATGCAGGTACGCTTGAAAAATTCTACGCCCAGCTCAAATCCAACGGTAGACTGGTCAAGCGAGATATCTACGGCCCCGGACTTGCCAACTCGGTTATCAGAAGCATCCACGCGCACTGCAGAGCAGCACTTGAAAAGGCGGTGACGGAAAAGCTCATTCGTCTGAACCCTGCCATCGGATGCAAGTTACCGTCTAAGAAAACGCCCGAAGTCAAGATACTCACGCCCGAAGCGATGCAAAAGCTCTTGTACCAGGCTCAGATCGAGGGATTCTACGAGATGTTTATGCTCGACCTTGCCACGGGATTACGCCGTGGTGAGGTGGTCGGTCTGCAATGGAAGGACATCGACTTCGAAACCGGAACGCTGTCTGTCACCAAGCAGGTGCGGTATGTAAAGGGCGAATTAAAGATCGAGCCACCCAAGACCAAGGCTTCTGAACGAAGCATCATCCTCTCTCCGCCCATCCTGGAAATGCTCGCCGAGTATCGGAAAACGGTGGATTCGATATGGCTGTTCCCATCACCCGTCAAGGATGAGGACGTGCCGAGAGATCCGTCAGCATGCAGAAAGGCTCTTGCCAGGATTCTCAAGAGAGCCGAGTGCGAGCATGTGCCGTTCCACGCCATGCGCCATACCTTCGCTTCCAATGCCTTCCACTACGGCATGGACGTCAAAACCTTGGCGAGCACGATAGGGCACGAAAGCGTAGAAACGACTTTGAACGTATATGCGCATAGCTCCGAGCAGATGAAGCGCGATGCAGCCAAGAAGATCGACGAGGCAATCGGCACAGTCCTCGGCGCGGATGTGGCCGCCTATGATGCCTCCCGTGGCGATGAAAACGGAGAGGCACAAGAACCCGCCGACGGTGCAGATCAGCCGAAGACGACGGTATTTGAGCCATATAAAGGCAAAAAACGCAAGCCGGGCACGGGCTACGTCAAACAACTTTCCGCCAACTGCTGGCAAGGAAGATATACGCCGACAGTGAACGGAAAGCGTATCGCAAGGAACATTTACGCCGATAGCGTGGAAGAATGTGAAATAAAGCTTGAAGCGCTGATCAAAGAAATGAAAGCGGAGTTTGGGATCAGGTGAGTATTCTGTGCACAGTTCACTTTGTGATTTTATGCAATGCATAGTTTCACAAAACGGTTCGATTGCCATTCTTAAAAACTTGCATCACCATAATCAAAGAAAGACGCGGCGGAGCAATCCGTCGCCTTGTTTACAGGATCCTGTTGAAAGGATTCTGTTTTCGTGGTATAATTATAGAAGATTCCTTACAAGGAGAGAAATCATGAAAAAACTGGTACCTATATTATTGTCCGCACTTCTGCTCGCGGGATGTGCTGGGACGGGCAATAATCAAACCAACACCTACCGCCAGATCAGCATGGACGAGGTGGTCACCATGATGGAGAAGGAGAGCGGATATATCATTCTCGATGTGCGTACGCCCGAGGAATTTGCCGAAAAACATATCCCGAACGCCATCAACATTCCCAATGAAAATATCGGCACGGACGAGATATCCGCACTGCCTGATAAGGATCAGTTGATCATGGTGTACTGCCGCAGCGGTCGGCGCAGTAAAGAGGCGGCGGAAAAATTGGTGAAGCTCGGATACACGAACATCGTGGAGTTCGGCGGAATCATCGACTGGAAAGGCGAGACCGTGAGCGGAGAATGACGATCACGGTGCAATCTTTGCACCGCAGGAAGCAAAGATAAGGCACGGGCTCTGCCATCTACTCAACAGGAGTGAAAAAATATGTCCAATCCGCTGATCACGCATACCTATCCGCTCTCAAAGATTGACGAGGCGTATGAGCTGTTTGAAAACAAACGTGATGGAGTTATTAAGGTCGCGGTGGAGTGCAATTAAAGGAGGTGTTCTGTTATGAAGAAAATGTTTTTGAAGTCATCAAAGACTGTTGTGGAAAGTCTAAAGGATTTTTACGAATCTTCAGGATATTTGAAAAACTATAAGGAGTGTAAGTGGAAAAAAGATAGAGCACCAAAATACTATTGCTATTATTATAAGTTTACATCAAATTTAATAATGTTTATTGATTATGGTTGTTCTATGAAAAACTATGGAACTACGCCTACTGCCAAGTTGGAAGAAATAACGGTAGCATTTAGAGATGGTGTAACAGAATATGCTCTCATAAAAGAGAAACTGAATGAACTCAAAGAGGAAAGATCCAAAGTTAAAAAGTCAAAGAAGTTAGACGAGCAGATAGAATGGTTGGAGTACTTAAACAGAAATATTAAGCGGATTTTGCCGAAATTCTCAAAATATTTTGAATTTAATACGGGCGAACAACTTTGTTCCGAATCAATTACTATTGATGAAACCAAAATATCAAGCAGCAGTATCGCTTCGCAATATGTGGTTTTGGACTTGGAGACCAATGGCCTTAGAACCGCAAACGATGATTTGCTATCTATTTCATTGTATGATCCCTCAACTGGAAAAATCTATAATCGTCTTTTGCCATTGGAATTGCAGCCAACAGTTTTGACTACATATATAAACGGAATTGATGATACAGATGTGGAAAATGCGGTTCCTTTATCTCAAAAGGAATTTGATGATTTGATTGAGGAGTTTGATTTAACCAATAAAACGATTTTGTTTTATAGTGGTGGAAAGTTTGATTTTGATTTCTTGGATAAATATTGTAGGCGACACAAAATTCTTGGAATGGATTCATTGAAATTCGAAAACATAAAAAACAGAATCGCATCAAGTTCTTATACAACAGGCAATCTAACAAAAGATAATTTGTGTAATGCATTAGGTATAGAAGGCGTATCAGAAATACACAGTGGTGTCAACGACTGTTATTTAGAATGGCAACTGTTTGAGAAATTTGTTTGCGATAAATTACTGATAAAAAATAATTACATATATCAGTTCAGTGAAGATTATGTGATACCCGCCTCTTATTTAACGAGTTTTCCTAAATTAGCTGAGTTCGCAAATGTTGAAGTTCCAAAATTGAGCTATCAAAATTCTTTATTGTATGAGTATTATCTTCCACCGAAATTAACGAAGAAAATAAGAAAATTCCCAACTAATATAAGCGGAATATCTATTGAGAATATCATCAACTCAATGATAGGTGCTAAAGAATGTGACAATAGTGACTTCTTAAATGCGAACAATAGAAAATTGAAAATAGTAGGCAAACTACCTTCGGAATACGAAGAAATTCCAGTTGTAAAGAGAGAAGATGGAACACTAAAATCTCTTGATCCTCAATACGAAGAATATATTAGAGCAGTAAATGAAACAAGTAATGTTATTCGAAGCGGAATTGTTGAGGTTATAGACTTTATTCGAGAAAAGATATTTGCAAATAAAGAAATAAGAACGCAGGAAATATCTTTCACAGAAAATCATAGAGTGCTGGCTTTATGTGATTTGTCTTCCGATGATGCTGTTTTGGAGATAAAGACATTTGATATTTTTAACTCATATAAAACGGAAAATGTTATTCGTCAAATGTATTATCAAAAAGGCGATAAGGAACTCTATGCAATGTCTATCATTTTTGATTTCAGTTACACCAAAAAGATGGAAAGACGACTTGATAATTTGATTTTTAGAATTTACAAAGTTGAAATCAAAAATGTAAAAGAAGAGTAACGAAAGTTAAAAAATATCCCACAAACAAGGAAAAAATCTCCGCAAGTGGTCAAACATGTGGTCAAAGGCGAAAAATGGGCTTGTTCAACCCTCAAAGAAGGGAAGAACAAGCCCTTTATGATTGTCACGAAAACGCGAGATTTCAAGAGATTTTGCGAGATAAATAAAGAAAAATCGGGAATCTTACGACTCCCGATTTTGGTCTGAGTGACAAGACTTAAACTTGCGGCCTCTACCACCCCAATTATGAGATTTGGACAAATAAAGGCAAATATCGCTTAAAAAAGGCAAATATCTCGCGTTTTTGGCTGATATTTTTCGATTTCGAGAATATCTTGCGAAATAACTATGCACCATTTGGTTGCAACTATGCACCAGATTGGTGCATTTTTTTGCACCTTGTCATCATAAAAATAGGGGAAATAAACGAGCTGAAATTTAAAGATAAATTGCAATAGTGTACTGCTGTACGCTTGCATTGTAACTCTAAGCGAAGCCGTTGTCAAGTAAAAAAACGCGAATAAAAATGTCTAAAGTGATAACTCTTCTTAAAACGCTGGATATCTCTCAAACTTTGTGATATAGTGTTATGCTACAAGAAAGGGGGAGAGACAATGGCTAATAGAAGAGCTTCTGGTGAAGGGCTCTTAAGGTGGCGAAAAGATCGAAAACATTGGGAAGGTCGAATTACGATTGGATCAAGCGATGACGGAAAACCTATTTCTAAGTGCTTTTCGGGAAAAACGCAGAGAGAGGTTATTGAGAAAATGACTCGCTTTCGTGAGCAACTTCATGGAATGACCTTGAGTGCAGATTCACGAATGAAATTAAAAGATTGGTCCGAGAGATGGCTCACTGAGTACATGGTGCATGTCATCCGTCCTAAGACAATATCAAGGTATAGAGGGATGCTACAACTTCATGTATATCCGTATCTAGGGGATTATCGAATTTCAAAGATTACAACAATACAAGTTCAAAGAATGTATAATGATCTCAAAGAAAATGGAAGACGTAGGGATGTAAAGAAGCTTGGAAAAGGGTTAAGCGGAAACACGGTGCGTGGAATCCATATGCTACTTCACGAAATAATGGAGTATGCGTTAAAAGAAAATATGATACTAATAAACCCAACCAACGGAACAACCATTCCCAAAATAGAACCGATCGAACTACAGGTGTTGAACGAAAAACAGTTGAAGACATTCATATCTGCTCTTCAATCTGACAAAGCATGGAGCGATTTCTTCTATCTTGAAATCATGACCGGTTTGCACAGGGGTGAGATATGCGCACTGCAATGGTCGGATCTTGATATGGTAGAAAAAAAGCTATATGTAAATAGATCGGCATCTTACCAAGGAGAGGTAGGAAAGACAAAAACATTATACAGTGAGAGAGTAATAAAATTACCTCAGAGCGTATATGAAGTTCTTATTGAAAGGTTAAAGACTTCTCAATCCGAATGGATTTTCCCTCATCCCAAGGACACGTCAAAACCAATGTCAGGTGATATAGCTTTGCGAAGATTGAGGAAAATACTTGAATCAGCAGGGCTGCCACATATCCGTTTCCATGATTTACGTCATACATTTGCCACCCATGCTGTATCGGCTGGTATTGATCCCAAAACCCTATCAAGTATCCTAGGACACTCCAAAGCGAGCTTCTCGCTTGATCGGTACGGACATGTTACTGCAGGAATGCAAAAGGGGGCAGCCAAGACGATGGGGCGCTTCTTCGAAGAACTTGTTGGAGAGGAGGTGGCAGAATGGCAAAAAGCGGAGGAAAACCATCAAAACTTAAAAACGGAAGATGGCGAGCTAGGATTCCAGTTGGACGAAACGAAGACGGTGAATTAAAATATAGGAACGTTACAGCAAAGACCGAGGATGAATGTTGGGAAAGGCTCAAAACGCTAAAAAAGGAACTGGGCTTGCCCGAAGAAATAGACTCACATATGCCTTTTGGAGAGTGGATAGATTATTGGTTTCGTGAATTTTGTGCTCCAAGGTTAAGAGCCTCCACCCAAGAAACATATAGAAACCGAATCTATAAGCAGATCATTCCGAAGATTGGCAATATTCCACTGGATGAATTAAAAAACAATGATCTTCAGGCGTTCTATTCTCATCTTATCGCAGAGGGGCGCTTGATTAACGTTGACAAGTTTGGCTCTGGTTTGTCGAACTCACATATTCGTCATATACATTCGCATTGTAGTGCTGCACTCAAAAAAGCAATAGAAGAAGGACTTATATTTAAGAATCCTGCAGATGGATGTAGACTCCCCCCAAAAGTACATGGCAAGATAACGATACTAACTCACGATGAACTTTACCGCCTTCTGGTACAAGCTAAATACGATGGGATGTTTGAGATGTTATTTCTAGACATCACTACAGGACTCCGTCGAGGTGAACTGGTGGCATTAAAGTGGAGCGATTTAAATATACGTAAGGCAGGGCTAAATGTGAGTCGCCAATATACAAGGATAAACGGCGAAATGGTAATTTCTAATCCTAAAACGCCTAGCGCTGTGCGGACAATAAAACTAACTAAAATTACTCTAAGAGTATTAAAAGGTTATCAACAAAGAGCTAACAGTGAATGGATGTTTCCTTCGCCTTTAGATGCAACGCATCCAATAGATCCAGAGGCTTGTGGTCGAAAGTTGAAACGTATCCTAGAAAAAGCAGGATGCAGAAATATTCGATTTCATGATATCAGACATACATTTGCAACGATGGCGCTGGAAAATGGTATTGATGTAAAAACAGTGGCTGATATATTAGGACATAACACTGTAGAAACTTCGCTTGATACATATACACATATAACGAATGAAATGCAGAACCAATCTGCTCATACGATCGATCGAAAATTTGCCGGTATAAGAAATACCGAAGAAAATACGGACTTACAAATTAATCGCGATTACATTCCCAATCACGGTAAAAAAAGAAGAAGTGGAACTGGATACATAAAGCAATTGTCCCCAAATTGTTGGCAGGGCAGGTATAGCCCGGTTGTAGATGGCAAGCGCATATACTATAACATTTATGCTGCCACCGAAGAAGAATGTGAGAAAAAGTTAGAACAACTGATTAAAGAAAAAAGGATTCACTGAATTCGCATTCAGTGAAAACTAATTCAGTATAGACGAAACACAAAAAGGCGAAGACAGTTTCCTGTCCTCGCCCCTTTGTTAATCATATTCGGGATAATCAGGAGCCCAATCCACGAAGCCCATTTTTTGATAGCGTCTATCGGCATTATGCCTTTGCTGATGGGTTTTGTGTTTGGGGTTCAACTGATTACTGTGGTTGTTCGCATTAGCCCTATACGCCTTGTTGTTAGGGTTGTTTTGATTAGCCCAGTTATCCAGTTGCTCCTTGGTGTGTGTCTTTCCAGATACCTTTTTCATAGCATTACTCCTTTCTGAGCCAACAAAAAAGCACGAGCTTGTTAGCACGTGCAGGATACCATTTCTATCGCTCTACACGCACCAAAACAAAGCCATCCTCTTATATGGCTCTTATTTTGTGGTGTAAAGCTGTGAAACATAGGGGAACTACTATAAAGTCACACGCAACTATTGTCTCAACCCATGACGAGCATTTTTGCAGGGTTGATGAGTTTCACATTTTACTCATTTGTCTGTAAGTTTCCAAAAATATCCCGGCACCGCATTCAAATGCTCGTTGTTTGAAAATTATAAGTGGCTTGATATTTGATAAGGTTGCTTACATAGGTATTATATCACATTTTTAACAGAAATTCAATCCCTTTTTGAAAAATAAAATCCAAGGCCTTTACTGTACTCAGGTAGCCATGCTTTTCGTTTGCTTTTATCAAAGCAAATTATGCGTTCAAAAGAAAATGTTGCACAGCAGGAGCCAAAAGAACCGACAGGCAAATTGAAGTTCTGCCTGTCGGTAAAATCATTAATTGGTCACTGCTGCATTTCTTGAGCTGAAGCGTTTGTCAAGTATATCGTTTCAAGATTTTTTCTCAAGCTTTAAAGCATCGATCAGCTTATGGACATTGGTAAAAGAATTCCAATCGCAAAAAGGATAATTATCATCTTTGCGGTATTCTTTATATTTCAGAACCCTGTTCTGCATCACCACATCTGCGTTATGAACAGCCTCATCCAAGCGTGGCATAAGAACATCTGTAATCATCTGTTTGTCTTCTTTAGCATACCCCTTGGTATATCCCTTTGCTCTCAGGATCCGGTCAAAATCCGCAATAAGTTTCTCGGCAGTTTTCTCCGTATAGCACCTTTCAAAGTGGTCAATCAGCCATACTTCAAACGCCATATTGGAAAAAGCTATTCCGATTCCATTCTCTTTTGCGGTTTTTATCGCAGGTTCAACAGAATCAGTCGGGAATTCGTCCTTATCAAAAACGCACCACACTCTGTTCCGAGCATTTTTCATCCCGATCGCATGATCAACAAGTGCAACCGGATCGTCATTCATAAATTTCACGCTGATTTTGAAAATACTTTTATAATTA
>ERZ779889.3668-NODE-3668-length-10961-cov-2.507244_pt1 | contig 10961 bp, 17 predicted proteins | sample MGYA00511030_ERZ779889 | MGnify/ENA primary metagenome ERZ779889 (study PRJEB29588, sample SAMEA2160616) | human gut metagenome | biome: human gut; feature: human-associated habitat; material: faeces | place: Denmark | collected 2008/2010 ...
CCTGCTGTACCTGCGGCTTTTCGTCGTACTGTTCCGGCATGTTGTTGGCGATCCGACGCATCTGCTCACGGTCAAAGTTAACCATCTGTGCGGCGATGTTTTTCATAAATCCACCCCGTAAATCCAGTCAGTGTTTGTCAGGTCGAGTTTTGGTTTGCTGGCTATCATGCCTGCCTGTTGCTTGTTACGGTTGATTTCGAGCTGGGTCCACTTGTCGCGGAGTTTGGCCGGACTCAGCACGTTACCGGACCAGAAGTTGTCCTGGCATGCCCAGCGGAACAGTACACACATATCGCGGTGGTTACGTCCGTCACGTTCACGCATCAGGCGGATATCGTTAGCCCACCCTGCAAAATTCGGTTTTCTGGCTGATGGCGCGATGGTCTTCACCATGTCAAACATCCACTCTGCGGCGGTCAGGTCTTCTGCTGTCCCCCACTTGCTGCCGCTCTGAATTGCAGCATCCGGTTTCACCACAGGAAGATCGTTTTCTGGCTGGTCAGAGGATTCGCCAGAATTCTCGGACGAAAAAGGTTTTATATTGTCTTTTGTTAGTTTGTCTTTTGTGTTTACCTGATTCGGGTAAACGCCTTTACCTGATTTAGGTAAACTTTTCTTACCTGATTCAGGTAAATTTACCTCTTTCAGGTAAACTTTATTTTTCTTACCCGATTCGGGTAATGTTGACCATTCACTGACCACATTATTGATGCCGATATTCCGCCCGCTCTGAATAAAAATCCCACGCTTTACCAGAACACTTTTTGCAGCAGAACACTTGTGCGGCAATATCCCGGTTAATTCGGAAAGTTGCTCGTTGCTAACCCAATCCAGTTTTTTATTAAAACCATATGTTTTGCGCATGACAGCCAGGAAGACCAGAAGCTGGTGCTGTGTTAATCCGGCCAGCATCACAGCTTCCAGCAACTCATTTGCAATGCGCGTATAACCATCATCGAGATCTGCCACGCGCCGCTCCTTTTGTGCCTCATCCGGCACTGGAAAATTGAATATCTCAGCAGTGTTTGCCATAATTCCTTCCGCAATGAGTGCGTTACGATTTGCACCTGAAAGTCGGCTCTGTTCCCGCAGACCGGCTTTCGCCATTTCTGAACCTGTCATATTGCCCCCAGCATGGTGGTGACCATCGCCATCAATGGACCAGCCAGATCCGGGTCCACTCGAAACATCGACACAATGCCTTCACTCATCTCCTTCAGTTTCTGGTGGCGTGGTGCGTTGAGAATGACCGCCTGCTTTGCCTCACAGAGTTCCTTTTCCATTTCAGCCAGCCGAGCCATGAAGCTATCCTGCTCAACCAGGTGGCCGCGATATTCCAGCGGTAGTACCGCCAGAATTGCCGGGGTCAGTTCACGCACGTTATTTCGGTATTTTTCAGAATCGAATTTGTTATCGAGGAAGCGGAACAGCTTCTGGCGTGCACGGCTGACATCATCAGGGAAATCGATGGTGCCGCCGCCCTGCTCCCGATACTCATTCACAATGAGTGCGGCAACAACATCCTGATTATCTGCAGCCGACCAGGCGCGAACGGCATCACGGATTTTTTCGTGGCCTGGCACCTGTTTTATTTGAGAACGATTTATCACCGCAGTCGGGCTAAATCCGCTAGTCTGTTGGTATGTAAGTGGTTGCATAATTGACTCCTTTAGTTTGAATTGACTGTTAAGTTGATTGCTTATTGTTAAAGAGCGTGAAATGGAAATTTAAGCTGCGTTCTTTTCGGTGTGTGGAAACAACTTCGGAAGATCCGGGCGAATCTGGTATGCCTTCACTACTCCACCAGTAGCCGTAACAATGCTGCCGACATGTTCAGGGGATACCTTTGCTTTGTTGTGAAGCCACTTATAGACGGCCTGCTGTGAAACTTCGCAGGCAGCGCCCAGTTTCTTTTGTGAACCAACGATATTGATCGCTGTTTTGATAGCTGGGTTCATAACAACCTCCGTGGTTAATTTGAATCAAGATTAAAACTATGGTTGTTTTTAGTCAACAACCATTTTCGTTTGATGGGATAAAACCTTGGTTGTACATTTGGACTATGAAAACAACACTCTCAGAAAGACTTAAAGAAGCCAGATTAGCGCGAGGCCTTACACAAAAGGCGCTTGGGGATTTGGTCGGGGTTAGCCAAGCTGCTATTCAGAAAATCGAAACAGGGAAAGCTAACCAAACAACTAAAATCGTGGAGATCGCGAACGCTTTGGGTGTGCGCGCAGAATGGTTATCTTCTGGCGTTGGAAATATGTCAGACAGTACAGTGCAACCAATACAATCAACTGTCAGCCATTCCAAATACTTTAAGATTGACGTTCTTGATATAGAAGTGAGTGCCGGGCCGGGAGTCATCAACCGTGAGTTTGTAGAAGTTCTACGCTCGGTTGAGTACTCGTTTGACGATGCTCGTCACATGTTCGATGGTAGGAAGGCAGAAAATATCCGCATCATTAACGTACGCGGTGACAGCATGTCAGGAACGATCGAACCAGGTGATCTTCTGTTCGTTGATATCACGGTTAAATCTTTCGACGGTGATGGTATCTATGCGTTTCTGTACGACGACACAGCCCATGTAAAGCGCCTGCAAATGATGAAGGATAAGCTACTGGTTATCTCTGATAACAAGAGCTACTCGCCGTGGGACCCAATTGAGAAAGACGAGATGAACCGGGTATTCATCTTCGGTAAGGTTATTGGGAGCATGCCGCAGACGTACAGGAAACATGGTTAATCTCATGTCTACATAATAGACAATATTAATGATGGCGATAGCCAGAGCTCTCGCCATGACACTTTATGTTGTATTGAATTATGCCTCCCTACCACTATATATAGTAAATAACTTTCCAGCACCTCTTACCAGAATAATATGCTGTCTAATAAGGATAAACAGCAATAAATCCTATCGTTTTGTAAGTGACGGATGTACATAAAGTTATTAATATGTACTAACAGTTACCTTTCAGGTAAAATGCAAACATTATACAACTGGTTATTTATACAGTTAAGGAGGGCATAACATGGCTTACTCAGCTGCAGCGGTTGCTAATGCCTTCATTGAAAAGGCTTTAAAGGGTGAGTTAAAGAATCTGACTCCAATGAAGCTCCAGAAGCTTCTTTTTTATACTCAATCATGGCATCTAAAGTTACGCGACAACACACCGCTTTTTGATGATCTTTTCGCCAGATGGAAATTCGGGCCTGTTATTCCACCGCTTTATCATATGTTGAAGAAGTATGGAGCAAACGAAATCACTGAAAAGATTAGCGTCATCTTAGAGTGTGATGGCGAATTAAAAAGAATAACCCCTACAATTCAAAAAGATGATCAAGAAGCTCAAGCTCTTATCAATAAAATCATCGAAGTATATGGGAAATTTTCAGGTACTGAACTGTCTAACTTAACACATGCACCTGGTACAGCATGGAGCAAGGGAAGTGCAGATGGTGGCCCCATTTCTCATGAGGATATGGCGAAGCATATTCACTAATGAAGTCGTTTGATAGCATATCTATACCCAGTGGCACAAATGTAGGCTCATCGACAGTATCAAGTGCCGAAGATGAGCCGCCAATTACAGAAAGAATATCCAGAGGTGACGACCTCAATGCTCAAAAAGCGGCAGACGCCAAGTCAAACAGGCAACTTCGTGAGATATTGGCGGAAAAAGCGTACCGTGTCGTAAAAAAATCACTTTATGGATGGGCTTTGTTTCTTTTCTTTCAAGGCTGGTTTTCTATCATTGGGATAAAGGTTTTTTCCGATAAGGTAGTTTTGGCTGTAACAACAGCTGTTACTCTTAATGTATTCGCTGCTTTTCTTGGTGTTATCAGGGGATTATTCCCTGCTGCCAGTAGAAAAGATAAAAGTTAACCCGGTCACCGTGCCGGGTTTTCTTTTGCCCTCCCCTCATCACACACCGTTCAAAAAGCCACCACAACCTCGCTTCAGTTATCGCTATGCGATGCAAGTCACAAAATAAATCCATCCTAAATACAACCAGTTATATCTAAAACAACCAACAAAACAACTTTTGTTGTTGACGATAAAACAACTATAGTTTTAAATAAATTCATCGCAACAACACAACGATACGGCAATCACCTGATTCACCGTTGCGATGACCGCTTAGATCCGCAGCTTGAATTTCAGCAGGCTCCGGGGAGTGCGAGGGGTGAAGCGGACGCGTGAACGTCGGTGTGACCAACTGAAATCAACTCAACACCTCATACCTCAGTCGCTTCAACGAGGCGGCTTAGTTATGACAACCGGCGGCCATCCACCGCCTGAATACGCGCAGAAGTCTCTATATGTTCAGCAGCCCAGCTTACGGGCAGGAGTTTTTATGGTTCATCAACATTACGGAACGCAGACCGTTAATCGAGGTGCGGTCATGCCAGGAATGCTGGTCAAACGCAAAGATGGTACCTGGACTGCATCAGCTAATTTACGCGGACGGCTATATCTGCATCGCGGCATCGAGCGCACTTATACCCGTGATTTGCTCGTGGAAGTTTTTCTCGACGGACGCGGTAACGGCCTGAATCACTAATCCCCTTTCCTGTTTTCCTAATCAGCCTGGCATTTCGCGGGCGATATTTTCACAGCCATTTTCAGGAGTTCAGCCATGAACGCTTATTACATTCAGGATCGTCTTGAGGCTCAGAGCTGGGCACGTCACTACCAGCAGATCGCCCGTGAAGAGAAAGAGGCAGAACTGGCAGACGACATGGAAAAAGGTCTTCCACAGCACCTGTTTGAATCACTCTGTATCGATCATTTGCAACGCTGCGGGGCCAGCAAAAAAGCCATTACCCGTGCGTTTGATGACGATGTTGAGTTTCAGGAGCGCATGGCAGAACACATCCGGTACATGGTTGAAACCATTGCTCACCACCAGTTTGATATTGATTCAGAGGTATAAAACGGATGAGTACAGCACTCGCAACGCTGGCAGGGAAGCTGGCTGAACGTGTCGGCATGGATTCTGTCGACCCACAGGAACTGATCACCACTCTTCGCCAGACGGCATTTAAAGGTGATGCCAGCGATGCGCAGTTCATCGCATTGTTGATCGTCGCCAACCAGTACGGCCTTAATCCGTGGACGAAAGAAATTTACGCCTTCCCAGATAAGCAGAACGGCATCGTTCCGGTGGTGGGCGTTGATGGCTGGTCCCGCATCATCAATGAAAACCAGCAGTTTGATGGCATGGACTTTGAGCAGGACAATGAATCCTGTACATGCCGGATTTACCGCAAGGACCGCAATCATCCGATCTGCGTTACCGAATGGATGGATGAATGCCGCCGCGAACCATTCAAAACTCGCGAAGGCAGAGAAATCACGGGGCCGTGGCAGTCGCATCCCAAACGGATGTTACGGCATAAAGCCATGATTCAGTGTGCCCGTCTGGCCTTCGGATTTGCTGGTATCTATGACAAGGATGAAGCCGAGCGCATTGTCGAAAATACTGCATACACTGCAGAACGTCAGCCAGAACGCGACATCACTCCGGTTAACGATGAAACCATGCAGGAGATTAACACTCTGCTGATCGCCCTAGATAAAACATGGGATGACGACTTATTGCCGCTCTGTTCCCAGATATTTCGCCGCGACATTCGCGCATCGTCAGAACTGACACAGGCCGAAGCAGTGAAAGCTCTTGGATTCCTGAAACAGAAAGCCACTGAGCAGAAGGTGGCAGCATGACACCGGACATTATCCTGCAGCGTACCGGGATCGACGTGAGAGCTGTCGAACAGGGGGATGATGCATGGCACAAATTACGGCTCGGCGTCATCACCGCTTCAGAAGTTCACAACGTGATAGCAAAGCCCCGCTCAGGAAAGAAGTGGCCTGACATGAAAATGTCCTACTTCCACACCCTGCTGGCTGAGGTCTGCACCGGAGTGACCCCGGAAGTTAACGCTAAAGCACTGGCCTGGGGAAAACAGTACGAGAACGACGCCAGAACCCTGTTTGAATTCACTTCCGGCGTGAATGTTACTGAATCCCCGATCATCTATCGCGACGAAAGTATGCGCACCGCCTGCTCTCCCGATGGTTTATGCAGTGACGGCAACGGCCTTGAACTGAAATGCCCGTTTACCTCCCGGGATTTCATGAAATTCCGGCTCGGTGGTTTCGAGGCAATAAAATCGGCTTACATGGCCCAGGTGCAGTACAGCATGTGGGTGACGCGAAAAGATACCTGGTACTTTGCCAACTATGACCCGCGCATGAAGCGTGAAGGCCTGCATTATGTCGTGATTGAGCGGAATGAAAAGTACATGGCGAGTTTTGACGAGATGGTGCCGGAGTTCATCGAAAAAATGGACGAGGCACTGGCTGAAATTGGTTTTGTATTTGGGGAGCAATGGCGATGACGCATCCTCACGATAATATCCGGGTAGGCGCGATCACTTTCGTCTACTCCGTTACAAAGCGAGGCTGGGTATTTCCCGGCCTTTCTGTTATCAGAAATCCACTGAAAGCACAGCGGCTGGCTGAGAAGATAAATAATAAACGGGAGGCGGTATGCACAAAGCATCTCCTGTTGAGTTAAGAACGAGTATTGAGATGGCACATAGCCTTGCTCAAATTGGAGTCAGGTTTGTGCCAATACCAGTAGAAACAGACGAAGAATTTCATACGTTAGCCACATCCCTTTCACAAAAGCTGGAAATGATGGTGGCGAAAGCAGAAGCAGATGAGAGAGACCAGGTATGACAACCACTGAATGCATTTTTCTGGCAGCGGGCTTCATATTCTGTGTGCTTATGCTTGCCGACATGGGGCTTGTTCAGTGACACCTCAGCAAGAAAACGTCCTTCGCAGCATTGCCCGTCAGGCTAATTCTGAAATCAAAAAAGCCAGACAGCAGTTTCCGGATAAAAACGTCGATGACATTTGCCGTAGCGTACTAAAGAAGCACCGCGAAACGGTAACGCTGATGGGCTTCACACCGACTCATTTAAGCCTGGCGATCGGCATGTTGAACGGCGTCTTTAAGGAACGGTGAACATGAAAAGCAAAATCATCAGGGAGCTACAGGCTCCTTTTTTATTATTCGCATTTACCCTCAAGCGTATTAACCAACAATTCAGGGATTAATGAAAGATGGCAGACATCATTGATTCAGCATCAGAAATCGAAGAATTACAGCGCAATACAGCAATAAAAATGCGTCGTCTGAACTACCAGACTGTATCCGCAACTCATTGTTGTGAGTGTGGCGATCCGATAGATGAGCGAAGACGCCTGGCTGTTCAGGGTTGTCGGACTTGTGCAAGTTGCCAGGAGGAGATCGAACTTAAGAACAAACAATGGGGACTGTGATGGCCTCAAAGCAGCAAATTTCAACATCGTCCAACTGAGGTGTAAAAATGTTCAGAATCATTTTTCCTAACACCTGGTACGTCGACCACCACGGTACTCCCTGCAAAATCCTGCGTTCTACCCACAACAAAGTTCACTACATCCGAAAAGGCAGAACATGTATCGCCAGCATGTTCCGCTTTAATCATGACTTTGAACCTGAGAATAAAGCTGATGCAGATCGGATAGCAGAAGAGATCGAAACGGCAGAACACATTAAGAAGTTACGTGACATGCGTTCAAAAAGCAGAGGTAACCATGGAATCATACAGCCTCACACTCGATGAGGCCTGTCAGTTTCTCAAGATATCCAGACCTACCGCTACCAACTGGATACGAACAGGCCGCCTACAGGCAACACGCAAAGACCCCACTAAACCAAAATCTCCTTACCTCACAACGCGACAAGCCTGCATTGCGGCGCTTCAGTCTCCGCTGCATACTATCAAGGTGAGCGCGGGTGATGGCATAACAGAGGAAAGAAAATGTCACTCTTCCGCAGAAGTGAAATATGGTACGCCAGTTTCACATTGCCGAACGGTAAAAGATTTAAACAGTCTCTTGGAACAAAGGACAAAAGGCAGGCGACAGAACTCCATGACAAGCTAAAGGCTGAAGCATGGCGGGTCAGCAAACTTGGTGAAATACCTGATATAACGTTCGAGGAAGCGTGTGTCAGGTGGCTTGAAGAGAAAGCACATAAAAAATCACTGGACGATGACAAAAGCCGGATCGGATTCTGGCTTCAACATTTCGCAGGAATGCAACTAAGAGACATTACTGAATCAAAAATTTATTCAGCAATGCAGAAAATGACGAACCGGCGTCATGAGGAAAACTGGAAACTCAGGGCAGAAGCATGCAGAAAAAAAGGGAAACCTGTTCCAGAATACACGCCAAAACCAGCGTCCGTTGCAACGAAGGCTACGCATCTTTCATTTATAAAGGCCCTACTAAGAGCCGCAGAGCGTGAATGGAAAATGCTGGATAAGGCACCAATTATTAAAGTGCCTCAACCAAAGAATAAACGGATCCGCTGGCTGGAGCCCCATGAAGCACAAAGGCTGATTGATGAATGTCCGGAGCCATTAAAGTCTGTTGTTGAATTTGCACTGGCAACAGGCTTAAGACGCTCGAACATCATCAACCTTGAATGGCAACAAATAGATATGCAGCGCCGGGTGGCATGGATAAACCCGGAAGAGAGTAAATCAAACCGCGCAATTGGCGTTGCGCTGAATGATACTGCATGTCGCGTATTGAAAAAACAAATCGGGAATCATCACCGTTGGGTATTTGTGTACAAGGAAAGCTGTACCAAACCAGACGGAACGAAAGCGCCAACAGTAAGGAAGATGCGGTATGACGCAAACACAGCCTGGAAAGCGGCGCTGAGACGGGCTGGTATTGATGATTTCAGATTTCACGACTTGAGACACACCTGGGCAAGTTGGCTGGTTCAAGCCGGAGTCCCGTTGTCAGTGTTACAGGAAATGGGAGGCTGGGAGTCTATCGAAATGGTTCGTCGATATGCTCACCTTGCACCTAATCACCTTACCGAACACGCACGGCAAATAGACTCGATCCTGAACCCATCGGTCCCAAATTTGTCCCAGTCAAAAAATAAGGAAGGTACTAATGATGTGTAACTTATTGATTTAAATGGTGCCGATAATAGGAGTCGAACCTACGACCTTCGCATTACGAATGCGCTGCTCTACCAACTGAGCTATATCGGCCCTGAAAAGGACATGTTCACGAACGTGAATCACGGTGGACAAGGTTAAAACTAACCGGGCGATGCGTCAATGGCCTTGTGAATCAAATGGCTACTTTTGCATCACCCGGTTTTATTTACGCACGAACGGTGTAATCACCAATACCGATCCACTTGTAGGTGGTCAGCGCTTCCAGCCCCATTGGTCCGCGTGCGTGGAGTTTTTGCGTGCTTACCGCCACTTCCGCGCCAAGACCAAACTGGCCGCCGTCGGTGAAACGTGTAGACGCGTTAACGTAAACAGCAGAGGAGTCCACTTCATTGACAAAACGCTGGGCATTGCGCATATCACGCGTCAGGATCGCATCGGAGTGTTGCGTCCCGTGTTCACGAATATGGGCGATGGCGTCGTCAAGATCGCTGACGATTTTGACGTTCAAATCTAACGACAGGAATTCATCGTCATACTCTTCCGCCTTAACAGCCACCACTTTCGCAGATCCTGCCTGCAACTGCGCCAGTGCCGCAGCATCGGCGTGTAACGTCACGCCGCTTTCCGCCATTTGCTTGCTTAACGCAGGCAGGAAGTTATCAGCGATGTTTTTATTCACCAGCAACGTTTCTACCGTATTGCAGGTACTCGGACGCTGGGTTTTCGCGTTGACGATCACTTTCAGGGCTGCAGAAATGTCAGCACTTTCATCAACGTAAATATGGCAGACGCCAATGCCGCCAGTGATCACCGGAATTGTCGACTGCTCGCGGCACATCTTATGCAAACCAGCACCACCACGCGGGATCAACATGTCGATGTATTTATCCATGCGCAGCATTTCACTCACCAGTGCGCGATCCGGATTATCAATCGCCTGCACTGCGCCTGCCGGTAAACCGCAGGATTTCAGGGCATCCTGAATCACCGCTACCGTTGCAGCGTTAGTGCGACAGGTTTCTTTGCCGCCGCGCAGGATCACCGCGTTACCAGTTTTCAGACACAGCGAAGCGACATCAACTGTCACGTTCGGACGCGCTTCATAAATTACACCTATAACACCCAGCGGCACGCGGCGACGCTCCAGACGCAGACCGCTGTCCAGCACACCTCCATCAATCACCTGCCCTACCGGATCGGCAAGATTACACACCTGCCGCACATCGTCGGCAATGCCTTTCAGGCGCGCGGGCGTTAACGCCAGACGGTCAAGCATCGCTTCGCTAAGGCCATTGGCACGCGCGTAAGCAACATCCTGGGCGTTAGCATCGAGGATGCTTTCGCTCTGTGCTTCCAGCTCATCAGCGATCTTTTCCAGCACGCGATTTTTTTCGCGGCTGGAGAGTTGCGCTAATTTATACGAGGCTTGCTTCGCAGCAATGCCCATTTGTTCCAGCATCGGCCTGCTCCTTAACGGGTAATCATGTCATCACGGTGAACGGCAACCGGGCCGTATTCATATCCCAGTATTGCATCAATTTCTTGCGAGTGGTGTCCGGCAATACGGCGCAATGCATCGCTGTTATAGCGGCTAACGCCGTGAGCAATATCGCGACCTTCGAGGTTGCAAATGCGGATGACTTCACCGCGGGAGAAGTTGCCACTCACGCTTTTAATGCCTTTCGGCAACAGGGAACTGCCGCGTTCAAGAATAGCGGCAGGCGCCCCTTCATCTACAGTAATTTCACCCGCTGGCGGCGCGCCAAAAATCCAGCGTTTGCGGTTTTCAAGCGGAGTAGCCTGGGCATGGAACAACGTACCAACCGGGATACCTTCCATCACGTCGCCAATGACGCCTGGCTTGCTACCCGCGGCAATAATGGTATCGATACCCGCACGACAGGCTA
>ERZ779889.3670-NODE-3670-length-10953-cov-2.710773_pt1 | contig 10953 bp, 4 predicted proteins | sample MGYA00511030_ERZ779889 | MGnify/ENA primary metagenome ERZ779889 (study PRJEB29588, sample SAMEA2160616) | human gut metagenome | biome: human gut; feature: human-associated habitat; material: faeces | place: Denmark | collected 2008/2010 ...
TGATGGCCATGATCACGATGAGCACGACGAGGATGATGAGCAGGTAGTCGGTGAGTCCCATTCCGTCATCGGAGGATCCGCTAGAACCACCAGAGTAGTTCTGAGGGACGGCTCCAGACGCCATAAGGGTAAATCCACCATCGGTTACAGTGATGGTTCCGTTGGTGACGGTCTGTCCGTTGAAGGTAATTGTAGCGTTGGATCCATCATATCCAGCCTTGACATCGAAGGACACGGTGTGTGTTCCGACATCGAGTTCGAAGTCAGACTGTCCATAGACCTTCACATTGTCGATATACATATCGAGTCCTGTTCCGACACTGACTGTACCTGTGACAGTGGCAGGATCCATTCCGATGTAGATTTCGGAGTAGTCTCCGACATCGACAGTTCCAGCTTCCACAGCAGAAAGGATGGCGGCCTTAATGCCCGAAAGGTCACCTGTCGCATTCTTAACGGCAGTGGCAACACCCTTGATGGCAACCATTGTTTCATTGTTTGTCGTCGTCAGATCAACAATCAGATTGTTCATGCTGGCATCTGAATACAGCTTGGCAGAATCAATCTTAACGCCATCTACATCTGTAAAGAGAAGGATAGACTCTATGGTGACGCCATCCTTGGCGTAGACTGTTCCGTACTCTGCACCATTGATGTACACGGTAGTTGTCTGGGCCTCAGCCTTAAGGTTGTCAGCGTAGATTTCAGCTCCGCTGAGATCAGATCCGGGGAACGCAATTGCAGACTCGAGAATGATGTCTCCGGTAATAGCTCCGTTGACAAGTCCGATAGCAAGCTGTGCAGCAGCTCCGTCTGCGATGGTCACATTACCGTTGATATATGAGAGGTAGACGTAGAACGAACCCTCTGTAACAGTAACATTCCCTCCAATCGAAGCACACTGCGCATTGATGTTGGCACCTTCATCGATGACAAGGTCACCGTTGACGATCAGGCCGGCAACATTGGCGATGAAAGCCTCGGTAAAGACGGGAAGATCTGTGGAGGTTGTGTTGAATTTGTAGTCCGGGTTGTATGTGGTGGTGATATCAGCATCGGCATTGACAGTGGCGCCAGAAGCAATCACGAGTTTCTGGATGATGATATTCTCTGAGACAGTAACTGCACCGGCAACGACGGTAAGGGTTCCGGAGACTCCATTCTCAGAAGCGATGCCCATCTCTGTGGTCGTTCCCTCGGTGGTTTCAACAGAATTGATGTCGATGGTGACGCCCTTGACATTGTCGAGATCGACTGTAGTGGTTCCAGCTGTGACTGCGGATGTGACAGTTCCATCAAATATTCCGTTCTCGGTGTTGAATGAGGCACCGACAAGAGTAACATTGCCTGTAGCCTTGTCGTTTCCTGTATTACTGATGGAAACGGTGAGAGACTGGACATCCTCTCCGAGAGTGAATGTCACATCACCCATGGCGATGTTGCCCAGGATGGTGATGATATTGTTTTCAGGTGTGGCGTTGTCGATGTTTGCGGAGTTGGTCGCAGCGAAGGCGACGGATGTGACATAGTAGTAGTTGGTGTCATCATCCTCCTCGAGGGCGGCGTTGAAATGAGCTCCCTTGATTGTGGACGTTCCAGCAGTGTCCTCATCATTAAATGTTCTGAGGACGTTGTTCACAACGACTGTTCCGTTAGTAGTATCAATGGTATGACCTGCGCTGAGGTAGAGTTCACCATCGATGGTAAGTGTGTATTTGGCATCTGCCTCGAAGGAGAGACCACCTTCGGTTTCGTTAGCATACTGAACAGTGACATCAGCGGGGATGGTCATGTTCCTGTCGATGATGACATCATCATAGAGGTAGATGGTTCCGCTGGTTGTCTCGGAGAGTGCGATGGCGAAAGTCGTGTAGGTGTTGATAACTTCAGACTCGGTGGTAACCTGGCTCATGACCTCGAAGTTAATCTGGCCAAGATCGTCCTCGTAAAGGGTGTCGTAGTCGACAAGCTTTCCCTCGACCCAGATACCGCTCCACTGGTTGGGGTAGCTCACCTGATCCTTGTTGAGAGCGAAATCGAGAGCTGCATCAGCAGGAACTGTAAGTGTAGCACCCTCGGCAATCCTGAGTCCGCAATTGATGGTAAGAGTCATACCGCTGGGTATTGTCAGGTCGCTGTCGACGAGATATGCGCCCCTTCCATTGAAGATGTCTGATCCGTTACCCCAAGACATGGCGAGTCCGCATACCATGACATTCTCGATGTCGGCCGCATCAGCATTGGCCAGTGCAGCAGAGAGGGACTCGATGTAGGAGGTGGCGTCGTCATCATCATCGGCCCACATAGCGCCATATACGGATATGAAGAACGAAACATCCTTAGCACCGCTGTTGGTCATGGTGACCTTTCCGCCGTTGATGGCAATGGTTCCAGTCTTGTTACTGTCGCTTGTTCCGGTGGATCCGAGAGAGGCATAGTTGGCTTTGATGTTGCCGACAACCTCGATAGTTCCGTCGATCATGAAAGTTTCTGGAGTGATATCCGCATCGGCGCCAGTTCCAGATGTTGTAGCGGATACGTCAACAGTTCCAGTAACAGTAACGTAGGCATCCTCATTGATAGTGAGAGTGGATCCATTCTTGACATTCAGATCGGAGATCAGAATCTTGCCCTGAACGAAATCGTTGTACAGGTAGCCCTGGCTAGACGCACCTACACCGATGTTCTGCTTGGCAGCAGCTTCGGATGTATAGTACTTATCATCGTCATATTCTTCAGCGAACTTGACCTTTCCGTCGATTGCGAGACTGGTTGCTCCATCGACGGTTCCGCTGATGTTGAGTGCATACTCCCTCACGAGGAAGGTAGTCATGTTTTTGACGCTTGTCGTCTTATCAGCATGTCCGTAGGCAGTGTAGTTGCTTCCGGTAGCTGTGAATGTGAGATCTGCAGTAGTGTTGTTAGCAGCTTCGTTTTCGGTCATTCCGATGGTAGCCACAGCATACGTCTGATTGTCCCCACTTCCGTAGGAAGAGACTGTCATGCCGGACTTAGTGATTCCGTCAAAGTGGAATGTTCCGCCTACAGCGACATCGACATTGATGTTGTTGATCTGGGAGATCTTGCTTCCAGAGCTGGATACATTAAGCTGTCCGTTGTTGTTGACAAGGACGTTTCCGACGGCTTCTCCATCACTTCCGGAATCCCCTTCGCCAGCATCACTGCTCTCACCATCAACATCCATGATGGCCTTGCCAGTGATAGTAACGGTTCCATTGATGATGACTCCTGCGTCCTTGTACTTTTCATCATCCGGGGAGACAGGGGCCACCTTGAATGAGGATGTTTCATCAGTAACTTTGACATCTCCGTTAATTGTAACGAGTCCGTTAACAATCAGGCTTCCGCCCTTCTGGATGATGACCTCTACACCTTCGTTGACAGTGAGGTTACCATCTATGACTTTGAGACTTCCTTCCTCAGTGATGGTCAGTTTCTTGTCGATAATGACATTAGTTCCTGCGGGGAACTCCTGGTGCACGTCTTTTCCGATGACTCCGCTATAGTACTGGGTATCATCGGCAGCGTCAACGCCGTTGTCCGAGAGAACGACGGCTGCGCCAGCGATGACCATAGCAAGCATCGCAAAGAGAGCGAACAGTTTTACCCCGTTCGTTTTGCTTACATTTGCTATCATAGCAACATCTGCTCCTTTCTTATCAGCTGTAATTGTTGCAAACCGACATTTCAGAGATATTTCGACCCCTTCATCACCGCCGGATCGCAACCCACAGCTGCATTCGTGAGACACCAATAGGCTAGCCTATTCGACCAGACTACAGCATCCCATATATCCGAAGGCATCTGTTTCCTTCGGATATCGGCGGTTATCCGTAGGTAAATAAAAAGCTATGGGATGAGCGCTCAAGGATTGTACAAATCGGTGTAAGGTCAGAACCATTGCTCGGGAATAGAACGGTCCATTCCATCCTTCCCGGCTGATGTCTGTCCGGTTATCAGAAACGATCCACAGAACTCGTCGGCATATGCTCCGGATCATCTGATTCCGTCTTGACAACCTTTCGTCTCCAATATAGATAATATTATTGAAAATAGGAGAAACGGCTGACGTTCAGCATCAACGGCAACGGAAAAGCTGACGCGACCGAGATGTTTTAGCAGAAATTGAGAATAATTCACGGCGTTAGGAAAAATCAAACATCTGTTGCTATGATAGCAAACATGAATGAGAAAGGAAGGCAGGTGAAACTGCTGGCAGCAATTGCTGTCCTCGCGATGGTGGTCTGTGCATTTGCAGTAGCCATACCTTCTGATGTGGATGCTGCAGAGGCTCCCAGTGGTACCTATGGTGCCACAAAAGATGTCGGAAGTGTTGCCGACATCCAGGGTCTCAAGGATTCATCCAACAGTGCAATTTACAGTAATGGAATCCTGACCGTTCCTGCTGAGGGACTGTCACTCAACCTTACGCAGGACATAGGAAGTTCTGAGTCCCCCATGAACCTGAAGATTGTCCTCAATGGTGACCTCAGGATCACCTCGACAACAAACAAGAGCATATACATACAGGCTGTCGGCGAGCGTGCCTACACCCTGACATTCAATGCTGATGACACAGTCTTCGAGGTAAGCGGTGCAAACGTTATCCTCGATGCAAATGGCGACAAGTCCTCGGTCATCAACAACATGTACACAAGTGCATGGGACTTCACCGGATCTAATGTTAGTGGATCCATTATGGCGACCAACGGTGCGACCCTTACGATCAAACACACATCCGGAGGATCTACCTGGCTCGATGCCGCAGCTGGTAAGACATCCCTTCTTTACGTCAACAACGCAACAGTGAAGTTCGACAATGCACACGGCGTCCAGAGCATCGATGTCATGGCAGAGAACAATGCCAAGATCGATGCCAACATGTCCGATGGGACGACCCTCACAGGTTATTTCAACCTCTCTGGAACGACCCTCACCGGAACGTCGGTTTCGATGTACGCAGCAAAACTCGTCAACTCGACAGTGACAGTTGATACACTCGGAACATACTCCGGTACCAAGACTCCGGCTGAGGTGAACGCCTACGGTTCCGATGCATATGTGGTCAACACAATCAACGTTGATTCGAAGTCATCTGTTGATGCCGTCAAGATCATCAACGATCTCAGCACAGCTGCCTCATCCGAAGGTACCAGCACAATCAAGTTCATCGGAGGAGGCTCTGTTAGCGGTAACTTCACAGATGTTTCAAAAACCGGCGAATCCAGTGCGAAGGCGGCTAGCTACAACATCAATGGGATCACCTTGACTGGAACGAACACCGTCTCATCCAACGTCACTCTTGATGGAAAGTATACTGTTGCTGAGAAGTCTGCACTCAATGTAAACGACGGTGCCACTCTCAAGGGAGAGATCACCAACTACGGGGCCATAAGCATCAGTTCTGGAGCTATAACAGCTGATGACAAAGGTGATTCGTACATAACACTCTCCAACGACAGCACCGGAACAATCAATGTCACTGGAACATCCACCGCAGTGCTCGGAGGAACCATCGATTCCACATCCAAGAACACCGAGTTCGGAATAGGACAGGTTGTAGATGTAGTCGACAATCTCATTATCGACGGTGCTACCGTTACCATCAACGGTATCCTCAACAACTCCGACGGGTACTCCATCGACATCATAAACGGTGGAAAGCTCATCATTGGCGGTGCTCTCGCTACATTCACCAACGACGGTGTCATCACCGTGGAGGCCACAGATTCCGCTATCGCTGTTGGGTCTGAGTCCATTCAGATCATCGACGGTGCCAAGTTCGTCAACAACGGTACTGTCATGCTCGAGAGCTCTACAGATGCCGCATCCTACCTCATGTCGAACTCTGGAATCATTGACAACAATGGATCCATCGAGATCGTCGATGGAGTCATGTCCAACAACGGAACAATCAACAACAAGGCCGGCGCCGTCTTTACAATCAGTGGAACATTCACTGCAGGTAATGCCTCGACCTTCAACAATTCCGGCTCTATCGTCGTCAATGGAACCATTTCCGGAGATGGAGCCACTATCGGAAATGTCGCAGAGGGTGCTACCGTGACCGTATCCAACGTCACTGGGAAGATCACCGTCTCCGACAGCAACCTCGAGTCCAAGAGGACTCTCGAGACTGGGGACAACACCATCGCTCTCAACTCCAACACCACCGAGTCTGTCGGAGGAGTGATTATCACTTCCGCCGTCGTCGAAGTTGAGAAAAAATACTACAAGGAGATGCAGATCTCCGGAACATTCGACGTGTCTCTCCCCGAGACTGATAAAGATGGAGACGGAAAAGCCAACTTCTTTGTCGATGCATCAAGGGCTGTTGTGTCCGACAACCTGAACCTCGGTGACAACCTGAACGTTCTGTTCGATGCCAGCACCAACCTCTATGTTGCAGGAAACATGAACATCACCGATGCCGGTTCTGCGAAGTTCCAGGGTGGAAACGTCTACGTTACTGGAATGATCGTCTCCGTGGACGAAATCTCCGGAGCCAAGGTCAACGCCGCCATGTACAACGCGCTCGTCGGTACCCAGAAGACCTACTACTACACGACACTTGACAAGGCCATTGAAGGTGCCTCTTCCGCCAACGTCAACAGGATCGAGATCCTCAATCAGGTCACCCTCGATGTTGATGCCACTGTTCCCAGCGGAATCACTGTTTACGTCAACACTGGATCCGAGCTTCTCATCGATGAGGTCACTCTCACCGTTGCAGACGGCGGAAAGATCAACAACAGGGGTACCATCGATGTCGACGGAACTCTGTATGTCACGATCGAGAAGACCGGAATCAGCGGAAACGGAACCATCGAGAGCGATGTCGTCTCCCGCGGTGAGCAGGATGTCAGGTACACCACTCTTGCCAACGCCATCGCTGCTGCCGGATCAGAGGAAGTCACAATCACCCTCAACGGCAATGTTTGCATCACCAGCGATCTGACAATCCCCTCCAACATAACGGTCGACACAAACGGAATGGGATTCAACGTCTACGGAGCCAAGCTGACCGTTGACGGAACCCTCTACCTCAACAAGACCGAACAGGGAACGGCCGTGGGTGACTACCGTGTTTATGACAACATAACGAACCCCAACATCACGAAGACCGGAGAGGTCGTCGTCAACGGATACATCAAGGCCACGTCCGAGCCTGTCTACGACGGAAAGAACTTCCCCGCCGGAGCATACTACTACGTCTTCGGAAACGAGTCCTTCTACTACATCACCACAGTTGCCAACGCTGCCCAGGCAGCCCAGACCGCTGACAATGGAATCACCATCTACGGAAAGAACACCACTGGAGATGTCGAGTTCACCGGAACCGCCGATGAGCCTGTCCAGGTCACCATCGACGCCAAGGGCGAGCTGACCGCTTCCAGCCTTAAGCTGACTTATGCGGTTCTCAACATCGACGGAAGGTTCGACGGAACCGTTACCTCCGATGTAGGAAGCGTCGAGCTGGTCAACGTGACCGGTATCGACTTCGTCTCCGGAGTCGATGGCGACGATGTAGCGTACTTCGGAATGTCCGGAATACCCGCCAAGATCGGAACAAAGACCACAGACCCCGATGCATCCGTCACCGTCTCTGCTGGAAACGTCACCGTTGTCGATGCCACTGAGTTCAACGTCACCACTGCTGGTGATGTGGAGTTCGGTATCGCCTCCGGTGCCACTCTGGCTGTCGCAGGCGACCTGGCCTCTCAGACTGACATGACAGTCGAAGGAACGCTTGCCATTCAGAACGGCGGTAGCGCAGACATCGACGGCATATTCTATGTAGTTGGAACCGTCACTGTTGCCGCGGCAACTGAGCAGTACTCTGCCGGAACTCTCGCTGCTACTACGATGTATGTTGGAGTCGATGACGAGTACAACGGTGCTGGAAGCGCATCCGTCGCCGCTTCATCGATCAGCGGCCTCACCTCCGCGTATGTCCTCAACGGAACAACTGTCTCCGAGGACTTCCTCAAGGGCCTCACCTACACGACAGGATTCTACGTCGAGGGCGAGCTCTGGATCACAGCCTACACCAACGGCGGTGTGAAGGCCGTCGCTCCCGGTACCATCCCCACTGAGAACGTCACTCTTGACAAGTGGACCGGAACCAAGGCAGATGGAACCACAGCCGAGGTTGCTAAGAACGCTCAGTTCGACGCTGGAACTCCTGCTAGGCTGGATGCCAAGATCAACTACGACATCTACGTTGTCACAGTCTTCGCAGACCCCGGAATCACTGCAGTATACATCGACGGCAAGCTGATGACCGAGGGTTACTACGAGGACTCTACCACAGGCCAGTGGGTCCAGGGATTCAAGCTGAATGTCGCTGCTGGAGAGCACGAGATTACCTACAAGCTCGGCAACTACTTCTCCGGAGAGGCCACCATGACCGTCAACGGGGACTCTGTTTCTGGTAACAAGTTCACAACCTCTGGAACAGAGCCTGACGATCTTCGTGTGACTGTCTATCTCCAGGGAATCGAGCCTTCCGCTCCTGAGACGCCGTCCACCGGATCCTCCGATGACGGAATGGGTCTCACAGACTACCTGCTCATCATCCTCGTCGTGCTCATCGTGATCATGGCCATCATGGTCGCCATGAGGCTCATGAGGAGCTAAGCAAACTGTACAAGAACCAAGAGAAAGGGTTGAACGCAAAGATAACGCGAACAAACGAGTGCATCTGCTCCCGCGTTGAGAGAGCGCAACTCACAGCAACCTGAAGAGAAAACGGGTCCCCGGAATTAAGGGGCTGGGGACCCAAATTCATTCTAATGAGGGTGAAAACGATATGGTCGATGCAATCAGACTCGGTACGCTTCTGGAAACTTCGAAGGCCATAGACATCCTCTTTTATGTCCGCGACAGTCCATTATGCAAAAAGTCTGATGTATATCGTGACGTGACCCGGAACATCCACATACCGGCGAAGATCGATGAGATGAAGAGGCTGGGCTTGATAGGTTTCTGTCGGATTCCCGGTTCTAACGCAACGCATTTGGAACTCACCGACAAAGGTGTCCGCCTCACCGACCTGCTTCTCGAGGCCGAGTCCCTTCTGGATGAATCAGAGTGAACGCCCAGACACGGCCGAGGATTTCGTCTGCTGAATGGATGTTCTGTTGAAGAGCGACAATCTTCTCAGATACTGTAAAGACACAGTTCGAGTCGACTGCAGGGATCGTTGATGTTTGACGCTACCCAACACATGTACCAGATGGTCGGAAGTCGGAATGGGGATACTCATCCATCGTTCCCGGTTCTCGCCACAGCCGACAGTCGCGTCCACAACGACCCTTATTAACGACCCGTCCCATCCCCACACAGGTTGTTCCCATGGACAGGGCCGAAGCGATAGTCAGTTTCCAGCGCGTGATAGTACAGGAGATCCTCGGGGAGATCCCGGAGACGGAGATCCGGCTAGAATCCACCGACACATGTGACATGATCGTGGAGTGCGCGGGGAAGCTGGCACATGCGGCCTTCGACGGTCCCGGCGACAACGACCCGGACTTCGAGAGGATGGCCTGCGACTCCGTCGCCCTGTACTCCCTCGCCGTCTCGGCGGTCAGGTGGGACATCTGCGAGCTCTCCAAGGACGACCCGATGTTCAAGGGGCAGATCCTCATGAGGATGATGTCCGAGACCCAGAGGGCGTCCTACCAGGTCAGGACGCTCTCCGGGGAGTTCCGCCTGACGCCGTTCCGCGCCCCCGAGATTGTCAACTACAGGAGGCACTGTCATGATGGCAGGGTGGACTTCCAGGAGTGGCTGGAATCCACAGACGACAGGGAGTGGGTGGAGAACCTCTGGGCGATAGTGCAGCATCCTTAACGGTATTAACGCCGTTACATCTTCTGACGATTCCTTTATATCGTCGGATGCGGCAACCGGGGTCATGATATTCGTCTTCTCCGGAACAGGGAACTCCTACTCCGTCGCCAGCCGCATCTCCGAGGCCATCGGCGTGAGGATGGTCGACCTCGCCGCCGCGGTCAGGTACAAGCGCTACGGCTACGACGCCGGCGGCGAGGATGTGGGATTCGTCTTCCCCGTGTACTACTACGGCCTGCCCCGCATGGTGGCGGAGCTGGCGGAGAACATCGTCGTGAGGAACCCCGGCAGGGTGTTCTGCGTCGCCACGTGCGGCGAGGAGTCCGGGGGAGCCTGCGAGATGCTGGCGGAGAAGCTCGGGGACAGGCTTCACGTCGACGCCTGCTACGACGTCGTCATGCCGGACAACTCGATATTCGCATTCGAGCCGCCGACCCCCGAGCAGGAGAAGGTCACCCTCGAGGCCGCCGACGCAAGGGTCGCGGGGATCATCGACTCCCTCAGAAAGGGCGAGTCCGGGGACTTCTGCGAGCACAAGGGGGACAAGGACTGGCGCCAGATCTACCCCATGTACGAGGAGCAGCGCCTGACCGAGAACTTCAGGCTCAACGACGCCTGTATCGAGTGCAGGCTCTGCGAGGAGATCTGCCCGGAGCAGGTCATTAAGGTGTACCACAGGAAGCCCGTCTGGGACGAGGAGAAGTGCTCCCTGTGCATGGGATGCGTGGAGCTCTGCCCCAAGGACGCGATCGAGTTCGGGGACTCCACCGTGGGCCGCCGCAGGTTCTTCAACAAGGCATACTACGAGAGGAGCATCGGCATCCCACTGAAGTACTGAGGACGCCCCAAATCCGACGGTTCCCCGGCTGTGTTCAAATAGCCCCTCCCGGATTCCCGTAAAGAGGCTTTCAAATGGGATTCAGAGAGGAAAGGAACGTGCCGGGCGGACCGCTCAACCCGGCTGGGCAGGGATTCGAGACCGTCATGCTCCATGCCGGGCAGGAGTCCCCGGACCCCGCTTCGGACGCCCGCGCGACGCCCATCTACCTTACCACGTCCTACGTCTTCAAGGACTGC
>ERZ779889.3671-NODE-3671-length-10950-cov-10.821111_pt1 | contig 10950 bp, 9 predicted proteins | sample MGYA00511030_ERZ779889 | MGnify/ENA primary metagenome ERZ779889 (study PRJEB29588, sample SAMEA2160616) | human gut metagenome | biome: human gut; feature: human-associated habitat; material: faeces | place: Denmark | collected 2008/2010 ...
TTCTTCGAAAGTCGATATAGTCATCAGGAGGTTGGTATCATAATTTGATACCAACCTCTTTGCCAAAACAGGCGTAATGGCTCATCCATATTTTGGGCCGCTGTAATCAATAAGAGTTAATCCTCAATCGCGGAATCCTCCACCGACTGCTCCAACATGAGGAAACGATCAAAGTCGCTCTCGTAGAGTCGATCCTGAATAATTCGATATTTCTCAAACTCTGTTTCGGCATGAAGTTTTGCCTGCTCCGCGCTGATTTTACCGGGTCCCGTCAGCAGTTCGTTCCCATTAAACTCCAAGAACCCGTCCAGACGCTTCGCCCAATCCTCCATACTCATAGGAATTTTGCGTTCAGCCTGAAGCTCGGCATAGTCCAAATAGAGAGACACGATCCGCTCCAGATATGACATTTCCTTTTCGCTCAAATAATTCTTGGCTACGGTCACATCAGCCTTTACGATTTTTCCGTCTGGTGCATTTTCCCAGGTTGCCAACCCCATGTGTTCTTTCGCCGCATCAGCCCGCTCCACGATCAGCTCTGCCGCTGTGTGGCGATGGACGGCATAATGCAACTTGTTCTGCACGGTCTGGAAAAAAAGGCGAGTGGTCCTTGCATCCTTGTCGTAGTCGAAAGCTGTGGCGTAGAGGTCCGTGACCTTTTGATAGAATTTCCGCTCAGACAGCCGGATTTCACGGATGTACTGGAGCTGACGCTCAAAGTATTCATCCGTGAACATATGACCTTTTTTCAGGCGTTCCTTATCCATGGTCCAGCCTTGGATGGTATGGTCTTTCACGATCTGCCCCGCCCATTTGCGAAACTGTACCGCACGGGGATTGTTGACCTTAAATCCAACAGCAATGATCATTTGAAGCGTGTAATGCTTCAGTTCTCTGTTGACCTGCCGTCCCCCCTCGGCTTGAACTATCCGGAAATTCCGGATAGTTGCCTCCTCCGACAGTTCGTGGTCGTCATATATTTTCTTAATGTGCTCATTAATTGTGCGAACGTCAACATCGTAAAGCGCCGCCATCATCTTCTGCGTCAGCCAGATATTCTCATCCTCATAACGCATCTCAAAACTTTCGTCACTGTCGCCGGTGGAGGCCACAAAGGTCAGATATTCTGCGGCAGAACTGCGAAGCGCCAATTCTTTTCTCTTGAGATTCTTATCCATTTTATTGTCACTTCTCCTCAATTCATGTGCTGTATCTATAAATAAAAACAAATACCGTCGCTCTCTAACGTGCCATTTTATCCTATCGAATCAACATATCAAAGTCGCAACTCTTTTGAATGTTCGAAATATGCATTTCCACATTGATTCCAGATACGGATCTTAGTCTTACCACACCATAAAGGCAAATTGGCAACTGCTGGTTATTCTTGTACCGTTTATCAGGAGTGCCATTTTTATTCACGTACCGCCATGTCTACCCAACAACCTGGGCATCTTTCGACACAAGATCTGACTCGACAAAGTCTACCGAAGATACTTGAATCTGAAGATCATCGTAGTTTACAGCGCCCACCTTTGTACAACGAATGATGAAAACTTTGTCGGATAGGATCAGCAGGGTTTCTTTCTTAAGTTCGATTTGGATCAGATCCACATTGGTCTTCAAATAGTACGGAGATGCTTTCTTAACCGTACAGGGAACTCTGTTTAGTTGTCTTCTTTCTTTTCTTCGGCATCAAGGACTTTCGTCAGAAGCCGCTCAACAGCCATAGTCATTGTTTGTCCCTTATCCTCTGCATACGCCTGAAGCCGCTCATAGACGCTTCTCTCGATGCGGTAGCAGATGGGGACGCTATCCTTTTTCTGTCTTGGCATTCGGACTCACCTCTCATCCAATTCCAAAGAATCTATCGAAGAATGCAACCAGCTTCTCCGTAACGACCCGTTTCTTCTCTGCACGATTTCCTCCGCCAAAGCGTGACATAGGCGGCAAAAGACCGTCAATCTCCGTGCCGGTCATCTTAATGGCACCGTCGCGGAAGGCGTTTGCCATGAACTGCCTCGTTTCCGCATCCTTCAGGCGTTCCTCCGCTATCAGTGCCGCAAGCTGCGTTTCCTTTTCGACGGCGACAAAATCGTGCCACGCATTGACCACATCATCCACGTCATTGATACCGGCGAGGAACCCTTGGATAAGGGCCTTCTTGCTGCGGAGCTCAGAGCTTGACTCCACAGCCTTCTGAATGGCGATGGCGATTTCCTTATTCTTGCCATGGCTGTCACGGTATTTTTGCATGAGCATAAGGATATAGTCGATGTTGATTTCAATTTGCTTGATAAGCTCGATTTCAAACACTACATCGTCCGTGATGTCCTCTTTCTCATGCTCGGAGCGGCCACGCCATTCGTCATACAGGTCTTGATAGCGGCCCATATAGTCCTGCATATCGCGTTCGGAGAGTATCTCCATGCCTTTGAAATCATCGAAGGCGACCAGCAGATTCCGCATCCGCAGGATGGCTCCAAACAACCGGATAAATGCCTTTTGGCGAGTCTCACCAATGATACGCACATCGGTAAGGGGGAAGTCCTGCTGCAAGGTGGCAATCAAGTCCACATATCCCTCGTTGTACTTACCCTTTTCATCCGTGTAGCCATTGTAATAGTCGGAAAATGGGTGCAGCGTCACGACCCCGTTGGTCGTAGCATCGCTGAAACGCGCTATGGCGGCGTCTGTACGCTTTTGCAGATTGCGGAAGCATACGATATTGCCAAAGGTCTTTATAGAGTTCAGAATGCGGTTTGTGCGCGAAAACGCCTGCAAAAGCCCGTGCATCTTCAGGTTCTTATCCACCCACAGCGTATTGAGCGTGGTGGCGTCGAAGCCCGTCAGGAACATATTGACCACAATAAGCAGGTCGAGCTCCTTGTTCTTCATCCGCAGGGATACATCCTTATAGTAGCTCTGGAAATTATCGCTATCAGTGCTGTAATTGGTGTGGAACATCAGATTATAGTCGCGGATAGCCATATCGAGGAAATCGCGTGAGCTCTGGTCCAGTGCGGAGGTATCTTCGGGGTTTTCCTCGTCCAAGATGCCGTCCGCTTCTACCTCATTTGCCCCATAGCTGTAAATCAGCGCGACACGCAGCTTTTTGCTGGGGTCGGCATCCATCTGCCGCTTGAACTCTTCATAATAGAGCTTGGCCGCTGTGATGGAGGATACGGCAAAGATGGAGTTGAAGCCGCTGACACGCTGCTGGCGTTTGATTTCCTCCACATCGTTCTGCCGCTTGGCGGAGGCCACCTCGCCGATATTTTGCAGCACATTGAATGTATAGGTCTTCTCGTTGCGGTAGGTTTTCTGATTGAATCTTTCCAGTATGTACGTTGTAACATCAGTAATGCGCTCAGGCGTGAGGTAGGTTTCCTCGCGCTTGATGTCCCACACCGGCTTGTCGTCAATGTCCGGCTCCTCCTTCATCGTCTGCACATAGTCCACGCGGAACGGCAGCACATTTCTGTCGTTGATAGCGTCCACGATGGTATAGGCGTGAAGCTGGTCGCCAAAGGCCTGCTCGGTGGTTCGCAGGGTCGGGGTCTTGCCGCTGCCGGCGTTGTCCGTAAAGATGGGCGTGCCCGTAAAGCCGAACAGGTGGTATTTCTTGAAATAGTGGGTAATGGCAAGGTGCATTTCACCGAACTGGCTGCGGTGGCACTCGTCAAAGATGATGACCACCTGCTTATCTGCCAGCGGATGACCGGCGTTTTTCTTGATGAACTTTGCCAGCTTCTGAATGGTGGTAATGATGATTTTGGCGTTGGGGTCCTCAAGCTGCCGCGTCAGAATAGCCGTGGAGGTGTTGCCGTTGGCCGCGCCCTTTTCAAAGCGGTCGTACTCCTTCATGGTCTGATAGTCCAAGTCCTTGCGGTCCACCACGAACAGCACCTTGCTGATATGCGGCAGGTCTGCCACGAGCTGGGCTGTTTTGAAGCTGGTCAGCGTTTTGCCGGAGCCGGTGGTGTGGAAAATGTACCCGCCGCCCTGCACCGTGCCGTACCACTTATAGTTGGTGGCGATTTCAATGCGGTTGAGGATGCGTTCCGTGGCGACAATTTGATAGGGGCGCATCACCAGCAGCAAATCCTCCGAGGTAAAAACGCAATACCTCGTCAGGACATTCAGTATCGTGGCCTTGGCAAAGAAGGTCTTGGTGAAGTCCATCAGGTCGGGGATGATATGGTTTTTGGCATCCGCCCAGAACGATGTAAACTCAAAGCTGTTGCTGGTCTTGCCGCGCTTCCGTACCGCAGCGGCGTTGAAATCCTTAATATGCCCCAAGCGGGTGGTGTTGGAATAATATTTCGTATTCGTTCCGTTGGAGATAACGAATATCTGCACATAGTCAAAAAGCCCGCTGCCCGCCCAAAAGCTGTCGCGCTTATAGCGGTTGATTTGGTTGAACGCCTCGCGGATAGCCACGCCCCGCCGCTTCAGCTCCACATGGACGAGGGGCAGCCCGTTGACGAGGATGGTCACATCGTAGCGGTTGTCGTGCGCCGCGCCCTCCGCCTGAGAGACGGTATATTGGTTGATGACCTGCAGCGTGTTGTTGTGGATGCATTTCTTATCCAGCAGCCGAATGTTCTTCGACTCGCCGGAATCCCGTTTGAACGCCTGCGCCGTGTCGCCATCCTGTATCCGGCGGGTCTTTTCCTTGATGCCCTCGTTGGCGTTGGCGATGCTCTGCTGGAAGAACCGTTCCCATTCACCATCGGTAAACTGGTAGTTGTTCAGCTTTTCCAACTGCGTGCGGAGGTTGGCGACAAGGTCTGCCTCGGTATGGATGGGCAGGTAAGTATAGCCTACCTCACACAGCAGGCGGATAAACTCCTTTTCCAGTTGTGCCTCGCTCTGATAACCGTCCGAACGCCGCGTACCCGGCGTATATTCCGCCACCACGGTGCTCTCGGTGGTAGACGCGATGATGTTATATTGGCTCATGACATTGCTTCCTCACTTTCAACATCACAAAAATCCGGTAGTTCGCTTGGCCTTTGTGCATAAAAGGGAATGGGATAGTAGTCGCTACAAAAGTATCTTGAATCATCACCTTTACAATCGTAGCCGTTGATTCTATATAAGTATAAAATCAAAACATATAGTGCGGCGAGGCAATACACGGCGTTCTTGTATGTCGCATTTGAAAACTTTGAAATCCTATTATGCTTTACTTCGGTATAGGCAGACCACCATTCAAGAGGCCCCTCCGTCCACCGCCCAAATGGAAATATATTCTTCCCACCCCATCGAGGTACGATAACCCGTGTTTCGCCTATTTTGGGGAACGCCCTTAAAATTATCTTCTTGTATTCGCTGATATTACCGCATGAATGGTTTTCATCCACCGCGCTACAAATCAATTTGAATACGCTTTCAATTTCGGCGCCGCAGAGCATGATGACCTTCTGAAACTCAAATGAATACACATTTTCCTGCCCAGTTGGTTCGATGTAACGAGATGTTTCGTTCAAATCTTCTTCGATGCTCAAGTAATAATTCCAACAATTCTCAATTTCATGAAAAGAAACACTCATGCTTTTGCCTCCTTAAATGTCAGCAGCTTGTCCCGATAGTATTCGTATTGCTTCTGGCGCGCTTCGATTTCAGCAGGCAATCCCATGTTCAAGTCAGAGCAGATGGCATCGAAGTTGTCGAGGACATTTGCAATACGGTTCTGTATGCTCAGTGGAGGAACGGCAATTTTTATTCCCCCCATTACATTACTCATAAGTTTTGCGTTTCCCATGCCCTTGTTTACATACTGTCTCGCATCCTTAGAAAGGACATAGTACAAATAGCGCAAATTCAAATCGCCATTTTTAGGTGAAAGCAGTCCACAAACATTCGTAATACTGAATTTCCCATTACGAAAAAATACAGTTCCTGCATTTGCTCCATCAGTTGTCCATGTAATAAATTCACCATCATAAGCATATTCCGATATACAACCAAGGACACCATCATTTTCGGTTTGCGAAGAATAAACGGGATAATGCCCGGGATGTTCTTTGATATAATCCTTGGAAATTACTTTCCCACGACTTATATTGCACAGTTCATCAATCCGAAAAGTCCGTACATTGCATTTACTTGCCCTCCCCCTGAAGACATCAAGCGCCAGCAGTTTATCCCGATAATACTCATACTGCTTCTTACGGGCGGTAAGCTCGGCGGTAAGCTCGGCGGTAAGCTCGGCGGTAAGCTCGGTGAAATTGTCCAGTATGCGGACAATTTCACGCTGGACTTCAATGGGCGGGAGGGGAACAATTATCTCGTCCAAAGCATTTCTTGATAACCTCGGAATGCTGGCTTTCCGTACTTTTGACCTTAGAACCTCTTGTTTGTGTAGCAGGATATGATAAATGTAGCGATTAGAGACTTCTTCGGGGCAAACTACGGAAAAACAATCATCAGCCGCCCAAAACGATTCTTTACTATATCCAATCTCGCCAGCAGCTCCCGCCATAATAATGAATGTTGTATTAGCCGGATAGTTACATTCAGTGTGATAGCCCAGCGGAATAAGGCTGTTTTGATAAACGGGAAACCCATTTATTTGAGAAAGCTGGCTTTTCACAACTCGCTTTCCTCGTTCAATGGAAACAGCATTTTTCAATTTTTTATACTCCACCCCATCAGGGCAAAGCTGCTGTATCAATTCATTGAGTTTTGTCATCTGTTTCACCATCCTCTACCATTTGGCGTGCCATCCACGACAAACCGAACATATCGGCTTGAGTTCCCCTGACGCACCACTCTCGTGAGATTATATCGAAGCGAAATAACCCATTTAATGCCAACAGATAAATATATGAGTAGTTCAGTTCTTCCGTCTTATACGAAATGAGCTTTTCCAGCAATTTTTCCGGCATCCAATCCTCTATATCTATTTCAGATAATACAAGCAAATCGTACCTCGACAATGGCGCATACTTGCCGCTATTGAGTTTTTTTATCTTTGCTTTTACCGCAGAAAGGAAGTCCTTGCAAAAAGTTATTTCTATATCCGGGTAATCCGAACCAGTCCACGCATATCCCCTTGGCGGATGAGGCATTACATACTTACCGTAGTCGTAGCCCTTTGCCTTCAGATAGGTGATTTTCCTTTTTCGTTCCTTTTTGCTGAGATACGGAATCGTACAGGCAATAGCAAGAGCCTCTTGTTCTCCCTGCGGAATTGCAGAAGTAACTTCAACGCCGACACTATTGGCTACATCTCTCAAATCAGGTCTATCTGAGATTTGCAAGTCGTTATATACCTCCGGAAAAAATTTTTCCAAGAGGATTTTTGCATGGCATTCATCATACTTGAGTTTTGTATGCGAGGGTAGCGGATGTCCCTTCTCTATCTTCGCCATGCGTTACCCCTCAATCTCCCCAATAATCTTCTGAATCTCCGCCCGCAGGACATTCTCCCGCGCCACGATTTCCTCGATTTCCGCGTTCAGCTTCACGATGTCAATGACCTCGCGGGTGTCCTCCGGCTCCACATAGGTGCTGACGGAGAGGTTATACGCCTGCTCCTTGATTTCCTCATAGGCGGCGCGGTGGCAGATGTGGGGAACATCCTCACGGGCTGTGAAATAGTCCACGATGTGGCTGATGTTCTCCGCCGTCAGCTTGTTGTTGTTCGTGACCTTGATGCACTCCTTGGAGGCGTCAATAAACAGCGTCGAATTGTCAGGCTTATTCTTTTTCAGCACCATGATACAGGTGGCGATGGAGGTTCCGAAAAACAGGTTGCCGGGAAGCTGGATAACGCAGTCCACAAAGTTGTTGTCGATGAGATATTTGCGGATTTTCTGCTCCGCACCGCCACGGTACATAATGCCGGGAAAACAAACAATGGAGGCCGTTCCGTTGTTGGCGAGCCACGACAGCGAGTGCATCACAAAGGCAAGGTCGGCCTTGCTCTTGGGTGCCAGCACACCGGCAGGCGAAAAACGGGGGTCGTCAATAAGCAGGGCGTTTTCGTCCCCGGCCCACTTGATGGAATAGGGCGGATTGGACACGATGAGTTCAAAGGGCTCATCGTCCCAGTGCAGCGGATTGGTCAGCGTGTCATCGCAGGCGATGTCAAACTTATCGTAGCCCACATCATGCAGGAACATATTGATGCGGCACAGGTTATAGGTGGTGATGTTGATTTCCTGCCCGTAGTAGCCGATACGGACTCCCTCCGGCCCCAGAATCTTGGTGGCCTTCAGCAGCAGGGAGCCGGAGCCGCAGGCAGGGTCGTAGACCTTATTCACCTGCGTCTTGCCCACCGTACCCAGCCGCACCAGCAGCTCGGACACCTCGCTGGGTGTGTAGAACTCGCCGCCGCTCTTGCCGGCGTTGGAGGCGTACATGGTCATCAGGAACTCGTAGGCGTCGCCAAAGGCGTCTATCTGGTTGTCCTTGAACTCGCCCAGCTTCATTTCGCCGATGCCGTTGAGCAGCTTGCAGAGCTTCTCGTTGCGCTTGGCGACAGTCGCGCCCAGCTTGTTGCTGTTTACATCGAAATCATCGAACAGACCCGCAAAACTGGCCTCGGAGAAAGACCCCTTGGCAGATTCTTCAATATGGGTAAAGACCTTTTCCAGCGTTTCGTTGAGGTTTTCATCCTGTGCAGCCCGCTGACGGACATTACAGAACAGCTCGGAGGGCAGTATAAAAAACCCCTTCGAGTTTATCATTTCATCCCGAATCTCCTCCGCCACGCTGTCGGGCAGCTTGGCATAATCGAAATCTTTGTCACCGGCATCTATTTCCCCGGCATTTATGTAGGAAGCCAGATTTTCAGAGATGTAGCGATAAAACATGGTGCCAAGAACATAGCTCTTGAAGTCCCAGCCGTCTACGCTACCGCGCAGCTCATCTGCGATATTCCAAATCGCACGGTGCAGCTCATCGCGTTCCTGTTTTCTCTTTATATCCGCCATGGTCGTTCTCCTTTTCCACTGTACTCTTTCCATCAATTATAACAAATTAACTTCTTTTGGCAACTATCCCGCTTGGTCAAATTGCCGATTCCAGTATACGCCCTTTTGTTGCGAAAAGCAATAAATATATTGCACATTCAATCCTCGTTTTGAGAAAATAGTTCTAAAACGCAGAAATACTCCCTTGCGAGGGACGAACATTCGTGCTATTCCAAAGTCACGGTATACCAAAAGTAAATAGCGTAGCGTTTACCAAGCCGCTGAGTGCAGTCGCCCCGAAATACGGCTCCCCCGTTTCCTCAGAACCCACAAAAACAAAGTACGATTATTCTATTGGTAGCAACAGCCATAACTCCCTTTTCCGCATGGACAATCTTAACTCAAAGTAGCAGTGCAATATTCTGCGCTGCTGAAGACAATAAAAAGCACTCGAGGCTGGTTATCTTAACCTGCCTCGAGTATTTTTCATTTCCCGTATTTCTCTTTCAAACTCTGGTGTCCCTGTTGGTCACGGCGGCGCAGCTCCTCTGCCGAAAAGATCTTCCACTGGGGCCCCTCATCGTTCAGGTTCAGATGCGCATAAGATTCCGGATAATACCGCTCCGGGTCAAAAGTAAAGTCCTTTGCAACAAGCTGCTGCCACCTGCTCGGCTCATCGGGCAGGTCGATCTTGTCCACCTCGTAGCTCGTCAGCTCATGGGTGGTGTCGATCTTTCGCAGGAATTCCTCTGCGGTCAATTTCCCCTGAACATATTCCTCCCGTGCCAGCCGAGCGTTCTCGCTCCACTGGTCGTACTGCTCGTAGTCCATGGGTATCAGATTGGAACGTTCAGAGGGTGCCGCGTCCTGCCAGCGGAGCAGGCGGGAATACATTCTGTCCCGCAGCTTTTTACAAATCAGGAGTGCTTCGTCCTCTGAAGTCTTATCCAGCCTTGCCAGATTCGCGCCACGCTGTTTGCAGCTCTGCCCATCGGTCACCCGGTCACAGTACCGGGTGGCCTTTTTCGTTTTTGGGATGAAATAGCCCCAGCAGTAGTCACATCGGCAGACCCGCTGATTGTCCTGCTCGAAGTAAAGCGCCAGCACCAGCATCCGCAGTTCCATCAGACTGCGAAGCTGGAACGACCGTGGTTTTTCCAACTGCGGCAGCTTCGCCGGATCGCAGATCCGCGCGATGTCGGCGTAAGTCGCCCGCAGCTTTTCATACTGCTCCGCCGGCGTCATTCCTGCTGTGCTGTCAAATGCGACCTCCATGATATTCCGAAGGTAGTTCTGTACACGGAGGGGTTCTTCCATCACCCGCAGGATCTCCTGTCCAGCAACCAGCAGAAACATCGCCGTGCCGTCATCCTCTGCCTGCAAAGTCCGGTGCAGAATGTCCGTCACAACAAATCCGCTCACAGGATCAATCTCACACAGATCCGGAGTCAGCAAAATGGCCTCTGCGGCAAAGTCCTCTAAGTCGCTCACAGGAATGTCGATCCGCTCCTCAAACAGAGGATGCTCGTTCCGCAGCCACCGCACCGCCTTGCGGTAGTCCGTATAGTCCAGTTCAGAAAAGGCGATCAAGGTCTCCGCGGGAGTCAGCGCGGTCATCTGCGTGATTGACCTGTCATCACAAAGCAGGGTGGAATAACGTCCATCGCCCACCTCCATCAAGTACAATTCCGAAGCCATGCCGATACCTCCTCAAAGATCACTTCCTGATGTAAGCCGCCTTGAAATTATTCTAACATAAAGGTGAACACAGCGAAAGCGAAAAGTTTCATGACACCTCGACAACTGAATACCCGCAGCCGGAGTGCATACACCGTGAGGGAAGCAGCGCCAAGATCCGCAAAGGGGAGCGTGCCGACACGGGACAACGCCGCAGAAAGTCTGGGGCAGGAAGGTGTACGGTGTGCGGCCAATCAAAATCAAAACAGAAAAGAAAGGAAAATCAAAAATGAAATCATCTGTCTACAAAAGCTACGATGAACTGCCGCTGTTCCTCAACTCAGAT
>ERZ779889.3672-NODE-3672-length-10949-cov-4.253167_pt1 | contig 10949 bp, 3 predicted proteins | sample MGYA00511030_ERZ779889 | MGnify/ENA primary metagenome ERZ779889 (study PRJEB29588, sample SAMEA2160616) | human gut metagenome | biome: human gut; feature: human-associated habitat; material: faeces | place: Denmark | collected 2008/2010 ...
TGGAAAATAAAGATATCAACACAGAGTTGGAAGCTTGGCTTACTTTTTTAAGCACAGATGACCCGGAGCAGATTTATGATCTTATCCGGAAATTTCCAATGTTTAAGGAAATGTACGAAGACATTTTCCAGCTCTGCCAAAACACGGAGAAGGTGATGAACATGTATTCCAAAGAATTAGCCCAACTGGACCACAATACCGCTGAATATATGGTTGATGAAATGCAGAAAGATTTGGATGAAGCAAGGAGCATCATCCGGGAAAAGGATGACGAACTGAAACTTAAAAGTGGCGAACTGAAACTTAAAAGTGACGAGCTGAAACTTAAGGAAGACACCATTCAAAGCCAAAGTGATGAGCTTGAAAAAGCTTATGCCTTGATTGAAGAACTGCAAAAAAATCAGCAATCCAATAAATAAGAAGTTTACACAAATTATAAAATCTCTCCTTTTGTATTAAATTTGGTACGAAGGAGAGTTTGTTTTATTTGGGGATTAATTGTGATGGTAAAAAGAAAATAAAGAAATTAAAAAAAGTCTTGCGATTTTTTCCTTATTCTACCACTATAATTAAAAGAGGATTTTATGCAGAACATTTACGATGAGGCACAAACAATTCTGTATTTTCTATTGTCGCACCGTAGACGGTTTGTTATAATGAAACTAGTTAAAACAAACAAGCAAGGAGGAATCTTTATGAAACTGCAAAAATGGAAAAGGAAAATATTGGCAGTGATTCTGGCGGTGGGGATATTTGCCGGAAGTGTTGCGGCAAATGGAACACAGGCAGCGGCTGCGGAGCAGAGGGCAGCAGGACTGGCTGAACTGGCGCAGGTAATCCGCGACAACGGGATGCAGAGAAAAAGCCGGTTCTCGGTTGACTTCAGCGGAAGTGATGAGGAGTGGAGCCGTTTGTTTAATGGCATGTCATTCTTTTATTATGATATGATTGTTTTGGATGACGCGTCGACTTCGGACGATTCCGACTATCTGATCGGAAATATCAATTTTTCGAAAGAATTTATGAGTGCATCGGTGGAAGAAGAGGGCGGAAATGGCGAAATTATCTTTACGCCGACTTATTTTGAAACTGCGGACGAGACAGAATATGTAAATACGCATACGAAAGAAATTCTTGCTGAACTTGGAACTTCGCAGATGTCTGATTATTCCAAAGTAAAGGCGGTGCACGACTATGTCTGCGCACTCATTACGTACACGAATGATGTGGACAATGCATCTTCGGTATATGGCGCGTATGTCCGAGGAAAGGGGCTTTGTAACAGTTACGCACTTTGCATGTACAAACTGCTTGTGGAAGCGGGCGTGCCGTGCCATTGGATCGGAGGAAGTGCCGGTACCGGGAGAGATTCTGCCGGTCATGCGTGGAACATTGTGAAACTCGGAGACCAATGGTACAATCTCGATGCGACATGGGATGACGCGGACAATGACAAGATAAGCTATGATTACTTTTTAAAGGGAACCGCGGATTTTGACGAGGCAGATACATCACAGGTTCATACGATGGACAATGAATATTATGAAAGCAGTTATCTTACTGATTTTCCGATTGCGGAAACCTCGTATGTGGTAAGTGACGAGGATCTGAAGCCGGTGACACCTACGCCGACACAGACCCAAAGCGCATCGCCAAGTGCCGCACCAACCGAGGCGCCGGCACAGACCCCAAGCGCATCGCCAAGTGCTGCACCAACCGAGGTGCCGACACAGACCCCAAGCGCATCGCCAAGTGCTGCACCAACCGAGGCACCGACACAGATCCCAAGTGTGTCTCCGAGTACCACGCCGAAAAGTCCGGTATCTCCTGTGATGCCGCCGACAACGACGCCGGGTGAAACAAAGGAGGTCACAAAATACTCATTTTCCGATATTATCGTGGGAAAATATCCGGCAAAAGGCAAATTTACCATTTCACGCAAAAAGGCAGATGATATCCAGCTTTTGATCGATAATAAGGCGGCAAGAAAGAAAATTGCAAAGATTTCTTATAAGATCACAAGTGGAAAGAAAATTATCAAGACGAAAAATTATGGCATCAGGAAAGACGGAAAACAGTATTTTTCAAATTTGCGTGTATTTGGAAAAAAGAAGGGAAAAGCAAAGATCGCAGTTACCGTAAAATTGATCAATGGTCAGAAGAAAAAATACAACTTTACGGTGCGTGTGCGCTAAAGACAGGGGGAAAATAATTGAAAAAGAAGATAGTATTGTGCATAGTATTGGCCGGGCTGATTTTTAGCCTGGCCGGCTGTGCGGAAGAGGCCGGTCAACCGGAAGCGGGAGTGCAGCAGGAAAATTCGGCAGTTTCGGAGGAAGAATTTGCCGGAGATGGTGCGTGGACGATTCTTGTATATTTGTGTGGAACCGATCTCGAGAGTGGTTATGGCGCGGCGACAATGGACCTGGGCGAGATGCTTGACCGAGATTTTGGTTCGCAGGTTCGTTTTGTCGTGCAGACAGGTGGCTGCACCCAGTGGCAGAACGAGGTCATTCCGGAAGATGCGATCGCGCGGTATGAGATCATAAATGGAGATATGCAGGAAATTTCCCGTATGGAACAGGCAAATATGGCGGAAAGTGCTACATTGAAAGATTTTGTCACTTTCGGAGTGGAAAATTATGGGAACAATAAGCTGGGACTTATTATGTGGGATCACGGCGGTGGAAGTGTTGCCGGTGTGTGCCTGGATGAAAATTACGGGACAGATACGCTGGATCTGGCGGAGATTCAGCAGGCGCTCGACGGTATTCCGCGAAAGTTTAATTTTATCGGTTACGATGCCTGTCTGATGGGATCTGTTGAGAATGCGAAGATGCTTTCGCCGTTTGCCAATTATATGATCGGTTCGGAAGAATTGGAAAGTGGCGGCGGCTGGGATTATGCTGCGATCGGAGCCTATCTGCAGGAAAATCCGGGAGCTCCGGCGGCAGATCTTGGAAAAGAGATCTGCGACAGTTTTTATAAAAGCTGTGAAGCACTTGGAGAAGAAAGTACGGCGACACTTTCGGTGACGGATCTGTCGAAGATTCAGAAGGTCTGCGACGAATTTGGCGCGGTAGCGGAAAGTATGAAGGGGAGCACGGAAAATATGGAAACCTTTGGTGAGATTGCCAAAGGAATCCGAAAAGCACAGAATTATGGAGGAAATACGCCGTCGGAAGGCTACAGTAATATGGTAGATCTCGGCGATATGGCAAAAAATATCGCAGGCGCAGTAGACACGAGTGCTCTTCAGGCGGCGATTTCGGAAGCGGTCATTTATCAGGTGAAAGGTGTGAACCGCCGGAATGCCAACGGTCTTTCCGTATATTACCCGCTTCAGATCGAGGACGAAGGGGAATTAAAGACATTTGAAACGGTTTGTGTCAGCGATTCGTATACCGATTTTATCGGAGCGATGGTGTATGGCGCTGCCAATGGTTCGATCGAGGAATATTCCGGCGAAAATGATTGGTCGGCTGCAGATCAGAGCGGACATGGACTGGGACTTATGACGGCAGATCAGAACCAGATTCAGATCGCCGAAGAACAACATTTGAATGACGACGGGTATTATACGTTCACGATCGCGCAGGAAAGCCTTCCGAATGTGGCATCGGTTCAGTACAATTTATATATGAAGTTTGACGACGAGACACCGCTTGTGTATCTCGGAAGTGACAACTGGCTTGATTACGATGACCAGACCGGTGTCGTGACAGATACATTTCAGGGATACTGGCCGGCCCTCCCGGATGGATCGCTTCTCAGTATGTACGTGGTAGAGGAAAGCGAGGATTATACCATCTTTTCTTCGCCGATCGTACTCAATGGGCAGGAGACCAATCTTCGTTTTGCCTATCTTTATGGGGAGACAGAGGACGATGGAGAATGGATGGTGCTCGGTGCCTGGGATGGTATCGATGACGAGAGCGGCCAGGCAGATAAAGAAATGACCGAGATCAAAAAAGGAGATGTGATCCGCCCGATCTATGTCGTTGTTGACCAGGAAAGCGGAGAAACGACGGAGATCAAAGGGGATAAATACCGCGTAGGGAAAAATTTTAATATTACGGAGCCAAAGCTTCCGGAGGGCGAATATTATTACAGTTTCGGCATTGACGACCTTTTTGGTTCTACGAAATATTTGGATCTGATCAGCTTTTGGGTAAATAAAAAAGGAAAAGTAGAACTTTCCTATTGACACCACTCTACAACTGTGGTAAGATGAAATATACAGTACTGTGGTAAATTAGGTTCAGTGACCCTTTACTGATTCATTATAACACAGTTTTGTAAAAAAAACAAGGAGTGAAATCATCAATGGAGAAAAACAGAATACGTCCTGTCAAAGTGGGCAAAGGCGTCAGAATGAGTTACTCAAAGCAAAAAGAAGTTTTGGAGATGCCTAACCTGATTGCGGTTCAGACAGATTCATACAAATGGTTTTTGGAAGAAGGTTTAAATGAAGTTTTTCGTGATATTTCCCCGATTTCAGATTACAACGGAAATCTCAGTCTTGAGTTTGTGGGATTTGAGTTGTGCAAAGATGAGGTGAAATATTCAATTGAAGCCTGCAAAGAACGTGATGCGACATATGCAGCACCTTTGAAAGTAAAGGTAAGACTTCATAATAAAGAGACAGAAGAGATCAGTGAGCATGATATTTTCATGGGCGACCTGCCTCTTATGACGGCGACCGGTACTTTTGTTATCAATGGTGCTGAGCGTGTTATCGTAAGCCAGCTGGTTCGTTCTCCGGGAATCTATTATGGCATTGCACATGATAAGATTGGTAAGGAACTGTATTCTGCTACGGTCATTCCAAACCGTGGTGCATGGCTGGAGTATGAGACGGATTCCAACGATATTTTCTACGTACGTGTAGACCGTAACCGTAAAGTGCCGATCACAGTGTTGATCCGTGCCCTCGGCGTCGGAACAAACCAGGAGATCTTGGATCTGTTCGGTGAAGAACCAAAAATTATTGCAAGTTTTGCGAAAGACGCTTCTGAGAATTATCAGGATGGTCTTTTGGAATTGTACAAAAAACTGCGTCCGGGCGAGCCACTTTCCGTCGATAGTGCCGAGAGCCTTATTAATAGTATGTTCTTTGATGTGAGAAGATACGATCTGGCTAAAGTAGGACGTTATAAATTTAATAAAAAACTTGCATTTCGCAATCGTATCGCCGGTTTTGCTTTGGCCGAAGATGCAATTGATATGGAAAGCGGTGAAGTTATTGCCGAGGCCGGTGTTCCTTTGACCGAGGAAAAAGCGGCTGAAATCCAGAATAGAGCAATTCCTTACGTTTTTGTACAGACGGAAGAGCATGTTGCGAAAGTTCTCTCCAATATGATGGTTGATTTGAACGCATTTTTACCAAATGCAGATAAAAAAGAATTGGGTGTGACTGAGGATGTTTATTATCCGGCACTGAAAGCAATCCTGGATGAGTACACCTCCGAAGAAGAAATTTATGAAGCAATTAAAAAACATATTCCGGACTTGATTCCGAAACATATTACGAAGGAAGATATTTTCGCTTCGATCAATTACAATATGCATCTTGAGTATGGCATTGGAAATGATGACGATATCGACCATTTGGGCAACCGTCGTATCCGTGCTGTCGGAGAATTGCTTCAGAACCAGTACCGTATCGGCTTGTCCCGTATGGAACGTGTGGTTCGCGAACGTATGACGACACAGGATGTAGAGACAATCTCTGCACAGTCGCTCATCAATATCAAACCTGTGACGGCAGCAGTCAAAGAGTTCTTTGGAAGCTCCCAGTTGTCACAGTTTATGGACCAGAATAACCCGTTGTCCGAATTGACACATAAGAGACGTCTTTCCGCTCTTGGTCCCGGTGGTCTTTCCCGAGATCGTGCCGGATTCGAAGTCCGAGACGTTCACTATTCCCATTATGGAAGAATGTGTCCGATCGAGACTCCCGAGGGTCCTAACATCGGTCTGATCAACTCACTGGCATCGTATGCTCGTATCAATGAGTATGGATTTGTAGAGGCTCCATACCGCCGAGTTGACAAGACAGATCCGGATAATCCGATCGTAACGGACGAAGTCGTTTACATGACAGCAGACGAAGAAGACCGTTATCACGTGGCTCAGGCGAATGAGGCATTGGATGAAGACGGACATTTTGTACGTAAGAACATTTCCGGTCGTTTCCGTGAAGAAACTTCCGAATTTGAAAGAAATAAAATTGATTTCATGGATGTATCGCCGAAGATGGTATTCTCGGTAGCGACAGCCATGATCCCATTCCTGGAAAACGACGATGCAAACCGTGCGCTGATGGGATCCAACATGCAGCGTCAGGCAGTACCGCTTTTGGTTACCGAAGCACCGGTTGTAGGTACAGGTATGGAAATGAAAGCCGCTGTCGATTCAGGTAACTGTGTCGTAGCGAAAGAAGGCGGTGTGGTAGAACGCTCCGAGTCCAACCGTATCATCATCAAAAAGGCAGATGGAAACCGTGATGAATACAAGCTTGCGAAGTTTGTGCGAAGCAACCAGGGTACTTGTATGAACCAGCGTCCAATCGTGACAAAAGGTGATGTGATCGAAAAAGGACAGGTTATCGCAGACGGACCTTCTACTTCCGGCGGAGAGATCGCTCTCGGTAAGAATCCTTTGATCGGATTTATGACATGGGAAGGTTACAACTACGAGGATGCCGTTCTTCTTAGTGAAAGACTGGTACAGGAAGATGTATATACTTCCGTTCATATTACAGAATACGAAACCGAAGCCAGAGATACCAAACTCGGACCGGAAGAGATTACCCGCGACGTGCCGGGTGTCGGCGATGATGCGCTCAAAGATCTGAATGAGCAGGGTATCATCCGTATCGGTGCGGAGGTTCGCGCCGGCGATATTCTTGTCGGAAAAGTAACACCAAAGGGAGAAACCGAGCTGACCGCCGAGGAAAGACTTCTTCGCGCAATCTTCGGTGAAAAAGCACGTGAAGTAAGAGATACGTCTCTGCGTGTTCCTCATGGTGAATTTGGTATTGTCGTAGATGCGAAAGTATTTACGAGAGAAAACGGAGATGAACTTTCTCCGGGAGTGAATAAAACCGTGCGTATTTACATCGCACAGAAGAGAAAGATCCAGGTAGGAGATAAGATGGCTGGTCGTCATGGTAACAAGGGTGTAATTTCCCGTGTACTTCCAGTAGAAGATATGCCATTCCTTCCAAATGGCCGTCCGCTCGATATCGTGTTGAACCCACTGGGCGTTCCTTCACGTATGAATATCGGACAGGTTCTTGAAATCCATCTTGGTCTTGCTTCACAGGTTCTCGGATTCAAGGTTTCAACTCCTGTGTTTGATGGTGCAGACGAGTTTGATATCATGGATACTCTTGAGATGGCGAATGATTATGCAAATACTGAGTGGGAGAACTTCTACGAGAAATATAAAGATTCTGTTTCAGAAGAAGTAATGAATTACCTCTATGAGAACAGAGATCACAGAGAAGAATGGAAGGGCGTTCCAATCGACAGAACCGGTAAGGTACAGCTTCGTGACGGTAGAACCGGTGAAGAATTTGACAGCCCTGTAACAATCGGTTACATGCATTATCTTAAGCTCCACCATCTGGTTGATGATAAGATCCATGCACGTTCAACCGGTCCGTACTCATTAGTTACACAGCAGCCTCTGGGTGGTAAAGCTCAGTTCGGTGGACAGCGTTTCGGTGAGATGGAAGTTTGGGCACTGGAAGCATACGGTGCATCATATACATTACAGGAAATCCTGACTGTTAAGTCGGATGATGTAATCGGACGTGTTACGACATATGAAGCGATCATTAAGGGTGAGAACATTCCTACACCTGGTATTCCTGAGTCATTCAAGGTACTGCTGAAGGAATTCCAGTCACTTGGTCTCGATGTCAGAGTTGTAAAAGACGATATGACAGAGGTTGATCTCGGTGAGACGATCGAAGCGTATGACGAGAATGTTAAGAGCATGATCGATGATGATAAACGGGAAGCTGATGGACGTGAATTTGAAGAAGCGGGCTTCAGCGGAACAGATGAAAATGATGAGCTGACATCATTATCAGACGGAGAATATCTGGATGATTACAGCGATGATTATGATGACAACTCAGATGATGAATTTTAGAAAGGAGATTTTGTAAGATGCCAGAATTTAACATGGAAACTCCAGAACAGGAACAGGCTTTAAGCTTTGACGCAATTAGAATCGGACTTGCATCTCCTGAAAAAATCAGAGAATGGTCACATGGTGAGGTTAAGAAACCTGAGACTATCAACTACAGAACATTGAAACCGGAAAAAGACGGTTTGTTCTGTGAGAGAATATTTGGACCTAGCAAGGACTGGGAATGTCATTGTGGTAAATACAAGAAGATCAGATATAAAGGTATTATCTGTGATCGATGTGGTGTAGAGGTTACAAAGGCCAGCGTTCGTAGAGAGCGTATGGGTCATATCGAGCTTGCAGCACCGGTATCCCATATCTGGTATTTCAAAGGTATTCCTAGCCGTATGGGACTGATCCTTGATATTTCTCCAAGAGTGCTTGAAAAGGTATTATACTTTGCATCTTATATTGTTCTTGATCCAAAGGATACACCGCTTACTTATAAGCAGGTTCTGACAGAGCAGGAATACAGAAAGGCTGAAGAGGACTTCGGATACGGCTCCTTCCGTGCAGGAATGGGTGCTGAGTCCATTCAGGAGCTCTTAAGAGCAATCGATCTGGATAAAGAAAGCGAAGAATTAAAGGCTGAGCTTAAGAATTCAAGCGGACAGAAGAGAGCCAGAATCATCAAGAGACTGGAAGTTGTTGAAGCATTCCGTAATTCTGAGAATAAGCCGGAGTGGATGATCATGGATGTTATTCCGGTTATCCCACCGGATATCAGACCTATGGTTCAGTTGGATGGCGGCAGATTTGCTACATCTGACCTGAATGACTTATATAGAAGAATTATCAACAGAAATAACCGCTTAAGAAGACTTCTTGATCTGAACGCACCTGACATCATTGTCAGAAACGAGAAGAGAATGCTTCAGGAAGCTGTTGATGCGTTAATTGATAATGGTAGAAGAGGCCGTCCTGTAACAGGACCTGGTAACAGAGCATTAAAGTCTCTGTCCGATATGTTAAAGGGTAAGCAGGGACGTTTCCGTCAGAACCTTCTTGGTAAGCGTGTTGACTATTCAGGACGTTCCGTTATCGTAGTAGGACCGGAACTTAAGATCTATCAGTGTGGTCTTCCAAAGGAAATGGCTATCGAATTATTCAAGCCATTTGTTATGAAAGAACTGACAGCCAGCGGCAGAGCGAATAACATTAAAGCTGCTAAGAAGATGGTAGAAAAGCTTGAGCCGGAAGTTTGGGATGTACTTGAGGATGTAATCAAAGAGCATCCGGTTATGTTAAACCGTGCTCCTACACTTCACAGACTTGGTATCCAGGCATTTGAGCCTATCCTTGTAGAAGGTAAGGCAATCAAGCTTCATCCACTGGTATGTACAGCGTTCAACGCCGATTTCGATGGTGACCAGATGGCTGTTCACCTTCCACTTACAGTTGAGGCACAGGCAGAATGTAGATTCCTGCTCCTGTCCCCGAATAACCTTCTGAAGCCTTCAGATGGTGCTCCGGTTGCCGTTCCTTCACAGGATATGGTCCTTGGTATCTACTATCTGACAATGGAGAAGGATGGCGATATCGGAGAAGGCAAGTTCTTCAAGTCAAAGAACGAAGCACTGCTTGCATATGAGAACAAGGAGATCACTCTCCACTCTAAGATAAAAGTAAGAAGAACTGTTACGACAGAAGACGGAACAGAGGTTACAGGTATCATCGATACTACACTTGGTCGTTTGCTGTTCAACGAGATCATTCCTCAGGATCTTGGATATGTTGACAGAACAAATCCTGACAATATCCTGAAACTTGAGATTGATTTCCATGTTGGTAAGAAACAGTTAAAGCCGATCCTTGACAAATGTATCAATACACATGGCGCAACCAAGACTGCTGAAGTTCTGGATGACGTAAAGGCAATCGGTTACAAGTATTCAACCAGAGGTGCTATTTCAGTATCTATTTCAGATATGAAGGTGCCGGACGAGAAGAAGCAGATCCTTGCAGATGCTCAGACTCAGGTTGACAAGATCACAAAGATGTTCAGACGTGGTCTTATGACAGAGGAGGAGAGATACCTCGCTGTTGTTAAGGTTTGGGAAGAAGCCGATAAGGTTCTGACAAAAGCCCTTCTGGACGGACTTGATAAATATAACAACATCTTCATGATGGCAGATTCCGGTGCCCGTGGATCTAACCAGCAGATCAAACAGCTGGCTGGTATGCGTGGTCTGATGGCAGATACAACCGGTCGTACGATCGAACTTCCGATTAAGTCAAACTTCCGTGAAGGTCTTGACGTTCTGGAGTATTTCATTTCAGCGCATGGTGCTCGTAAGGGTCTGTCCGATACAGCGCTTCGTACAGCCGATTCAGGATACCTGACCAGACGTCTGGTTGACGTATCACAGGATCTGATCATTCGCGAGACAGATTGTTGTGCAGGAAAAGCAATTCCTGGTATGGAAGTAGAAGCATTCATGGAAGGTAAAGAAGTAATCGAATCCTTCCAGGAGAGAATTACAGGTCGTTACCTTGCAGAATCTGTATACGATAAAGATGGTAACCTTTTAGTTAAGGCAAACCACATGGTATCACCAAAGAGAGCTGCTCTGATCGTAAATCAGGGTGTAGATTCAAACGGTGTTCCGTTCCTTGATCCGGATACAGGTGTCACAAGACAGGATGCAAAGCTTAAGATCAGAACGATCCTGACATGTAAGTCACACCTTGGTGTATGTGCAAAATGTTACGGTGCCAACATGGCAACCGGTGAGCCGGTACAG
>ERZ779889.3674-NODE-3674-length-10946-cov-5.479754_pt1 | contig 10946 bp, 10 predicted proteins | sample MGYA00511030_ERZ779889 | MGnify/ENA primary metagenome ERZ779889 (study PRJEB29588, sample SAMEA2160616) | human gut metagenome | biome: human gut; feature: human-associated habitat; material: faeces | place: Denmark | collected 2008/2010 ...
TATTGCTGACATGAAGAAAGATGATCTTTTCATTTATTCTATTTCTTGAATTCACTATTTTGCTAATATAGCCATATTTTTAAGAAAAGTTGTGATATTTCTTAAGAAATATGCTATATTCCTTAAGCAATTCAGGTTAGTTTATGGCAAAAAAGGTAAAACAGACAGGAAAAAATACATTGATCTTATTGATGATATGTGTTGTGGTTTTTATGGCATATATCGTATATAAAACATTTGGGAATCAAATTGTTGAATTGTTTCATTTATTGGAACATGGTGATCAGGAAGAGCTGAAAGCATATTTGGAAGCACAGTCAACGGCTGGCGGATTTGTTGTACTGTGGCTGATTTGTGTAATGCAGGTCGTATCTATTGTGTTTCCTTCTATGGTTATTCAAGTAGCAGGTGCTTTGATTTATGGATGGTGGAGGAGCTTTATCGTATGCTGGATTGGATTTGTCAGTGGAAATGTGATTGCATTTACGATTGGAAGACTGTTTAAAAAGAATATTGCGACACTGATTCATAAAGAAGGAGAGAAAGAAAACTGGATTATTCAGAAAATCAACCAGGGACATCAGATCTTTGTTGTGGCAATTGCATGTATGGTTCCAGGGGTTCCAAATGGAATCATTCCATACCTATCCGCACAGACAACAATCACAGCGAAGGAATTTTCGATTGCGGTTGCGGCAAGTAGCTGGATCCAGGTGTTATTAAATTGCATGGCAGGACATTTCTTGGCAAATGGGCAGTATTTATTCATGGTATTTGCATTTGTAATTGAAGTGGCAATTACATTGCTTGTTGCGAAAAATAGAGATAAATTACTAAAAGCAAATTAACTTTCCATCTTTCTGGAAAGTTTTTCTTTACGCCTTATAAAGAATGGCTACAATAGTTTGTACGATTGAGGGATGGGAAAATGAAACAAAGTATTCAAATGTGTGAAGGTTCTCTATGGAAAAACATATTTTTCTTTAGTGTTCCGATAATGTTTGCACAAATATTGGAAGTATTATTCAATTTAAGTGACGTCGCAATTGTAGAAATTGCTTACTTTCTATATAGCTTTCAAAAAATCAAACAAATGATGCAGATGTGAAATAGATGCGTTAAAATAAAGCGTGTCACTGAAAGGAGAAATATGGCTAAGAAATTAATTTGTCCACATTGTGGAAGTAAAGATGTAGAAAAACACAGTGAATACTTTGTTTGTAACAACTGTAAGAATTCATTTGGCAGAGTTGCTTTATCTGATGAAGGAATTCCTATGGTAGATGCAGTGACTGGCTTAAGATTCCGTTATGGAGATATTGTCAGTGGAAGTGTTCGTTTAAGAATGATTCAGGAAAAAGATGGATCTTGTGTATATGAAGTATATGATGCAAATGAAGGCAGTTTTGATAAAGTTGCAGACGTACTAAGCAAAGAAGACTGGACGCGCTTGAAAGACTGGTTATTTAATGAACTCTATCTATTAGATTGGAATAAAGAATATATTCCTGAAAATAATGGACAGAATCAATTGGATAACAATGAATGGGAACTTGGTATTGATATTAACTGGGATGAAGGTCTTGAATATCGTGGATATGATGCGTATCCTCCATACTGGAAAGGATTCTTGAAAGCAGTTGAACCTTTGTTCAATAAACTGAAGAAATAAGCATAAGAGGTGGAAACACCTCTTTTCTGTTGTGCTGTATTTTTGATTATGACACATTAATTTTATATAATATAATGTGTCATAATCAAGGAGGTGATAACATGAGCAATATAAATAAAGTGAAAAGAATTGTAGAGAATTCTCCAAATGGTGTCATTACGGCATCACAATTGACAAAATCTGGAATGCATCTAGGTTATCTACATGAGTTTGTTAAGAATGGAGAGTTATATCGTTTCAGTCGTGGTCTATATGTGAAGAATGATGCATGGGAAGATGATTTTTATTTGTTGCAACAGAAATATAGTCGTGGTATTTACTCACATGATACTGCCCTGTATCTGTTAGGTTATTCTGACCGCACTCCAGTAAGATATACTATGACTTTCCCAAAAGGTTATAACGCAGCATCATTGAAGCAAGAAAATCTTAGTATCAAACGTGCTATTAGAGAAAACTATGATTTTGGTATTATTGAAATTCAATCTCCATCCGGTAATTTGATCCGTGTTTATGAGTTGGAACGAACGTTATGTGATATTTTACGTGGAGATGGCAGCGATATACAAATTGTGAATTCAGCTATGAAACGTTACGCTGCCTCTAAAAATAAAAATATTCATAAATTAATGAAATATGCAGAACAACTTCACGTGAAGACGAAAATTTTGCGCTACATGGAGGTTTTACTATGATTACAAGAAATCCAATGCAGTTAAAAGCCTACATAAAAAAGAAAGCAACTGAGAAACATATTTCTGCACAGCTTGTAATGCAAAACTACATGTTGGAAAGATTGCTGTGCAAATTTTGGTTGAATGGTGCAGAGTTTCCGGTATAAGTGGTGCAGAAGTTTTGGAATAATGGCACATCGTTTGCGGATGAACGGTGCGCTTTTTTTATTCTATGATTGTTGTGTAGTTAGGAGGAAATAATTCATGCAAAACTACGCAACTATTATTGGTGTTCTCACTATGAGCACAAACGGTGCTTCACAGAGAGAATGCCAGGCCCGCTACCATATCGGGTCCAGTACCTGCCAGCGTATTCTTCGAATTTTCAAATATTCGAACTATACGTTGAACGATCTCACAAAAATGGATGAAGATACGCTGATCAATATCTTCTATCCTCAGGACAATCTGCGACGGAAAAAAATTCCTCTGCCGGATTTCCAGAAAATATATGATCGTCTTATGCTTAAAGGAAGCAAGGCCAATCTTTTCTTCCTCTGGAGCGAATACAAAACAGATAATCCTGACGGGTATCAGTATTCTCAGTTTGTTGAGTATTTCAATCGGTTCGTTGAAGAACATTACGCTTCCAGAAATGTCTCTATGGCTGTTGAAAGAATTCCTGGAGAAAAAGTATACATTGACTGGGTTGGAGATAAGCCTTTAATCATTCTCGACAGAGAAACAGGCGAACTGAAGCCGGTACACCTGTTTGTAACTACTGCAGGAGTCAGTGACTACTGTTTTGTTGAACTGTTTGAAAATGAAAAAATGCCCAACTTTGTAAAAGGAACTGTTGATGCTTTGAATTTTTATGGTGCAGTTCCTAAATACCTTGTTCCAGATAATGCATCTACAGCTGTTACAAAACATACAAAAGATGAACTCATCATTAACAGTACCTATCAGGATCTTGAGCATTTCTACAATACGATTGTACTGCCGCCTTTACCTTACAAGCCCAAAGGAAAGCCGACTGTTGAAAAACATGTACAGATCGTTGAGACATGGGTAATAGAAAAACTTAAAGAACATGTCTATACATCTCTTCTGGCAGCCAATTCTGCATGTAAAGAAATAGTAGCGGAAATCAACAGCCGTGCAATACAAGGATGTAAATATACACGGAAGGAAATGTTTGAAATGTATGATAAGCCACAGATGAAGCCACTTTCCGACGGTTACTTCTCTCAGTGCGATTACATTGCCTTTGCCAGGGTTCCAAACAATTACCATCTTCTGTATGATAACCACTACTACTCAGTTAATTATACATATTATGACAAACCAGTAATATTAAAAGCCACGATGAGTACAATCACAATCTGTGACAGTAACAACAGGCTGATCTGTACGCACGACAGAGCCTACAAGCCATTTCCAAAGTACATCACCAAAAGCGAGCATATGCCCCCTCAGCATCTTTTCTACAGGGAAGTAAATGGACATGATGGAAACTACTATCGAAGATGGGCATCTGCAATTGGTTCTTCCATGTCAAATTTTATTGAAATTATTCTGCATTCTTCTGAACATGAAGAACAGAGCTATAACTCATGTAACGGAATTCTGCATATGTGTGACGGAAAATCCAGAATTCTCTGCAATAGAGCAGCACAAAAGTGTATCGATTTAAAAAGCTGTAAATATACATATTTCAAACGGGTACTGAATGAAATGCTGAACAATGAAGTCAGTGAATCATCAGAATCATTACCGGATCATAAAAATATCAGAGGAAAGGATTTCTACAAATGAACAATAAAACACCAGAAGAAATCTCAATGATGTTGAGAAAAATGCATATGTCATCAATGGCAGAAGAATACATGGAACAGATGGCTGATACTAATGCAGAACTGATGCCATTTGAAGAAAGATTCAATAAGATAGTTGAAGCTGAATGGGATGCAAGATATAACAAAAAATTCCAGAAATTCCTGAAAAAAGCAGCACTCAGGTATCCAGAAGCATCTTTGGATGATTCAATCTATGATGCAGAAAGAGAACTGGATACAAATACAATAGAAGCGTTGTTAGACTGCAGCTGGATTGAAAATGGCAGAAATCTGATAATTACAGGGAAAAGCGGAGGAGGAAAATCATATTTTTCAAATGTATTGGCAGTGAATGCACTCAGACAGTTTAAAACAGTAAAATATACCAAATCAAGAAATCTGATTTATGATCTGGAGAAAGCACATCTTGAAAACAACTACATAGAATATTTAAATGCAATCTCAAAAAATGATTTGATAATAATGGACGATTTCGGACTGATGGAATTAGATTTTGAAAAGTGCAGATATCTGTTTGAATTGATTGATGCACGAGAAGGAAGAAAATCAATTATCATTGTTTCACAGCTTCCGGTCAATTCATGGTATTCATTATTTAAAGACAACACCTACGCTGATGCCTGTCTGGACAGACTGGTTTTCAAGGCGTACCGCTTAGAATTCAACGGAAAAAACATGAGAAATCCTAATCTCTAGGTACATCCATTTTACAGCGTTCCACTGAAGCGGAACGGCGTGCCGTCAATTCGGAACTGCCGTTCCGTTTTTCCGGACTATGCAAGATTGCTGGAACGAATTTCACTTTCGAAGTATAAAAATGATTTTATCATTAAAGGAGGCTTTCTTGTATCAGCTATCGTTGGTCTCGATACGAGAACTACAATGGATTTGGATACGACCATTAAAGGGCTTACATTAAGTCATGAATCTATTCTTTCTATTTTTAAAGATATATGTGCAGTCAAAATTGAAGATGACGTTGAGTTTGAAATATTGGGCGTTGTAGATATTCGTGAAACAGATGATTACCCTGGAATTCGAGTTTCTTTAAAAGCAAACTATGCACCAATTAGTGTTCCGTTGACTGTAGATGTTACTACCGGAGATATGATAACGCCAAGTGAAATTAAGTATGCTTTTCCAATGCTTTTTGATGATCGTATGATTAGCATTTTTGCTTACAATCTTGAAACAATTTTAGCTGAAAAACTGGAAACTGTATTATCGAGAAATATTGCAAATACTCGTTCGAGAGATTACTACGACATTCATATTCTGTACGCGCTTCATGGTGAAGAGTGTGATACAGTAACGTTGCGTGCAGCATTAGAACGAACAATGAAAAAACGAGGCAGTGATGAACTCTTACTGGAGTATCCAAAAATTCTTCATGATATCCGAAATAGTGATATCCTTCGTAAACAATGGAACAAATATAGAATTGAATATGATTATGCAAAGGATATTTCTTTTGATGATACTTGCAATACTATCTTTATGATTATGCAAAAAATTATGCTGAGATAAAATAATTAATAGGGTGGAATGATGGAATTCTTTGATTTGATTTATTCTACTCTATTGTCTTTTGTTACAGATGACTATACAATTTACAGAGATTGAAAAATAAGAGGGAATGGAATGAAAATAATCATTGCAGGAGCTGGTAAAGTCGGCAAGACATTAACAAAAGAATTAAGTGCTGATGGATATGAAATCACATTGATCGATAAAAATCCAATTGTTCTAGAAACAATCAGTAATCGTTATGATGTTATTACATATGAAGGAAATGCAGCAACTGTAGAAACATTAGAAGAAGCTGGTATCAATGAAACGGATGTATTTATTGCGGCTACAAGTGCAGATGAAGTCAATGTATTGGCATGTATGACTGCACGTGCATTAAATAAAGATGTACATGTTATCGCAAGAGTTAGAGATCCTGAATATGTTTCTGGTTTATTGAAGTTGAGTGATCACTTTCATTTGTCACTTGTAATTAATCCTGAAAGAGAAGCTGCAATTGAAATTGCTAGTTTATTGAAGCTTCCAGAATTCAATAAAGTTGAACACTTCTCGAAGTCTAGAGCAGAAATTGCTGAACTTAGAATTGAATCAACTTCTAGAATCAAGGATATCAGACTGGCAGACTTACATAAACGTGTACAGGCACAGGTATTGATTTCTGCAATCTTAAGAGATGGCAAAATCATATTGCCAGATGGTAATACAGTATTAAAAGAAAATGATCGTTTATATATCACAGGTACAGATCAAGAATTACATGCATTATTAAATAATATTGGTGTTGTAAAGAAACCTGTTGGACATGTATTGATTGCTGGAGGAAGCAGAATTGCGTATTATCTTGCAAAGAGTCTTGAAGAATCTGGCATTCGTTCAACAATCATTGAACAGGATGAAGAAACTTGCACAATGCTTGCTGGATTGCTTCCAAAAGCTACAATCATTCATGGTGATGCTTCTGATCATTCTGTATTAGACAGTGAAGATCTTGAAGATTATGATGCCTTTGTATCATTAACAGGTATTGATGAAATCAATATGGTTTCTTCGATTATGGCAAGACAGAAGAAGATTCCTACTGTCGTTACAAAGCTTGGAAGAGGAAGAATCAATGCATTGACAGATTTATTGGATCTTGGTTCTGTGATTTCTCCAAAGGATCTTGTATCAATGCATATTGTTCGTTATGTACGTGCAATTCAGAATAAGCAGGGTGCTGCTTTAACGATTCATAGAATTGCAGAAGATCGCGTTGATGCATCTGAATTCCGTGTTGATGAAACAACAAAACATTTAGGAATTCCTTTAAAAGATCTTCATATCAAAAAGAATATCTTGATCAATTCTATTGCTAGAGGTAATTTGTTCCAGATTCCTAATGGTGATTCTACATTAGAAAAGGGAGATATTATTGTCATTCTTTCTGATGAAACAACAACAATTCATCAAATCAATGATATTTTTGAGGATTGAATCATATGAATTTTAAATTTGTATTACGTATTATTTCTTACATTTTGTTGATTGAAGCAGCTTTAATGGTTCCGTCTGTTGGAATTGCATTGTATCAGCAAGAATGGAATGCGTTGTATGGATTTTGTGTAACGTATGCCATTCTGTTCTTGTGTGTTGGATTGCTGTTCATCATCACAAAGAATTATCAAAGAGGTCATTTCTTTGCTCGTGAAGGACTTGTAACAACAGGTTTAACATGGATCGTTATGAGTGCAATTGGATGTCTTCCATTTGTATTCTCAAATGAAATTCCTCACTTTGTAGATGCAATGTTTGAAATGGTATCTGGATTTACAACAACTGGTTCATCGATTCTTCTAAATGTAGAAGAGATGTCATATAGCTTGCTGTTCTGGAGATCATTCAGCCACTGGGTTGGTGGTATGGGAATTCTTGTATTCTTGCTTGCAATCGTTTCTGTTGGCGGCAAGAATGGTGGATTTACAATGCATATCATGCGCGCAGAATCTCCTGGACCAGCTTCTGGAAAAATTGTCCCAAAGATGAAAGATACTGCCAAAATCACTTATAGTATCTATGCGGCATTGACAGTGATTGATACATTGTTATTGATTGTTGTTGGTAAAATGCCTGTGTTTGATGCGGTATGTATTGCTTTTGGTACAGCTGGTACTGGTGGATTTGGTGTGAAAGCAGATTCTATGGCTTCTTACAGCCATGCAGCAATCAATATCACTACAGTATTCATGTTGTTATTTTCTGTTAACTTCTCTGTTTATTTCTTGATTTTGACAGGAAAAGCAAAAGAAGCATTAAAAGATGAAGAATTTATCTGTTTTATTTCCGTTGTTTTCTTGGCAATTGTTGGATTGTTTGCTACGGCATTACCATTCTATAAACAATATGGTGATTGCTTAAGAGATGCAGCGTTTACGGTTGGAACGATTATTTCAACGACAGGGTATGCAACAACAGACTATAATCAATGGCCGTCAATGGCACATACGATTGTTCTGTTATGCATGTTTGCTGGTGCATGTGCTGGCAGTACTGGTGGTGGATTTAAACAGGTTCGTCTTGTTATCTTATGGAAGACATTAAGGAGAAATGTACATAAGTTCTTGCATCCAAGTGAAGTAAGAGTCATTGAATATAACAACCGTCCCATGCCTGAAAGTATTGTAAATAATATTTCATCCTATTTGATTGTGTATGTATTCTTGATTATGGCTTCTACATTTTTGATCTCTGTAGATGGATTTGACTTTGAAACAAATTTCTCTGCAGTTATGGCAACAGTCAATAATATTGGTCCTGGTTTATCTCTTGTAGGGCCAGTCAGTAACTTTGCATCTTTCTCAATGTTTTCTAAGATCATACTGACATTTGATATGTTGGCAGGTAGACTTGAAATCATGCCAATTCTTATCTTGTTCTCCAAGTCAACTTGGAAACGTGCTAGATAAATATAAAAATGGTTGAACAAATCGGTTCAACCATTTTTTACTATTCACTTGTTTCAGGTGTTGCGGTAGCTTCTACCTGAATGGATTCTCCTGTTTCAGGATCTTGAACGATCATGAAGTTTTTTAAAGAAGAATCAGGTGTTGTGATTTCAGAACGATACTTGAAATAATCTGTCTGATAGATCATCAATGAAATATTGAATGCATTGTTGACTCTGGCAGTGTTATTTGTGATGTAGGAATCATCAACACTTACACTCTCATCTGCAGGTACAAATTCATTTGTTGCGGCATAGTATGTTCCTTTGTTTGTTGTCCAGTCACCATCTGGAAAATAAACGATGGATTCCTGCTGTGAGAAGTAATCAGTACCAAGATAGAAGCGAGGATCATAGTTCAAGTTATAAAGATTTAATACTGTTGGTAAAATATCATATGTACTTGTAACGTAAGTGAATGTTTCGTCTCCTAGAATAGATGGACAATAGATGACCAGAGGAGAACGGAATTCATTCATCCCTTCACTTCGATCAATGGTTGTACCATCATCATCAATTGCTGGTGTGCAGTCATAGAGATAATTCAAATCCATATTCAATGGATGATGATCCGCGAAGAATACGATTGCGGTATTATCTAGTTTTCCAGCTTCTTCTAAAGTTTCTAGAAGGTATTCCATACCTTTATCTAGTTCCATAGCCTTTGAAATATAATGTTTTACATCTTCTGGATAATCTGGATGAACTTTGTTGATCTCATCTAAGTATTTATTTCCTAAAACATCCCAGTTTGTGTTATATGGGAAATGTGTTGAAGATGTAATATACATTGTCATAAACTTATCTTCATTGATAAATTTATCTGTAGTGAATCTGAATAAGTCATAATCAGACTGCCATCCAGGAATTGTGATATCTTCACCATATTCTTTTTTGAAATCTGTCCAGTCTTCATAATCTTCACATCCTAGACTTTTCATCATTTCTTTACGAGGATAGAATTCATCGGACCAGTTATGATAGGCATGTGTAGAATATCCTGCAGCGTTAAACAAAGAGAAGATGGAATTTGTCCATGTATTATCCGCAAACTCTGCATATACGTTTGTATCTCTTCGAGGAACAAGAGATGTTTCCGAAATGATTTCTGAATCAGAAGTTCCTGTATCAAATTTAGGTGTGTAGTGATGTGAGAAGTTCCAGCCTTGTGTCATCATTTTATAGAGAGTAGGAGTTAATACTTTATCCATACCAATATAGTCATAGGCTTCAATCATGACATAGATTAAATTCTTGCCATCTAATAAACCCGTTTTTTCATTGTAACCTTCAATATTCTGATTCATTAAGTAGCTGTCTACTTTTTTACGTGTTTCATTATCATCTGCATCTGATAATTCTTGCCACTTTGCATCGTCAATTTTTCGTGTGCTGTCAACTTTTGTGTATTGTTGTTCTTCTTGTAATGTTGCTTCTTTTTCTGTGAAAATCGTTGCGATATCTCTGAGCAGGAATCTTTCGATGCCGTATTCACGAACTGCACGTTCCTGGAATGTTGGGTATGTGTACTGTTCCCAGTCTCCATATACAGATGTGAGTAATAAACCACATTCATCTAATGCTAATGCACTGACAAGGATAAGAATTGTATTCTTGTAGTTTTTCGATTGGTATAGTTCAAAGAATTTTCTTTGAATCAAGACATAGGAGAGTGGGATCAAAATCATGAGCCAGTACAGTGGAGGCATCTGACGAATATATTGAAGTACATATGAGACCATTGCACCAGCTAGACCACCAGCTGTTTTGAGTGTTGCATAGGAATGCATCATGTTATGAATGCCAATCTGGAATAATGCATAGACTGGCAAGATAAAACAGAAAATAGTATTGAGAATGCGAGATACTTTCAATGGGAAAAAGGATAAGATTGTCGCAAGTATTCCCGCAAATCCAAAGGAGAATAATATGATTCTTAAAACTGATAAATCCAATGTGAATCCAAACTCAATGACTTTAAAGATGAATTCAGAAATCAACATTGTGATAGATAAAGAAAGGAAAGAGAAAAGAATAAATGGAACTTTCTTTCTATTTTCACCTGGTTTAAGAAAGGAAAAGAAGCATTTCTTTTCTGCAGGTTTTTCTTCAGAAACTTTTTCTGCAGTTGTATCTGCAGCTTCCGTTTCCTGTTCTTCTTTTGTTTCTTCTACATTTTTTTCTTCAGAAATTTTTTCGCAGTCTTCGACTTCGGCATTTGCCTTCTGGAT
>ERZ779889.3685-NODE-3685-length-10905-cov-2.361290_pt1 | contig 10905 bp, 10 predicted proteins | sample MGYA00511030_ERZ779889 | MGnify/ENA primary metagenome ERZ779889 (study PRJEB29588, sample SAMEA2160616) | human gut metagenome | biome: human gut; feature: human-associated habitat; material: faeces | place: Denmark | collected 2008/2010 ...
CAATATGCTAATCACGAAATACAACCAATTTACTGATGATATAATTCAATACTATCACGATTATTTGAGCTACCAGCTTGACTGTTAAACTATTCCATGAAAGCCATGTAATAAATACAGCTAAAATGATTTCTTCCAAAATCAAGGTTATCACACGACCTCCGGTAAATTCGATCATCTGCCGAAAGTAAGTCTTATCTGAAGATGCCGCGTTTTGAAATACCCAAATCTTATTTGTGAAAAACTGAAAAACTACACATATAATCCAAGCAACTGCATTTGCAACTAGCGCACTTATCTTCATGCACTGTGTCTGTATTGCATATATTGAAACACTTAATACGACTGTAATCCCACCAAAGAATAGATATAACAAAATCTCTTTATTACGAGCATACAGAGGTTCAAATATTCGCAAAACAGGCAATTGCATTATGCGATCCCATATATCCATTTTATTCTCCTCGTTCATTCAACGCGGCCATGAGCAGACTTTTTGATTTTTGACCAAATACGCTTTATGTGCCATACGCGCCAGCGAAAGATCCGACAAAGAATCTGAGTAAAAATCATCTATCGTCTCATTAGGATAAACCTCATTAAACCGTTTCACTTTTTCTTCTCCTCGGCAGTTGGGTCCAAGCAATTCCCCAGTTAGAGGATTCACCTCCGAAGCAATTCCTCGCACATTGAGACGCTTACAGATAGGAAGAATCAGAAAGTCCGGAGATGCAGATATTATCAAATCTGTATCCTTGCTCACATCTCGATACCATTGGCATATATGTGTGATATGACCGTTCCAAAATTCTTTTACACTTGCCGTGACATCGGGTATTTCTCTAACAAATTGATAGAATTCTCTCTTGAACTTTTCTCTACTGCAAAGCTTTAAATGGAATTTTAGATAGTATAAAACAGCATGTAATATATAACGTCTACACCTTGGATATCTTATCATGCAAAACTTCCAAAAATCGATTGTACTATCTCCCGCATAAATCGTCTTGTCAAAATCATATACATTCATACACCATTGCCTCATAAAAACGCAGGGTGATATACAATCAAACATAGCATAATGCAGAATAACACGCTTAGCCCTAGTAAAACATAATCTTTTGTTATTACATCGACTGGATCACCATAGGAATCCGACTCAACATCCGCACTGTACTTCATCAGTAATACAATTACAAGAGGCACTGTCCATATCAATTTTTCCGTTCCATATTTTGTTATAATTTGACCATCTGTACTCCACAAAGCGTAAAAGACAATCGAAAGCGTCAGGCATACATACATGAAACGATCTAAAAATTCTGCCGTATAATATTTAAGCACCTTTCTGCTCTTCCCATTTCCGACTTTTTTCAGTTCATTTCTACGTTTTCCCAAACCCAAATAAAAGGAAAGCGATAAAACCGTTAAGTACACCCAAGATGAAACGCTAGCGTTGATCAGTGTTGCGCCATATACTACACGCAAAAGGAAACCAGCTACCAGCAAACAAACATCTACAAATGGTACATTCTTCAAGCCCAGACTATAACTCAAATTTGTACAGAAATACGCTAACAATAAAGCAATGCTCGATTTCTGAACACCAAAACCATAGTGTATTAGTGCGATATTGATTCCGCATGCTGCAATCAACAATACTGTCGCAAGCGCATATGCTGTTGAAATCTTCACTTCACCCGCAGCAATCGGGCGAAGCCTTTTCACCTCATGCTTGCGATCCTCCTCTACATCGCGGATATCATTAAATATGTATACCACTGACGATATTAAGCAGAAGGCAAACGCACCTAAGCAGACTTGTCCTAATAAAATCGGATTAAAAATCTGTCCAGCAAAGAATAGCGACACAAATATTAACGCATTCTTCAAATAATGCTTTGGTCGCATAAGACGAATTATGTTCTTCATTTTTCCTGTCTTTCTTTCCATTTATCCATCCAATTTATAGGATATTCTCCAGTTGAATGCAATTGTTCCATCCTGTAAATCATCCACATATAAATAGTCAATATCATTATCCATCAAATTAAATAAGAAGCCCTGCATATATTCCCCACCCGGCAAGGATATCTGCAACTGTTGATTCTTAGATATATCCGATAAATAAAGTAATTCCGCTCGGCTATCTTGTGAAATGTTTACTCGTTGCAACGCATAATCAATATAATTAACATTATTTAATGTCAACAAAAGAACTATCACAACACCCACGAGTTGTCCTATCGTTTTTTGGCATTTGTTCCATAAAGCACACAGCGCTAAAAGTGGTATCACAAACAGGTGCGCATAGTAACGTGCCCATGCTAAGCCTGGTACAAAAATAGACTGAATCAGTGTCGTAACTATAGTTAATGTGAAAATTATAAAATATTCATTCTTCCATATTACATCTTTTGACCTTAAGTTATGCAATACCACAAAAATCACAGCAATAATCGCTATGATGAAAATTCCACTGAATAACATGCCCCAGCCTGCAATTCGTGTATCGAAGCAATCACCTAAGGCCCATTGATCCGCTGTAACCTCGAACGGAATTTTTAACATTGGATCATCTACACTTTCATGTCCAATATTACTCGTCCTTGAAAAAATAGACTGGATCACTTGCATCACTTTAGGAAGACGTTCATATGCCCGAGGTAACATGGAGGTAATAATTTCTATCTTGCCCTCTCCAATCATCGTATATAAAGGATTGTGTTTATGAAGCAAGTTATAAACATATGATGTTGATCCCGTAAATCCAAATGTAACCAATAAGGTAATGCAATAAAATCGAATATACTGCCAACAGGTTTTAATATTTTTATTTACCCGATAGTCTCGTAGAACCCACCAGATAAAAAAGGCTCCACAATATATTCCCATGAAGATAATTCCCGAGAATTTTATATTTAGTGCCAAATTTATGGTACAAAATATTAATGTCTTTCCATATCTGCATTTCCGATCAAAGGTCCATTCTATCAGCGCAACCATCGTTATAAAAATCAGCATTTGCATTGCACCGTCATTATAATATGACTGTGATTGTGCAATAGTAATCGGATTTAATACAGCAATTAGACCTATTACAATGCATTTAGGCATTCCCATACGACTGCGTTTTAACAATTCTGAAACAATCAATAACGCTGCTGAGATTATCAAAATATTATTAAAGCACTTACCCGTTTCAATATTACCCGAAATCGCATAAAATGCCGCGCCTATAATCCAGCTTGCTTTAGGATAATGGTCATACCAAACCGGCCAATCATATTCCGGTATAATCTTATTTCTCAAAGCTGCTGACCCAAAGCTCTGATAAATTGGGTTCCACCCATAGCGCAGCATCCCTACTGTCGATTTATGGTATGTATTTCCATCAAACGAAAAATCATATACGTATGTTGCTATAAGTGCGCATATGCAAATTATTGCTAACGCAATACCTATCATTTTTATAACATCACTATCATCAGGATACTCCTTATGCATCCAAAAACATGTTACTAAAAATGCTATTACTACGTTAGCCCTTAAAATAGGGATACCTATCGCAAAAAATAATGTTGATACCGCAACAATTGCGAACAAAAATACAACCAAGAAATAACCTATCTGATAAAATCGATTTGATAAAGTACTTCGTTGTTTTATATTCATCGTATACACTCCTCTCCCATCATATTATTTACGTGTATATCAATACGTAATTATTGCACTTCATAATCCCTCTAAAAATCTTTGGTATTCATCGCAAATCGGCTGTGTTTCGCCGAACGCAATTTGATTGCCTTTATCCAGCCACAATACTTTATTGCACATCTTTCTGACCTGCTCTAGCGAATGTGAGACCAAAATCGTCGTTGCACCGCCAGAAATGATTTCTTTCATCTTCGCTTCGCTTTTCTTTTTGAATGCACCGTCGCCAACCGATAAAACTTCATCCAAAATCAAAATATCCGGATTAACCAAACTTGCAATTGAAAATGCCAATCGAGATTTCATGCCCGAGGAAAGCTGTTTGAACGGTCGTTCTTGGAATTCATGCAATCCCGAAAAATCAATGATTTCGTTGTATTTTTCATCCATAAACCTACGTGTATAACCCAGCATGGCACCTCGCAGATAGGTATTTTCTCGAACGGTCAAATCGCCATCAAAACCGCTGGCAAGCTCCAGCAAAGCTGCAATGCTTCCCCTGCGCTCAACCGTTCCCTCGGTCGGTTCCATAATTCCGGAAATTGCCTTGAGTAAGGTTGATTTGCCTGCACCATTACTGCCTATTATGCCGAGCATATCTCCCTGCTCCAGAGAAAACGTTACATGTCTGTCCGCCCAAAATTCGGTCACATGATAATTATGTTTCAGACGTCGCATCACATATTCTTTGATGCCAATATCCTTAAAATCTCCCGTCATATAACGGATTGATACATTGTTCAGTGTTAAAACCTGCATGATGGCCTCCGTTAAATGTAATAAAGGAATCGATGGTTATATTTCTTATAAATCCAGCATCCGATGCCCAGCACAATTACAACATCTGCCAGCATCAACAAATGAAACCATACTGTCGGAATTGTTGCTTCAATAACGATTTTTCTGAAATAGCGAATAAACAAATACACTGGATTGGTCAAAAACAGGCATTGTACCCCATAGCTGTAATTATCGATTGTATAGAAGATTGCAGACATATACATCAGCAGCTGCGTAAATACATTCCAGAGATATTGAACATCTCTAAAAAACACGAATAATGCTGACAGTATCAAACCTACGCCTATATTGAACAGAATCAAGCATACTACAGGATACAGCAGCAAGATAAACTTCCAGGTAAATGTAATACCGTCTAAAATGCAAAACAGAAAGAAGATAATTAACGTTAATCCAAGATTGATTAGACTTTGAATATTTTTAGAGAACAGAAACAAATATTTGGGTACATTAATTTTCGAGAAAATATCCGCATTTTCCAGCAGCGAGGTCATGCCCAATCCCGTCGCTTCACTGAAGCAAGCAAAAATCAAGTTGCCGCAGAACAAATACGTCGTGTAATGCTCCATCATCGCGCCAAAAAACTGCGTAAACACAATTCGCATGACCAGCAACGTTAAAAGTGGAGATAACAATGACCATGCCATTCCCAGCATGGTTCCCTTATACTTCTTCTTAAAATCTCGTTTTACCAGTTCCTCAAAGAGGAACTGGTATTTTTTCAATCTTTGCACCATGTTAATTGCTTCCCTTAATCTTATACTTTAACCACGCGATCATGTACTTGATGATGTACTTAAAGCCAATGTCACCATTTCTATACATGGCTAGCATCTCATCTTTCATCGCATCTTTTGCATATGAAAGTGGTTGTGCCTCTACCACCTGTCTCATCCACCAAAGTCGGTCTTTTTCTCTCTCTTCAATTCCGCGCGCACAAAAATCTTGTAGCATGGACAATCCAGTCTTTAAATCCGCATCTACGATATATTGGGATGTAATCTGTTCTTCAGAAAAATCATTGAAAAATTGCGCCCAATCGTTCTCTATAGGCGTTTCATAAAAAAACTCTATGCTCTGTCGAGCTTCCTTGGCTATCAGCTCTCTTTTCATTGGATTGTTCAACAACTCTATTATCGCCAATGCAGCCGCATTGACATCACTCTGTGGTACAACCACACTTCCTTTTCTCTGCTGAGCCAGATCCAAATTAGGCAAATCATACATTACTACTGGGATACCATACGCCTTGCTCTCGGCTAACGTCATCAAAAATCCCTCATACTCCGAAGTGCATATACAAATATCTGCGTTTTTGTAAAAACCAGCCACATCCGATTGAAAACCGTGCAATTGAACATTAGCATCCAGCTTGTATGCTGCTATTGCATTCGTAAATTCTTCATAGAATTCCTTATCATCCGCACGGCCAACAATATGTAATTTGACACGAGCATCTTTATCAACTACCTGACGAATAATCTTCAGTGCATCTATTGGCTGTTTTTCACGTGATATACGACCAATCCATAATATATTTTTATTATCTGTAATTCTATTCGGTGTTATATCGTCCAAAGCAAACGTGATAGGGTTTCTCATCTTATACACATGGGGATGAAATATTTCCCACCATTTTTTATCAACTTCAGACAAGCATATTATTCCATCACATAGAGCATACAATTGTGTCAATTGAATACTGTGGCATGCATCTTTCGCTATACAACTTCCCTCTCCTTGTCCAAAAAAGCTATGCGTGTGCACTACGAATTTGACACCTGCAAGCTTTGCAGAAAGCATATCAGCAAGCAAACCTTTCCATACCCATGCATGGTAGATTAGAATATCAACATTGTATCTCTGCAACATCTTTGCAAGATATACCATTCTGTTCCTTATACTCTTCGAAGTTACATCTGCAATATTCGGCAAAACAATCCTTGTAATATTTTCACCGTACTGATAGTCTTCCGAAAATTCATCTGTAAATAATATTACGTGATACCCCAAATTGCTCCATATCGGAATCAATTTGGAAATTACACGTTCTATTCCTCCATTATTCATACGAAAGTAAAAGGTGCCAATTGTTTTTATTTTTGTTTTGCTCGCTACAGGAAAAGGCACTTGCCTCAGTTGATCCAGAATTTCCTTTTTCTCCACATATGCGCATTCTTCTAGCATCTCAATTAATACGCTAAACAATTCTGATCCATCAAAATAATCCAAGACATATTTAATCCCATTAAGATGTCTTCCATCGTGGATCCAGTTATACACTACATCTCTAGCAAATGTATTTTTTATTTGCTCCAGTGCCATTGTGGTAATCGCAACTGAGTCATGCTGATCAGAGAATGCTGCTAATAATTTCAAAATATTACCTTGCTTCATCTTATCAGCAAATCGTTGTTCTGATAGTTCACGCATTCCCCCTGTAATTCCTGCTCCAAATCTATAATTATATGATTCCTCATCGATTCCATAATATGATTTGGCAAAGAATGCAATCAGATAGAACAAATATAAATCCTCTGAGATATTAAAGCGCTCATCTGCATAATAACGAGCGGCATATTTCACTACATCCGCTCGATATATTTTATTCCATAATGATGGGGTAAATTTTTTCTGATTAAAGCAAAAATCCACCATCTCTCCCTGTACCCGAGCCTCTAGTTCCCCCATATATGGAAGCAGCCACTCTTTTAAATTACGCACCTCAGCATCATTCACCTCGCAACATAACTTTCTTCAGACAGTTTGACACCATTATCATCTTCCAATAGACAATTAAATCTAACTATATCAACAGGGTCACCAATAAGTGTTTGATTTAATTTACTTAATAAGTCTTTATCAAGATAATCATCGCCATCCAAGAACATGATGTATTCGCCTGTTGCATATTCGATAGCTTTCTTGCGCGATAATCCTACACCTATGTTTTCGGTATTTCTTATCAATTTGATTCTATCATCTTCCGCGAGAAAACGATCTAATATATCTTGAGAACGATCCGTTGAACAATCATTTACACATATGATCTCAATATCTTTTAGCGTTTGATTGACAACGCTATACAATGTATGGTCAAGATACGCTTCAACATTGTAAATTGGTACAATTATTGAAATTTTAGGCCGCACTCTATCCATTACTTTCTCCTATCAAAACAGCTTATTTAACCTTAACTTAAACGCCAATTTAATCACTCGTCTGCCCCACTTAGAGTTTGCAATACGCATCAACTCATTTTTAGTATCTGGGGCGTAGGCATTCTTATACATAGCCTCATATGCATTGACTTCGTTCATCAATGTCGGCAACTCATTCAGAATTCTTGAATAAAATCCGATATTCTTTGCAGTTTCTTGACGTCTTTCTTGCTGAACCGGATTTTGAACCAAATCCCCAAAAATCCTCTCCAGCTTGTGAATCATAATCTGCGAAGAAAATCCCTCTTCGATCTTCCGGCGACAATTTCTGCACATCTGCTGATACTGTTTTTGATCAGCAAGCACATCTGTAATTGCCTTAACATACATCTGGACTTCTTCTTGCGAGAATGTCCGACTATCCAGCTCGTCTGCCTCGCTTTGCAGCAGCGGCAGCCCCCGACCTACCGTATCGTCAATCAACTCTGCCTGCCCACCTACATCTGAGGTCACAACCGGCTTACTCATCGAAAGTGATTCATATGCCGTCAGCGCAAGACCTTCCTTGAGTGAGCAGATCAGCGTCAAAGCGCTGTCCTTGTAATACGGACGCATATCCTTCTGCCGACCAGCGAGGTAGACCGTTTCTGTCAGATTTTCGCGCTCAATCGCAATTTTCAGTTCTTCAAACTGCGGTCCATCACCTACAACCACAAAAGCAATATTCGGAATACTCTGCTTGATCTGCTTTGCAATCTCCACCATGAGGAACGGACGCTTTTGCGGATGAATACGGCATGGAAACAGAATAATCGGACGATCTTCTGCAATGTTCAATTCTTTTCGAACCAAACCAGCCTCTATCTTTGTCTCGTCATACTGCTCCTGGTCCACGCCGATATACAGCGTTTCAACGCTCTCCAGATCACGGCCGAAGTCATTGATCAGCACACGGCGAGTGCGCTCGTTGCAGACGTACGTCTTTTCGAGGATCGCACCCATTGTGCCAGAAGTACGGGCATAGCCGCCATTGCGCCAATACCACTCCTCCATATGAACGTAATCGATAATGGCCAGTTTGGGAAACTGTGCACGTAGCCACGGCACCAGATAGTACCCATCGTAAGAGTTGCTTAGAAAGAGCACATCAACCTCTCGCGACTTAATAAAATAGCTAATAAACTCCGGGAAGTCCTTAGGTTCGAGGAAACTCGGCAAATCGAAAATATCCGTCGCATAATCCTCAAAACGCTGACGCCAGCTCTGCTCACCGGGAACCGTCGTCAAGATACTGACTTCAAAACGCTCTTTGTCAATTTTCCGACAGACATCCAGATTAAACAGATCAGCGCCGCCCATTTCCATCCACGGGAGCAGCATCATGACATGGATCTTGTCATGGCTCTTAAATACCTTGCGGTTCCAATCGGAGCATTTCGGTGCTGCATATTCGCCCGGCTTACCTCCATATGGGTATTCTTTCGCTTGAATATCATTTTTTATTGCGTTGGCGATCTCCCGTATTTTCTTTGCAGAGGCCTGTTTTAACGCACGATCCTTCTGCACCTGCTGCTGCATTCCCTCAGCACTGCGTCGATACCAAAACAGTGTTCCAGACAAATGTACTGGCTTTGCTCCGGCAGCCATCAGCTTTAGCCACAAATGCCAGTCCTCATCATACGACTTATCCGAAACATCATAGCCGCCGACCTTCTCCAGCCAGCTCTTGCGAATGGCTGCTGTGCACACCAGAAGATTTTCTGTTTCCATACGGGAAGCCGAAAAAGGCTGTTTCCAAAGATAGTTCTGTGCACCAAAACCAACACTATCTGTATATGCCCATGCCGCATCGGGATTTTTCTGCAATGCAAAATATAATTCTTCGATGAACGGCGGTAAAATCAGATCGTCTGCATCCAGCGGAACAATAATATCCGTTGTACTGTGCTTAATTGCAGCGTTACGCGCAGCAGCCTGTCTTTGATTGGACTGATGCAGAACGCGAATTCTCGTATCCTGTTTCGACAGTCTTTCGAGAGTATCTAACGAAGGTTTATCCGTGCTGCCGTCATCTACGATAATCCACTCAAACCACGGAAACGTTTGATTCATCACGCAATTAAATGTCTGTTCAAAATGCTTCCCTGCGTTATAATACGGAGTGATGATGCTGACTGACGGCTTATCGTTGCTTACCCGGTTACTATTTAATAATTCACGTCCCGGTTCTTTTGCATAATCAAATTCCATTTCTTTTCCTCTTCATGCAAACTACGTCTCGTAATATCGTTTTTTTAGATTATTCAGCAATTTTATTGGTATCAATCCAACAATCAGCGGTTTAATCGCATATAAAATTCCTTTTGGCATCAATCCCAATTTTGAAAAGCCTCTGAATTTTACTATGCACTCATTTAAGCGATAGCAGTACTTCCGTCTTTGGTAAGTACCTTCATCCAGTCGAATAAAATACATTACATCCGCCATATTGACTCCTGTATATCCCAATGCATATGCACGCATCAGCATATCGTAATCTTCTGACCGAATAACGGCTTGCTCAGTACTGTATCCGCCGACTTTCTGTATCACATCACGCCGCATCATGATAGAAGCGTGAACAAATGGTAAGGTCATAAGGAAATCCTTTGCCTGCGGCTGATCCACAAACCAGTAACACTGTTTTAAATCACCGGGAACTTTATGAAAAAATTCACCCCTTGCTCCAACAAAAGCAATTTCGGGGTGATTTTTCAAAAATTCCAACTGCGTTTGCAGTCGATTAGGCGCAGATATGTCGTCCGCATCCATAAACGCGATAAATCGTCCCTGAGATTGATTGATACAACAATTTCGTGCTGCACCGGCTTTCTGGTTAACCGCATTCTGTAATAAGACAATTCTGCTATCCATGGCTGCCCACTTTTGCAAGTGCTCCCATGTGCTATCTGTAGAAGCATCATCGCAAATAACCAATTCGAAATCAGCAAATGTTTGCTGAAGAATGGATTGAATTGCTTGCTCCAACTCACTGCCGTCTCCGGCATTGAATACCGGCATGATAACACTGACCATCGGCATCGCAATTCTCTCCTCTCTTCTTCATCACTTATTTCCGATACCCTTCCGGGTTTCCACTCTGCCAGTGCCACGTATCTCTGCACATAGCCGTCAGGTCACGCTCCGCCTTCCAGCCGAGCACCTTTGCGGCCTTATCTGCGTTCGCCCA
>ERZ779889.3688-NODE-3688-length-10892-cov-3.758051_pt1 | contig 10892 bp, 13 predicted proteins | sample MGYA00511030_ERZ779889 | MGnify/ENA primary metagenome ERZ779889 (study PRJEB29588, sample SAMEA2160616) | human gut metagenome | biome: human gut; feature: human-associated habitat; material: faeces | place: Denmark | collected 2008/2010 ...
TCATAGTTGGAAACTGCTGTGTTTCCGACACCAATTGCCAAAGCCAAATCGGTTATGCTTTCACCAAAGGTTTTACGCAATCCACGGATGTTTGATGGTAATTTATAATACTCTTTGCTGTTCATAGCCGACCTCCAGTTTGATGTTACACTCATTATAACATTTTTCTTTTCTGTTTTCAATGTTACTGTGTAAACATTTTCTTATTACTTGAATTGGAGCTTATGTAGCCAAGGTTACCCTTGGCGAGATTACATTGTCATCTCAAAATCTGGTTCTTCATAACCTCCTGTTTTCATTCGGATAAGGCTGTCATCGAAGATATCCGTCTGCATTCCAACGACTTCCTGATTCAGCAGTTCAAAGGCTGCATAATGGCAACCGTCGATTACCACGGTATTCATTTCTCCGGACAGAAGCAATTTGATATCGTTTGGAGAAATGCGGATGTCACTGTCCGGTGTCTTGATTTCGAATACCGCACTTGGATGTTTCATGAGCTGGCCTTTTACGGTCTTCATGAGTTGCTCCTGTTCCTTTTCCAAAGCTTCGTGAAACTGAATGCCTTCTGTGACCACCTCTGTGAATCGATCTGTATCCTCGCATACGTCTTTGAAGCGAATGCCGAAGTCTTCGAGGATATCAAGGTCATCACAGGAGCAGAAGAAACCTCCGGCTTCGCAATCAAACAGCACACGTCCGATATTGGGATCGTTTCTGAAAGCCTGTCGGAAGGCTGCTTCCCATTCGTAACCGTTACCGTGAGTCTTGAGTCCGATAGGTGTGGTTGTCGGCTCTCCGATAGATTTAGCATATCTATCGAATGCTGTCTGACAGTAATCAGCGTACTGTCCGTTCAGCATATCCAGCGGAAGGCAGAGAGAAAACATACCGTCATCGTGATCGACGATATAAAACGGTCGGTTTTCTCTGTTAAACTCTTTGATTCGTCTTTCGTTTTCCATCGAAAAATCTCCTTTCTAATATGTAAAGACCTGCGGTTCTGAATTTCACACCGCAGGTTAGAAAGGAGTTTACATATCAGCAATCCTACAAACTTGATATGTACATCGCCAGCCGGAGGAGAAAACTGACGATGCCGAAAGGTAATTTAATGAAAATGAAAACTATGTACCTTGCGGTTCTATCTTTCACACCGCAAGGCTTAAGGAGAAAATGAATGAATCACATAGCGAGGAGGTGGCGCTATGTACCTGCGTTTCCGCAGGTGAAGGGGTTAACCTTCAAAATCTCGCTCTACGAGAGGCTCGCCATATGCCATACACATAGGAGGTGCTTCATCTTCATCGTCGCCATCATCGTCAGATTCTACATCTGTGAAGAGTTCGGGACGGAGATATTCCGTATCAAGCATGTCAAGGAAGTCGAAGATTTCCTCGCAGATATCGTCCGAATACGGAATTTGAAGGGCTTTATTGCCAAATGCGAGAACAAAAGGAGAGTTTTTGTGGTGGGCCTTTGTCAGTTCAACGTAGCCAATAAACTCGTCTACGTTCTTCACCACACACTTGGAAATGGCTTGATGAAGTGCTTTGCGAAGATCATTGAAGAGTTCGGCCGTTTCTGCCGTTGCCTGATCATAAATCTCTTTACTGTCGAATTCATCGTAGGGCGAGATGATTCGGATGTTCGCTTCATGAAGCGCCATCAAGATGTCAGAACAGATTTCGGGCTTGTCTGCCACAGTACGGAAAGTGGGGATAATCAGAACGCCGCAATCCATACTACGCAATTTCTCAATGACCTTGGTAACATCCAAACGATTGGGGGCTTTGTCCTGATAGAGTGTCTTGAGAATGCTTCTTTCTCTATTGAGATCATAATCCATTATTGTGATCTCCTTTAATTTTTGAATTTTGATTTTGGTTAGTGAACTGTGTGGGGTGAAATCAAAATTCGGAGATCACGGATATTTAGCGATGTAGGTTTCCCAAGACATAAAAATTCCTTTCTGCCGGGAGAGACAGAAAGGAAAACAAAAAAGGAGCCGCATGAAAGTCGCATTATGCCACAGAAAATCCACCTATACAGTTATAGGTTAGATCTTTCATGCGGCACAAGGGATGTTGCGACTTTCAATCGACTCCACGGCTCATACATGGTATGATATTAAATTGTAATTAGGCTGACTGCGTGATGCTTTGAATTGGATGTGGGTGTGGTGTATACGAGTAGTGTCTGTAATCTTCCGCTTTGTAGGTTGCGGTCTGACCACACCGAGGACAGAAAGCAATAAAGTGACCGGTCAGATCCTCATATTTGGTTATTGTTAAGCACTTGCAGTATTTGCACGGTATTTTTTTGAGTGTCATTGTATTTAGTGTTGATACGTAAGCTGCATCTTCCTTCTTCACTCTCGAAAGGAAGGCGCTGTCAAGGACTATTCTTCTCGGCATTATATCACCTCCACGACAACATGTAGTCCATTACCGGATCGTAATCTGCGTAAGATTTGTGATCCAGCATTCCGAGACGGTCAAGCCTGTAGAGGAGGCAGGTTTGGGATACCCCAAGGTATTCTGCCATCATGCGTAGTTGGAATCTGTCTTGCTTATACAATTGGTAGTCACCGAATACGGTTATTTTATCCTTCTTTGTGAAGGTGAACATCGCCCATTCGACCAATGGAGGTCGGAGCAATAGACAGGATGCTACTACATTAGCTTGCCACTCCTTAAAATCGTTTTCTGTTTTCAGCTCTTTGTGCTGACTTTTAATGCGGTAGTTGATGATTTGATGAGGGACATAGGTTGGGTCTTGCCAGTTAATAATATCGTGACCACACTCGTGAGCGACTGTGAAATTGCGCTCTCCCACTTTCGAGGGTTCACTTAATCTGTGGTCCAATATGATCTGGTTGCCTGTACGCAATCCTTCGATATTTTGTTCTTGTTCGAACTTGGTATAAGATATTTCGAGCTTCAAGTAATCTTCGGCGAAGGCTTGAACATCAAAAGGAATATAACTGTCATATTTGTTTCCAAGATAATCTCGAAGAATGAAGTCAGCAAGGTTTTCAAACTCAATCTTCGTTCCTATGATCATCCGGCTACCTCGATGATTACCTCGTCTTCCATAAACCATTTACCGTCTTCGTCATAGAGGTAACGAGGTAAGCCCTCTACCATAACGGTATATCTGATCCCGCATCCTCCAACCTTCGTGGATGCGGCTCTTTCTGCACGGGTGACGCGGTCAATATTATACCAGTTGCCATCCTTCCACATGAATTTTTTCGGACGAACCTGTCCGTCCGGTCCTATCGTAACGTTGACTGCGACAGGCTGTTTGACATATTTGGTCTTTTGCATTGTAAACCTCCTATAGCGGTACTCCTGTCGGCATAATGATGTTGGGATTACCTTCTGCCGACATCTTTTTATTATCCAACAGACAAGCATTACGGATGATTTTTTTACCATAGCGATAGCGGAGTTCTTCGATGGTTTTGTCAAGAGCTTCTGCTTTCGCTACCTTGACGGGATCCGAGAACACATCGAGCTGACAAGGTGTGTCAAGTGACGTGAGATTAATTGCACATACTGTCAGTGAACGTATCGGCCTTTTCCAGTCGTAGCTGCGAAGGAACAGGGAGAATGCTTCCTTGGCAATTACCGAAGGACTTTGTGTAGGAACGGGGATCCCACATTGCCATTGCTTTGTAAATAACTCATTATCTCTAACCGCAATTGCGATGCCTGTTGCTTTCTTGTTAAAGACATAGAGCCTGTGTCCTATGTCTTGGCAGAGTTCAAGGATGAATTTCCATACCTCTGCATCATCTTCCAAGTCTTGAAGAGCCGTCATGCCATGACCGACTGTTTTGTCGGGAGCTTCTATATCTCTGACGGTGACTTTGGAGGTATCCATTCCATTTGCAAATCGCCATATATCTATTCCGCATTTGCCGAGTCTTCTTTGGAAAAAGTCGCATGGGAATTGTGCGATCTGACCGATGGTTCGGATTCCTACGCTTGACAGTTTCTTTTCTGTTGCTCGTCCTACACCTAACATATCCGATGCCGGGAGATCCCATATCTGCTCACGGAATGTTTCCTTATTTATGACTGTAATCGCATCGGGCTTCTTCATATCCGAGCCAAGCTTGGCGAATATCTTATTGAATGAAACACCGATAGAGACTGTAAGACCGAGTTCATATTTGATAGTTTCTTTTATTTCTTCTGCCATGTGTAATGGTGTTCCCATAGCACGTTGGCTTCCGGTCACATCTGCCCATACCTCATCCATACCGAATGGTTCTATAAGGTCGGTATATCTTCCATATATCTCTCGTGCAAGCTTGGAGAACTTCATATACTGATCGTAATGAGGAGGAACAATAACGAGATTGGGGCATTTTTGCTTGGCTTGCCAGATGGCTTCGCCTGTGCTTACTCCTTTGGCTTTAGCTGCGTAGTTCTTGGCAAGGACGATTCCATGCCGTTCTTCTTGACTACCGCAGACTGCAATAGGGAAAGGCTTCAATTCCGGATTGAGCATACACTCTACCGATGCATAAAAGTTATTCATATCGATATGCAGTATAGCTCGCTCTGTCATTTGTACCTCATTTCTTGAATTTAACTGCCCAAAGGCTCAAATTTATTGGATGTGCTTATATTATACTCCAATAATCTTGATTTGTCAATAGGAAAATCCAATAAATTTGAGATTTTTATATTGACATTCCAAACTTTATGTGCTATAATATATATACAGTATCATGGAGGTATAATAATCATGAAAAATATCGGTGAAAAGATCAGGGCTGCACGTATGGCTCGTGGCCTTACGCAAGTCCAATTTGCCAAAATGATCGGAGAAAAATCCGGAACAGTAATAAACAACTGGGAATGTGCCACTTCAAGACCTGCGATTGACAAGGTCGCGAATATCTGTCAAGTTTTACATATAACACCGGACTTTCTGTTCAGCATAACAGGTGAGTATCCTTCAATAGATGAGATGACTATGGTTCGTAAGTACCGTACTCTTGATTCCTTCGGCAAAACAGCGGTAGATTCCGTATTGAACATCGAATATGACAGAGTTCTTGATATCCAATCCAAGAAGCAAAGAGCTCGCATGCTGAAGTTCGACTTTTACAATTATCCTGCATCTGCAGGTACAGGAAACTTCCTTGAAACCGAAACACCCGATGAGATCTGGGTTAAGGAAGTTCCCGAGGCAGAGGACGCAGACTATGTTATCCCAATTAGTGGTGACAGTATGGAGCCTACATTTCACAGCGGTGACAAGGTTTTTGTTGAGAAGTGCGAATCCATTGAAAAGGGAGAGATCGGTATCTTTATCGTCAATGGAGATGCTTTTATTAAGGAACTTGGAGACAAGTGCTTGATTTCTCATAACAGTGCATACAAGCCCATTAAGCTCTGTTCTTCCGACAGCGTTTACTGCTGTGGCAGAGTTCTTGGAGTGGTTGAGGAATAATAGTTAAACGCATCCTTCGATTTCCGTTGGATGCGTTTGCTTATATTTAACTTAACTATGAAAGGAAGTTATTTTATGGATGTAAGAACGATTAAGATGGCATCTTGGTTGCACTTGGAAGAAGATAATCGCTGACGAGAATGCTTATATCTCTTGGAGTGCGAGGATATCACGGCATAAATACAGCCTACGGTTCAGAGCTCTGTTCCGTAGGCCTTTTCTTTGATTACAGTGGTGTAGTTTTTGATTCGTGTGACAGCATTTTCGTCTGCTTAACTAAATAGCCATCTTACAAATAAGAAAGCAATTAAACCAAAGGCTAAAAGACACTCTATGGCTTCCCAACTTGCGCCGTTGGCGATAAAAAAGATCAATATGAATATAACAATTGCGATGACAATCCAAGCTGCACATCCTATTCTATTACCACCTGAACTGCTATTTCCACCATTTCCACCACTTGTGTTTTTGAATGCGTGATAATCATTGTGAAAGGGCATGTTGTTCCTCCTTTACTTATGAATGATATAATCCCATTCATCACTAATGAATTTTTCATAGTCAATGCGCACCACACCCTCTTTGCAGTTGTGATAGCACATTCGACCTGCCCAACCTACGTAGCAGATTTCTCCACTGGGGAGAAGTGCCACAAGATCGGTTGTTTCTTTCTCAGTGGGATTAGTTCCACAGAACATGATTCCTTCTGTTTCAGCTTTCTGATAAAATTGCTTACAGAGGTCGGTGTTCTTAAAATAGAAATACACCTTGTTTGTTTTGCTGATGAATTGTTTGATTGTTCGCATAGTATGCACTCCTTAAACATTTTTCCTTAAAGAGTGCAAAAAAGCAATCCCATCGTCACGACAGGATTGCTTGATTACTCATATCACCCCATCGTTCAAGCTTTAGCACCTTGCCCTTCGGCGGTTGCTGTGCGGTCATAGGGCTTGTCCCTCGCGCACTCTTTATAGGTTGAATTAATTATATCACAGAAATTTATGTTTGTCAACTGATTGATGTTTATTTGTGACCGTCAATCATCAATCATTTATAAGTTTTTCAGCTTCATGCTGATGATGTGTTATCTCCTGTATGAGATTGGCCACATCAACTGTATGATTATAGCGATTCCAAGTCTTAACGACGTGATATAGGTCTATTAGAAAGGTATGTACTAATTCGTGCTTTCTGTTGTTTTCTTTCCATGTGGACTTTGCAAAGCCAATGTATTGAATGTTTTCATCGGAACGGAAGACCTCCCGTTCTTTGTCGTAAGGAATGAGAAAAGCATTGTATACATTTTCAATGTGGATTTTTGTCACGTTTTTCTTGATGTAATCGCCATAAGTGATCTGCTTTTGTATTGAGGTGGTTTCGGGCAAATCTCCCTCCACTCCCGTGAATCCAAAGCGATAGAATTTTGAGTCTAAAATGAACACGTCGTTGCCACTGATCAAGATGGTATCGGGGCGGAGTTCCGAGCTCGGTGTCTCTCGGTAGTTGTTCCGCACAAGCTGCCATTTTGCTTTGGGGTTGAAACTCTTGAGGTCTTTTACATTTCCGAATATGGAGTCTATCATTCGCTCGAAGATGTAGTAGTAAGTGTCCACCCCATACACGAACTCATCCGTGTTATCTCTTGCATCAAGACCCACTATTACGTTTAACAGATGGTGCAAGCGAAGTCGCTTGTCATCGTCAAAGGTCTTGTTAAGTTCTTTCTGCAAGGTGGCAATGTATAATTTCTTTATGCTTTCGTTAAAGGGCTTGGTTTCGATGTGTGCCGAGGACAGTCCGAAAAGCCAACCGATGAATTCGATACTTTTCTTAACGCAGTATTTATGTATCTCAACGAGGAGGTTGTCAACCGTGTTCTTTACTTCTACCACGATATTGGGGTAAATGATATTGCCTTCGGAGATTATCGGCTGCGACTGCATTGTCCGTTTCCAATTCACTCTGCCTGACTGATTAACCTTGTAGGTCTTTTCTCGGTTTACATAGAATCCATTTGCGAGGTAGTCTTTGATTACCCAAAGGTATGACATCAAGGCGAATTTGCCTGTTGTCTTGGTAGTATTATGAGCTTGTGACTCTTCCTTTGACCCTGTCTTTGCTATGGCTATCGTCCGCAAAAAGTCGATTATGTCATTGCAAATTGTCTTCGATTCCATGTCAAAATGGTACGACTCTGGGTAATAAAAGTGAATTTGGCTTCCAATGATTTTCAGTCCAACGAATGAGTCATCGGTTTTGCCCGTTACCGAATGCGGGTGGAAGTTTTGTATCGGTTTCATGACAGGTCAAGAACACCGTCCGCAAATACTTTCACACCGAGTCTCTTGTAGCCATCGATGAGGTCATCCAAGGTCTTGATTTCTGCGGCGAACCAATCCGAGTGAGCATATTTGGAAACATCGTCCCAAAGGTACTCAAAGAGTTTGAATGCGAATCTGTTGATTTTGATCTCATTTGTGCATTCCTCTGAGGATGCACAGAGTGTTTCTTTTTCGATGAAATATACGCCAAGTTGTTTGTCCTCAGATGCAAGGTCATCTGGACGATCTACGATGTACTTGTTAATGGCTGTAACCAAAGTCTCCCATGTTACTTCCGACATACCGGGAACGAAGTAGTCCTTGTATTCATGTCCCTTAGTGAACTCGTTTCGGAGCTTCTCGAACTGCCATCTACGCTTGAATGCAGTATCAAGGGTAAAGACATTTTGATCGCTCGTATTCATCGTTGCAACGATATAAAGGTTTGCAGGGATGCTGATGCTGTTGAATGTGTACACCCCATCAAAGCACTTATTCAGGTAATCTTGGAGGTTTACATTGATGATAGAGTATTGGCTCTTGCCATTGGAATCTCTATCCAAGAGCTGAAAGATGTCTCCGAAAATGCTTGCTGCATTTCCTCGGTTCAATTCTTCGATAATTAGTGCCACCGCATCTTCGGGGTTCTCAATCGCTGCTTTCAATGCAAGGGAGAATGCTCATGTACGGTAAAGTATCACAAGAAAATTATGTCGAATTGACAGCCGCCTCCGCTATACCGAATAAGGAAATAAAGAGTCCTCAAATTTTGCGCTACTAAATGAAGACGAGCGGAAGTAATCTCCCGCTCGTCAGTAAACTTAACTATGCCATATCAATCCCGCTTCTTTCCCGCCACCGGCACTAAGAACAGCGCGGGCAACAGCAGGAAAGCGGTACAGACCAGCCCCCAGGGTATGGACACCTGCTGGGCTACCAGCCCCACAATAGGCCCGCCGATGATCTGCCCGAAAGAGTCCAGCTGTCCGCTGGTGGAAAAGACTGTGGCGCGCATTTTCTCATCCACATGGTCGTTCATCCAGGCGGCCAGCACAGGCTCCTTGATGGTGCGCATAAGCCCCGCCAGCAGGAACACCAACAACATGAACCAAAAGCTCCGCCCCACCGCGAAGAGAACCAGGCACAGGATATACCCGGCGCTGGTGGACATGACCACACTGGTTCGGCTGACAGTCCCTTTTTTCTCCATGCGGGCGATGAGCAACTGAGAAGCCAGAATACCTAAGCCGCTGCCGATAAGACTGATAACACCGAACCAAGTGACGCTGTTCAGCGGCCCGATAACGGGTATTACCGTGTCATCCAGAAAATGAGCGGTGGAGAGCCGGTCAAAGCCTTCACTGGCAAGTCCCCCGCATAGTGTGATTGCTAAGAGCGCCAGCAACACAGGTGCGCCTTTCACAAAGCCCAGGTTGAGCTTGAACAGGCAGACAAAGTCTTTAAGCAAGCCCTGCCGTTCCTCAATAGCAGGGGAGAAGTTGGTTTCTGGCATGATGCGAACCAACACCAGCCCCAACAACAAGCACAAACTGCCCCCCAAGATGACAGGCATTTGCAGGTTTATGTTTCCCAGCAGTGTGCCCAGCACCACGCCCAGAACGCCGCCGATTTGCCCCATTTGACTGCCCCGCAGGAACACCTTGTCTATGGGTTTGTCCTCTTCCTCCGAGGCAATCCACGCCTCCAGAGCGCCGGTGATGAAGGTATCACCGCAACCCCAGACAACCTGGGCCAGCAGAACCGGCGCGAACCACGGTAGCGCACCCTCCATCAGAAAGCCCAGGCCGTAGAGGAACATTCCAATCAGCACCGAGCGCCGACGGCTATACAAATCCGCCACCACACCGGTGGGTATCTCGAACAGAAAGCAGGAGGTCTCCAGAACCGTCCCTACCAGGACAAGCTGGAAAGCATCCAGCTGCACCACCTCCAGGTGGTACACGATGGAAAGCACTGTGGACATAGAAACCGCCAGGGAACAGACAAATCGGAACAGCAGGTAGACAGAATATGCCTTTGAATTTTTAGCAAACATGAAGTTACATCCTCCTAGTATAATAATGGTGTAGTCAAGAACGACTACTGGTTAATAGTTACAAAGTCCAATCTAATAAATCTATATAGATATAACGGAAGGAGGAGTTCCCCCTCCATCAGAAGTTATAGGACATATTTACCGTGTCTGAGGTTTCCTTAATGCACCAGACAAAATATAGAGGTATAATCACTGAAGGCAGGATCATTGACGTTTCCTCCTTGGGAGCCGGCCTTCTGGCTGGCGATACCTCTTAGAAAGTCTGTCAATCCTTTCGGTGGTGATTTATGTTTTGGCTGGTTGGGAAGCCTCAGGCTATACCTGTATAAGCCGCTAGGTTGTGTATCCACCCTTTGGAATTGGATGCCTGCCGGAAAGGATATTACTATGCACTATCAAAAAGTACTCAAGATGCCTGAAAGCATCCCCTATCTCTCTGTCGGGTTTGATGTCGGCGCAGACTTCACCTGGATGTCTATCATGCTCCCCAATGGCATCCTCATCGGTAAGCCTTTTAAGATCATTCATTCTGATCCGCAGTCCCGTGAGCTTGCCATCTCAAAAATAAAGGAAGCCCAGGAGATGTATTCTCTTGAAAGCCGCTGCTTCCTTGAATCCACCGGGATCTACCACATCCCACTCCTGTGCTTCCTTCGTGATAAGGGTTTTGACTGCGCCGTCATTAATCCTATCATTACTAAGAATAGCACAAATATGAACGTCAGGAAACTGCATAATGATAAATTTGATTCAAAAAAAGCTGCTAAAGTCGGCCTGGATGCCTCCCTTAAGGCTTCCATTGTCCCGGATGACGCAATCATTGACCTGCGCAATCTCGTGCGTGACTACTATTATTTCAAGGACCTGCAATCCGCCATCGTATTGAAGCTTCATGCGGAACTCAACTTGAATTTATTTTAAGCTATCACGTTTTACCTTCTTAAGCCTTACTATCATTACCATAGGAATTTCTTTGTTGGTTTTAAAACATTCTTCATAAAATCCATCAATGACAAATCCAGCTCTAAAACAAAGGTTAA
>ERZ779889.3697-NODE-3697-length-10865-cov-4.290749_pt1 | contig 10865 bp, 7 predicted proteins | sample MGYA00511030_ERZ779889 | MGnify/ENA primary metagenome ERZ779889 (study PRJEB29588, sample SAMEA2160616) | human gut metagenome | biome: human gut; feature: human-associated habitat; material: faeces | place: Denmark | collected 2008/2010 ...
GGCGGCCGCGGCATGCGCATGGTTAACAGCAACGAAGATTTGGAAACCGTGTACAACATGGCTAAATCCGAAGCTAAAAAGGCTTTCGGCAGCGATGAAATTTACCTGGAAAAATACCTTGAAAGCCCGAAACATATTGAAGTACAGATTTTAGGCGATACGCAGGGCAACATTGTGCATCTGTTTGAGCGCGACTGCTCCGTACAGCGCCGCCATCAGAAACTGGTTGAAATCGCACCGGCGTTTTCTTTAAGCCCGGAACTGCGCAAAAACATTTGCGATGCGGCAGTTAAACTGATGAAAAATGTTAACTACCTCAGTGCCGGCACCGTTGAATTCTTGGTTACCCCGGACGATAAATTCTACTTTATCGAAGTTAACCCGCGTATTCAGGTTGAACATACCGTTACCGAAGAAATTACCGGTTTTGATATTGTGCAGACCCAGATTAAAATTGCCGAAGGCTATTCCCTGCACAGTCCGGAAATCGGCATTCCCGAGCAGGATAAAATCGTAAGTTTCGGCCATGCCATTCAGTGCCGTATTACTACGGAAGACCCTGCCAACAACTTTATGCCCGATACCGGCAAGCTGATTGCTTACCGCAGCGGCGGCGGTTTCGGCGTGCGCCTTGACGGCGGCAACGCTTTCACCGGCTCCGTTATTACTCCGTATTACGATTCACTGCTGGTTAAGGCTACTACCCACGGCCTTACGCACGATATTGCCATTACCAAAATGCTGCGCTGCTTAAAAGAATTCCGTATCCGCGGCGTTAAAACCAACATTTTGTTCCTTGAAAACGTACTGGCACACCCCAGTTTTGCCGACGGCAGCTACAACACTTCGTTTGTTGATGAAAACACCGAACTGTTTATCTTCCCAAAAACTTTAGACCGCGGCACCAAACTGCTCCATTATATTGCTGATGTAACCGTTAACGGTTATAACAATGTAGGCGTACAGCCCAAACCGGATTTTGCTCCGCTGAATATGCCCAAACCGTTCACCGGTTCCATGCCCGACGGCACCAAACAGATTCTTGATGCCCAGGGACCGGAAGCGCTCTCCAAATGGGTTATGGACCAGAAGGAAGTTCTGTTTACCGACACCACATTCCGTGATGCGCATCAATCGCTTTTGGCAACCCGTATGCGTACCAACGATATGTTAAAGGTTATCCGCACTACAGCGGGCAAACTTCCCAACCTGTTCAGTTTTGAATGCTGGGGCGGCGCAACTTTTGACGTTGCTTACCGTTTCCTTGACGAAAGCCCGTGGAAACGCCTGCACCAGTTCCGTGAACAGTGCCCGAACATTCTGTTTCAAATGCTTGTACGCGGCGCTAATGCCGTAGGCTACACCAGCTATCCGGATAATGTTGTTAAAGAATTTATTAAACTCAGCGCTAAAAACGGCGTTGATGTGTTCCGTATTTTCGACAGTTTAAACGGAATTGACAACATGCTGCTTTCCATTGACGCTGTACGCGAAACCGGCAAATTTGCCGAAGCTGCATTATGCTACACCGGCGATATTTTAGACCCGCGCCGCGATAAGTACGACCTTAAATATTATGTAACGATGGCGAAAGAACTGGAAAAAACCGGCGCTAACTCCATCTGCATTAAAGACATGGCAGGCCTCTTAAAGCCTGAAGCCGCATACCAGCTTGTTGCTGCTCTGAAAGACGCAGTTAATGTGCCTATTCACCTGCACACGCACGAAGGCAGCGGCAACAGCATTTACACCTATGCACGTGCCACCGATGCAGGCGTAGATATTGTAGACGTTGCCATGAGCGCTATGTCCGGCGGAACGTCTCAGCCCAGCGCAGCAAGCCTTTACTATGCACTCAGCGGGCATCAGCGCCAGCCGCATCTTGATATTAACGCCCTTAACGAAATGTCCCGTTATTGGGAAAGCGTACGCCCTTATTACAAAGCCATCGACAATACCGTTTCTTACCCCAACCCGGAAGTTTACATTCACGAAATGCCGGGCGGCCAGTACAGCAACCTGCAGCAGCAGGCTAAAGCAGTAGGCCTTGGCAGCCGCTGGGAAGAAATTAAAGACATGTACCACCGCGTTTCCATGATGTTCGGCGATATCATTAAAGTAACGCCGTCCTCCAAAATGGTGGGCGATATGGCTTTGTTCATGGTACAAAACGACCTCAGCGAAGAAGATATTTATGCTAAAGGCGAAAGCTTAAGCTTCCCCGCTTCCGTTGTGGAATTCTTTGAAGGGCGTCTCGGTGTACCGTATCAGGGCTTCCCGCAGAAATTACAGCAAATCATCCTTAAAGGCCGCAAACCTATCGAAGGGCGTCCCGGCGCATCCCTGCCCCCAGCAGATTTTGAAAAAGTACGCGCCAGCCTTGCTGAAATGGGCGCACCGACCAGCGATGAAGCTGTAAGCAGCTATTGCCTGTACCCGAAAGTATTTGCCGATTGGGCAGTGCGCCACGCAGAATTCGGCGATGTATCCGTACTTGATACCCCGACCTTCTTCTTTGGCATGAAAACCGGCGAAGAAATTAAAGTTGAAATCGAAAAAGGCAAAATGCTCGTCATCAAACTTTTGCAAATCGGCGAAGCAAACGAAGACGGCATCCGCACCATCTTCTTCGAATTCAACGGCCTGCCGCGTGAAATTGATATTAAAGACCGCAATGTAAAATCCACCAACGTTACACGCAAAAAAGCCGATAAAACAAATCCCGGCGAAATCGGTGCAACGCTTTCCGGCTCTGTCGTTAAGCTCCTTGTGGAAAAAGGTTCTGCCGTTGAAAAAGGCACCCCGCTTATCGTAACCGAAGCCATGAAGATGGAAACCACCATTGCAGCTCCCATCAGCGGCATTGTATCACAAATTCATGTTGCAGCAGGCAGCCGAATCGAAAGCGGCGACTGCCTCATGGAAATTGAAATTAAAGCATAAAATTTGAATTAAACCAATAAAAAACCTTCCGTTGTATCATCAACGGAAGGTTTTTATTATTTATCTTCAATAATTAATTTTAAGGCATCAGGTCGTGCATAATGCCCGCATACATCAAATTCCATGCGGCTTGCATATACTTTAGACATATCAAGTTCAGCATAAATTATAGTTTCCTTATCCCACACCGGTTCTGTGAGATAATGCCCATAAGGGTCTATAATACAGCTGCCACCGCGGCATACAATTTCAGGCAGGCACTCAATTTCATTGTATAAAGCTAAATCTTTAGGATAGGTATCTTTTGTAAAAACCATATCGCAATTAATGAAATAACAATGTCCTTCAATGGCTATATGCTGAATGCTGCTTTGCCACTCGCTATTATCATTGGTATTAGGTGAAATATACAGTGTTATGCCTTTCTGGTAAAGAGCAGTACGCGCCAGAGGCATGTAGCTTTCCCAACAAATCATGCTGCCCATAGGTCCCCATGGAGTTTCCGCAACCGGAAAATATGCCCTGTCAGCATCACCCCATACAACACGTTCTGAACCGGTTGGTTTTAATTTACGATGCAGTGTTATTTCTCCCTGCGGCGAAATAAAAATATTGGAATTATACAGCGTTGCTGTAATTGCATCGCGTTCGGAGATGCCCATACTTATCCATGCGCCGCTTTCTTTGGCTGCTTTTGCTAAAATTTCCGTTTCCGGTCCCGGAACCAAAATAGAATTATCATAATAACGCTGCCAGTCTTTACGCCCATCTGCATTTCTGCTTCCAACAGTAAAACCAAAAGTCATGCCATAAGGATAACCGGGAATAAAAAGTTCAGGAAAAACAATTAATTCCGCGTTATTTTCAGCACATTCCTTAATTAAAGCAACAGCTTTATCTACACATGCAGCTTTATCAAACATTACCGGTGCTGCCTGAACAACAGCAATTTTACAATATTGTTTAAAATCTTTCATAAATAAATATACCTTTATACCAAACCCCCGGCAGCAATTGCCGGGGGTTTTATCCACTACCTTTTAATAATTATTTTTTTATTAATTCTTACACAGTCTCTTAATATGCGCCGCGGAATTTCATGGCTTCATCCAGACGGTTAAGTGCTACGATATAAGCTGCGGTACGCATATTAACTTCATATTTTTTAGCAGTGTCATAAACCTGCTTGAATGCGCCAATCATCAGCTGGGTCTGTTTGTCAATAACTTCTTCTTCAGTCCAGAAGTAGCGGTACAGGCACTGTACCCATTCAAAATAGCTTACGGTTACGCCGCCGCCGTTGGCGAGGATATCCGGCACAACCAGAACGCCCTTTTTATCCAGAATTTCGTCAGCTTCCGGAGTAGTCGGGCCGTTAGCGCCTTCAACAATGATTTTTGCTTTTACGTCAGCCGCATTGTCTTTGGTAATTTGCAGTTCCATTGCGCACGGAGCAAGAACTGTAACTTCCATTGCCAAAAGTTCTGCGTTGGTAATAGCTTTGCTGCCCGGAAAGTTTACTACGCTGCCGGTTGCCTGTACATGTTTTTCAACTTCATACGGGTCAAGTCCGTCTTCATTCATAATTGCGCCGTAAACATCGCTTAATGCAACGATTTTAACGCCAAGGTCATGGATGAGTTTTGCGGTCCAGCTGCCAACGTTGCCGAAGCCCTGTACTGCGCAGGTTGCTTCTTCGGGTTTAATGCCCATAGCTTTAATTGCTTCGCCTGCTGCAACCATTACGCCGCGGCCGGTTGCTGCGGTACGGCCCAAAGAGCCGCCGATGCAGATAGGTTTGCCGGTAATAAAGCCCGGTTCATACTGGCCTTTCAGTTTGCTGTATTCATCCATCATCCAGCCCATAATCTGAGCGTTTGTATTCATGTCAGGGGCAGGAATATCCATTTTTTCGCCGATAATCGGGGCAATTCTGTCAATATAACCGCGGGTCAGGCGTTCCAATTCGCCAGTAGAAAGTTTGGACGGGTCAACAATAATGCCGCCTTTGCCGCCGCCATAAGGCAAATTGGCAACTGCGCATTTGCAGGTCATCCAGAATGCCAGAGTTTTTACCTCGTCCATATTAACGCCCTGATGATAACGGATGCCGCCTTTGGCAGGGCCCATAATAGTGCTGTGCTGGCTGCGGTAGCCGGTAAACACCTTAGTTGTGCCGTCATCCATTTTTACCGGAATGGAAACCTCAAGGGTTCTTTCCGGGCAGGCAATAATTGCTGCTGCATTGGGGTCAAGTTTCATTACCTCAATAGCTTTGTTCAGAGGAATTTGCGCCATTTCAAATAAATTCATAATCCATGCCTCCTTTAAATTTTCTTAAAATTTATGATACAGTACGATATTTTTTTATATATCATAAATACTGCCCACACTTCAATTATAACGCCTGCCAAAATACCCGTCTACTTATTTTTGGCAAATATACAAAATTTTTTATAACTAAGCCTTAACCCTGCCAGTTTCTGCCAAAACCTGTAAATTCAGGAAACTCGTCATACACTGCGCCAAAATCAATGCCTGCTATGGTTTTATCTTTATATTTCTCGCGCAAATCTGCCATGCCGTTTATAAGGTGCTTGCTGGTAATGCCGCACTCGGTAGATAAATAAGCCTCAACAAATGCAGCCAAATGGTCGCAGCCCTTCAGCATCTTTCCGTCTACAGGCTTATAATTATGCCCGTCGATATTGTATTTGCCGCTTAAATCCTCTTCGCTGCATTCCTGCGCTTTTCCATCAAGCATTACGCGGTTGGTAAATTCGTTCTGCGTAAAATAACTTATTTCTTCATGCCAGCCCCACGGCAAAAGCGGCAGCAGTTTTTCCGCAACCTGGCGCTTTTCAATTTCCTTAATCAAATCGTCCAGCCCTTCTACCGAAGTTTTAACCGGCGAAATAATATCGCGTGTCAAAACCTCCGGCAAATCGTGGAACAATCCGCACAGAAAATCATTTACCACACGCTCGTCGCAGGCTTTAAGCTGCACAGCGCAAAAATAGCCCAAAATCGCCACAATCAGCACATGCCCCATAACGGAAGTTTCCGGCACGCGCGGCGACTGTGCCCAGCGTTTTTGAAAACGCAGCTGCCCTACAAGGTCAATAAACTTATTGGTTTTGCCCTTCAGCGATAGTTTCTGCACTCCGGCAAGGTCATAATGGTCCTCAATTTCACTTTCAATCGCGGCTTTAGTTTCTTCAACGCCGTAAATTCCCTGGTTAAAATGGTAAATAATGCCAAACTCCCATTGCGTTGCAAGATAATGCGCCGCACGCAGCAGTTTTTTCTCAAGGCGGTATTCTTCCGGATGGTCAAACCAGCGTTTCATTTTTTCAAAAAACACCTCATCCATATCAGGCACGCGGTTTTTAAGCTGTCCGTAAATCCAGTTGTTTAGTTTACGCCCATGCGCACGCATCAGCTCATGGTAAATCGGCGGTTTTATATCGGTAAGGATAATGCGGTGCATGAATTCAAAAATCCCGCCTTCTATCAGCACACGCCAGTTTAATTTAGCGTTATGGTCCTGCTCTTCATATTTGGCAATAATGTACAAAATCATCATTTTGTGCGCCTGTTTGTCAAGTTCGGTAAAACCGTTTGGGCGGATATGGTCATTCCAGCGCTGGATATGCGCCGCTTCAAATAAAAATTCGATAAATTTTTTGTTAAGCATTTTTACACCCCGCAAAATTTATAACTTGCCGCATTTTTTAGTGGCATTTTTGTTTTAGTGTACATATTTTTCATCCGCTCTTTTTGCAGTGTAACCTGTCTGTCAATACAGGACATAAACCCTGTTTGCTACGCAAAAAGCGTTTATTTAAAAACTAATCGGCATAATATTACACTTGCAAAAAAATCCGCATTTTTCGGGAAAAATCCGCAAAATCTCTTTTTATTCTTTACGAAGTTTAATATTCTCTGTTTTTTTTGACAGTCCTGCATTTTTTTCAAAAAAGCATTGATTTTTTTACACAAATTTGTTTATAATATGATATTATTATAATTAGTAATATGCAAACAAAATTTTTTATGAAAGGTTGTGAAAAGAAAAAAATGGAAGAAATGATCCGTTTGCAGGGAATTACAAAAAAGTACGGCAATAACCTTATCATCCCCAAGCTGGACCTTACTATTTATGACGGTGAATTTTTAACGCTGTTAGGCCCTTCCGGCTGCGGCAAAACCACTTTGCTGCGTATGATTGCCGGGCTTGACACCCCTACTACCGGCAAAATTTTTCTGGATGACGAAGACGTTACCAAAAAGCCGCCCTATAAACGCGATGTCAACATGGTATTTCAACATTACGCACTGTTCCCTCACATGACTGTTGAGGAAAATATAAAATTCGGTTTGATGATGAAAAAGGTTCCTGCCGAAGAACAAAAAGAACGCGTAGCGCAGGTACTTTACCTGACGCAGCTTGAAGAATTCCGCAACCGCCGTCCGCAGCAGATGAGCGGCGGCCAGCAGCAGCGCGTTGCCATTGCCCGCGCATTGGTAAACAACCCCAAAGTGCTGCTTTTGGATGAACCTTTGGGCGCACTCGATTACCAGCTACGCAAAAATTTGCAGCTTGAACTTAAAAATTTGCAGCGCGGTTTGGGACTGACCTTTATTTATGTAACGCACGACCAGGAAGAAGCGCTTACCATGAGCGACCGCATCGTAGTTATGAATAAAGGCGTTATCGAACAGGACGATGACCCGGATACTATCTACCATTACCCCAACACCCGTTTTGTTGCCAAATTTATCGGCGAAAGCAATTTCTTTGAATCTGACAGCGAAACGCTTGTTATCCGACCGGAAAAACTTAACCTCTGCCCGGAATACGAAGATGAAGAAGCCGAAAAATCTCATCCTGAGCCTAATTATTACGGCACTGTTGTAGATGTTGTTTTTTACGGCACCATTGATAAAGTATTTATCCGCCTTGACAACTCTAACCAGACGGTAGTTGCCTACCAGTATTTTGATGACGTTAAACGCTGGTCGCCGGATGAACGTGTCGGCATCTGGTGGCACAAAAAAGATGAGGTGAGAGTAACGCGATGAAAAACGGAAAACTGATGGTTGCTCCGGCAATGCTGTGGTTGAGCATCTTTTTCGTTATCCCGCTTCTCATTGTTGTTGCCGTATCCTTTGCCGGACGCACGCCTTACGGGCAAATAATTTTTGATTTCACCTTCAATAATTACCTGCGCTTTTTAGAACCTTTATATTTGCAGATTTTTGCCGATACGCTTGTGGTTGCAGTTATCACAACCGTGGCAACCATCATTATGGGCTACCCGCTGGCATATTTTATCGCCCGCCTGCCAAAAAAATGGCAGCAGCCGGGGCTGATACTGGTTATGATTCCGTTCTGGATTAACTTTTTAATCCGTTCATACGCATGGGTTATCATCCTGCGCACACAGGGCGTGGTAAATACACTGCTTATGAAACTCGGCCTCATCGACCAGCCTTTGCAGATGCTTTATAATGATGCAGCCGTTATGCTGGGCATGATTTACGCCTTGCTGCCGTTTATGGTACTGCCGATTTACGTTTCCATCGAACAGCTTGACCTGCGCCTTTTGGAAGCAGCCAGCGACCTTGGCGCATCGCCGTTAACAGCGTTCCGCAAAATTACGCTGCCGCTGACGATGCCGGGCATTGCCGCAGGCACAATCCTTGTATTCATTTCCTCTCTCGGCATGTTCGTTGTGCCGGACGTTATGGGCGGCGCAAAATCAGCACTTATCGGCAACCTTATCCAAAACCAGTTCCTCGCCGCGCGCGACTGGCCTTTTGGCTCGGCACTTTCCATTGTGCTGGCAGTGATGAGCCTGGTGCTGATTATTCTTTACTACAAAGCGCTGCAATCGCAGGAAGGAGGTAAAGCCGATGCAAAAGACGTGGCGTAGCCATCTCCTGCTTGCCTACTCGCTTGTTATACTGGCATTTTTGTATCTGCCCCTTCTGATACTTGCGCTGTACTCTTTTAACGAATCGCGCATTAACGCGGTTTGGACAGGCTTTACGCTTGACTGGTACAAAACACTGTTTACCAACCGCCGCGTGCTGGAGGCTTTAATGAACAGCCTGTTCATTGCCGTTATCAGCACCGTTGTAAGTACGGTTCTGGGCACTATTGCCGCAATCGCACTCAACAAATACCAGTATAAATGCAAGCCGGTTATTAACGGCCTTTTATACCTGCCGATACTTATACCGGAAATAGTTATGGGCCTGTCGCTGCTGGTGCTGTTTGCACAAACGCAAGTTCCGCTCGGCAAAACTACGCTGATACTGGCGCACATTACTTTCTGCCTTTCGTTTGTTGTAATTACCGTAAATGCCAGGCTGGAAGGCATGCGCCACGAACTGGAACAGGCCGCTATGGATTTATATGCAACGCCGTTTCAAACCTTCCGCTATATTACACTGCCCCTGGCTATGCCGGGCATTGTAGCCGGTGCGCTTATTGCCTTTACCCTTTCCATTGATGACTTCATCATCAGCTTCTTTGTGGCAGGGCCGAACTCCACCACATTGCCGCTGTACATTTACGCCATGGTAAAACGCGGCATTTCCCCGGAAATAAACGCCCTTTCCACCCTTTTAATGTGCGCAACCATTTCGCTGGTTGTTATAGCGCAGATTTTGCAGCCGCAGCACGGCAGCAAAAATAAAGATTGATGCCGCAGAAACGGTTCAATAAAACCAAATAAAGAAAGGATGATTTACAAAATGAAAAAACTCTTGTTCTTTCTCATTTCCGTACTGACAATAGCCCTCTTCCTGACAGGCTGCGGCAGCGATACCGAAAAGAAAGACGCAGCAGCCGGAGGAGAACAGCAGGTACTCAACCTCTTCAGCTGGGCAGATAACTTTGACCCGGAAGTAATTGCCGAATTTGAAAAGCAATATAACTGCAAAGTTAATTACGACGTATTTGCCAACAACGAAGAACTTCTGGCTAAAATTCAGGCCGGCGGCGCGCAGTACGATGTAATCCAGCCTTCCGACTATATGGTTGCCACCATGCTCAAACTTGATTTGCTCGAAAAAATGAACATGGACAACATCCCCAACGCCAAAAACATTGTAAGCACTTTAAAAGCGCCTGTTTATGACCCTACCGGCGACCACAGCCTGGTTTACACCTGGGGCATTACCGGCATTGCCTACAATAAAAACTATGTTAAAGACATTCCCGACAGCTGGGAAGATTTGTGGAACCCCGAATATGCAGGCCGTCTGATTCTTTTGAATGACAGCCGTGAAACTATCGGCATGGCTTTAAAGAAAAACGGCTTCTCCAACAACAGCACCGACCCGGCACAGGTTGAAAAAGCATTTCAGGATTTGAAAGCACTTGCTCCTAACGTACTTGCGTTTGATACCGATACCATTAAGCAAAAATTCATTGCCGAAGAAGCATGGATTGGCACAATGTGGACCGGCGATGCAAGCTACACTTTAAAAGACAACCCCAACATCGGCTTTGTAGTGCCTAAAGAAGGCGCAACCATTTGGGCAGATACCTTTGCTATTCCTAAAGGCGCAAAACATAAGGAACTCGCCGAAAAATTCATCAACTTTATCTATGACCCGCAAATCAGCGCTAAAAACTATGAATACATCGGCTACAACGACCCGAACGAAAAAGCTCAGGAATTCCACAGCGACGAATTTAAAAATGACCCGATGCTGAAAATCGGTATGGAAAATATCGACAAAGGCGAATGGCTCATTGATATCGGCGAAGCACTGCCTATGTACGACCGTTACTGGACTGAACTTAAAACCGCAAAATAATGGCTGTTTAAGTTTCTTCGCCAATTTGTTTAAATTTTAAGCAACTATAACAAACCTGATAAAAATAAACCCTCCGCAAAAGCGGA
>ERZ779889.3701-NODE-3701-length-10857-cov-6.816330_pt1 | contig 10857 bp, 9 predicted proteins | sample MGYA00511030_ERZ779889 | MGnify/ENA primary metagenome ERZ779889 (study PRJEB29588, sample SAMEA2160616) | human gut metagenome | biome: human gut; feature: human-associated habitat; material: faeces | place: Denmark | collected 2008/2010 ...
TTTACCGATGTCAGCATAGACAATATTGCCATGACAGCAACCCATCCAAGTATTAATATATAGTTCTTGTCCATATTCTTCTCCAAATAACTAATTGATATTGCAAGGATTTCCTTTCCTGCTACGTATATCTTTCGATATTTAATTTTACCATTCTTATTACACTCTCACAATCCCCTGTATCGTCTTCTTCACAACCTTATCCTTATCGAATTCCCGCGCCATCTTATCTCTGCCGCATACTCCCATTGTTTCGCGTTCTATACGGCTCATTTGGGCGATCTTACTCATCTTACGGTACAGATCATTCCAGTCCTCTGCTTCACACAGAAGCCCGCTCTTATCATCGTCTACGGCTTCCTTACAGCCCGGAATATTGCTGGTGATCACTGGCCGTCCGATTGCTGCTGCCTCCAGAAGTACATTTGACATTCCTTCATGATAACTTGGGAGCACGACACAGTCAGCCATGGCATAATACGGTCTCGGATCTTCTTGGAATCCATGGAATACTGCGATCCCTGCATCCACCAGCTTATCAATCTTTTCTTTGTATTCATCTTCGAAGAATCCTACCAGATCCAGAACGAACGGTACTTCTTTTCGCTGTAGTTCTTTCGCTGCATAGAACAGTTCGTCCATTCCTTTTTCCTTCATGATCCTTCCAAGATATAGGAAATGCACTTTGTCATTCTCCGGATATTTCTGATAAGTATAATACTTAAGATTTACTCCGGCTCCCTTAAGCAGACACATCTGTTCCCGACGGATGATCTGCTCCTGCAGGAACACCTTCGCATTTTCCTTATTTTCGAAATACACTGTCTTTGCCTTTTTTAAGGCTGTTTTATACATTCTTATAACGATTTCCCGAAGTCCCTTCTTCTGGAATGCAGTTCCGAGTCCCTGTACGTTGACACAATATGGAATCCGCATCTGTCGGCAGGCATATCCTGCATATACATTAGGCTTGATCGAATAGGTAACTACCATGTCCGGGTGATGTTCTTTTAATAACCGGCGGTAGGTCAGATACAGCTTCATATCCGTCTTCGGGTTGATCCCCCGGCGGTCCACATCCGTCTCGATCATCGTACATCCCATTGCTTTAAAATCATCCTCATGCCCTACGAATGGTGTGCTGATGATCACATCATAATCTTCCATAAGTTTCTCGATCAATTCTCTTCTGAACTGCCACAGCATATAAGAATGATTGGTGATAACCATAAGTTTCTTCTTTGCTCCGGTTCCGCCTTCTACGACTCCGTCACTTCGAAGCACGGAGAATACCGTTCCGATAAAGCAACGGATATCCATAAGCGGCCCCATCTTTTTTACATACTCGCCGTCCAATCTGGCTTTGACAGGAATCTCAAGTTCATCTCTTCCGTTGATCTGTGCCCATCCGGTAAGTCCTGGTTTTACATCATTAGCCCCGTACTTATCACGTTCTGCGATCAGGTCATCCTGATTCCACAGTGCCGGTCTCGGTCCGATCACGGCCATATCTCCTCTGGCAATATTCCAAAGCTGCGGAAGTTCATCCAGTGATGATTTCCGCAAGAAATGTCCTACTTTTGTTATGTACTGATCCGGGTTCTCCAGAAGGTGTGTCGGCTTATCGTGCGGCGTATCTGTGCGCATGGAGCGGAATTTGTACAGGTTAAAATATTCCTTATGGATTCCTACTCTTTTCTGCGAAAAAAAGACAGGAGCTGTAATCCCGTCTTCTTTCTTGATCGCCACAATAATTGCCAGATAGACGGGTGATAATACCACCAGACCGATCCCTCCAAGAGCTCTTCCTATTATGTTCTTAACCTTCATATATTTCCTTTGTCTGAAAGACAAATGATCCTCTTTGAACATATCTGTTATGCCTCCTGTATTCTCTGGTTCTATTGTGTTGATTTATTTAATTTTGGATGATAGGTCGGAACGATGCTTTCCACGATCAGACGCATATCATCGGTCTCATTCTGTGCTGCGCTCTCAAGGACTCTGAGTGCATGTGCGAGCTTGACTTCATCTACATCGATCGGATGTCCGATATGTATCAGCTTATTCGGTGTATCCGTCATACCTTCTTCGTCCATCAGAAGTTCTTCGTATAATTTTTCTCCCGGACGCAGTCCCGTGAATTCAATCTTGATATCCTGATCGACTTTATAGCCTGACAGCCGGATCATATTCCTTGCAAGATCAAGGATCTTTACCGGTTCTCCCATATCCAGGACGAAGATCTCTCCGCCTTTGGCATAGGCACCTGCCTGAAGTACCAGTGATACCGCTTCCGGAATCGTCATAAAGTAGCGGATGATCTCCGGATGTGTGACGGTTACCGGTCCTCCTTCTGCAATCTGTTTTTTAAATAACGGAATAACACTTCCGTTACTTCCAAGTACATTACCGAACCGCACTGCTACATATTCTGTGTTCGATTCTTTATTATAAGTCTGTATGATCATCTCACAGATTCTCTTGGAAGCTCCCATGATATTCGTTGGGTTGACAGCCTTATCTGTAGATATCTGTACAAATCTCTTAGCATTCCATTTATCTGCCATTCTGACCATATTATAAGTTCCGAGGACATTATTCTTGATAGCCTCGTTCGGGCTGCCCTCCATAAGCGGCACATGCTTATGTGCTGCCGCATGATAGATGATCTCCGGACGGTACTGTTCGAAGATACTGTTGATACGGTTCTCATCACGTACAGAACCGATCAGCACCACCAGATCAAGCTTCGGCTGTTCCCTTAACAATTCCTGCTGGATATCATATGCATTGTTCTCATAGATGTCGAAGATGATCAGCTGCTTCGGGCTGTGCTTTGCGATCTGTCTGCATAATTCACTTCCGATCGAACCTCCGCCGCCGGTTACCATAATTACTCTTCCTGATACATAATCCATGACCTCGTCCAGATTGACATAGACTTCATCTCTTCCCAGAAGGTCATCGATGTTCACCGGGCGCAGCTTACTTGCCCTGACCTCACCGTTGACCAGCTGATATACTCCCGGCAGGATCATAAGTTCACAGTTTGTATCCTGACAGATCTCCACGATTGGTCTGATCTTTGCTACATTTGCCGATGGTATCGTCAGGATGATCTGCTGGACATTATATTTCTTGACGCTTTTCTTGATACTGTTCCGATTACCGACAACCTTGACTCCCTTAATATATCTTCCGATCTTATACGGATCATCGTCTATGATACAGACAACCTTCTGATCCAGATATTTACTGTTCTGGATCTCTGTGATCAGACTTCTTCCGGCCTCTCCTCCGCCGATGATCATGACTTTCTTTCTCTTTGACCATGGGAATGTACGGTTCTGTCTGCGCAGACGTATCAGTCGGTAAGATACTCTTGTTGCCCCGATCAGGATCATCAGATAAATTGTATCCAGTACATACCAGCTTCTTGGCATAACGCTCCATGTAAATAAGATGATGACAATCTTCGCTACGGCCGCCACAAGACAGGCTGCGATCAGACTGAATACTTCTTCAATCCCTGCGTACTCCCATAAACTACTGTAGATACGGAAAAGTGAAAATATAATTAATGTTATGACTATGGTGAATGGTCCGTATTTATAGATTACTTTTAAGAATTCTTTCGGAATCTGGCTGAAATCGAACTCAAAACGTGTCAGTAATGCCAGAATTGATGCTGCGATAATACATATGATATCAAGTACGATAAGACATATTCTTCTTATCAGTAATTGATAATTTATTTCCTTTTTTTTCATACCCATTTCCCTTTTGTTAATTATTCTCAATTAACAATTATAACATACTTTTTCGGCTCATAAAATGCCAATTACTACAATTTGCCTCTTCTCATCTAATTTTCTTCTAATTCTGAAATGTTACAACAACGTCTTTCCCGTCTGCCACATTTTTAAACATACTCTTGATTACTTTCTTTGCATTCTTGTCGGATACATTGCAGACTTTATTTGTTATGTAGCGAATGATGTAGTGCAGATTCAGATGAATCTGCCACTGCGTATCCTTGCACTGCTGCTTGCTCAGCTGATGGCATCTATGGGAGTGGCATTATATATGGTCGCAGATATGGGAATCGCTCCATATGACAGTGTCGCAATTATAAATGCCTGCTTCAACGGCCCATTAATTCAATTTTTTAAAACAAAACTGGAGAGATTTTACAAGTAAAATCTACGGATTACAATTCTCCAATTCTTGCAAGGCTCATATCCAGAACGGATACGGGCCTTTCTTTTTCACCAGTAGCTTCATCCAAATCTTCACATTGAATAATGAACCCTTCTCTTTGGAAAAAAAAATCGGATATACAGCGATAGCCCCTTATATTTTCGGAAATCGGAAAATAAAACTCGTTCCGATACCTTCGATACTTTCGACGTGAATGGTTCCATTGTGGAGATTTACAATCCAGCGCACCATAGAAAGGCCGAGTCCGGTACCGCCATTTTCTCTGGAACGGCTTTTGTCTATGCGATAGAAACGCTCCCAGATTCTGTCCAGGTGTTCCTCACTTATTCCAATACCATCATCTTTCACTTCACCGACAATCTGGTCATTTTCGACCTTCAGGATAACATGAATATGTCCATTTGTTTTTCCGTAATTGATGGCATTGGTTATTAAATTCATCATCATACGCAAAATCAATGTCTGGTCGCCGTTCATAAATAAGTCGTCCTGCTTTTGCAGGGTAATCTCAATATTTTTTTCCTGTGCTTTTGTCTGCAGTTCTTCTATTACAAGTTCGCTTAATAATCCAAAATCCAGTTTTTCCATCAGATGCTGCTCATCCTGTTCGTTTCTGGCGATCATTAACATTTCGCTTGTCAGCTTTGACATTCGTTTTGCCTGCCTTAAGATGACTGCAATCTCTTCCTTATCTTCCGCAGATAAGTTTTCATTTTCCAATAAGTACTCACACTGGGAAATGATAACAGCAACGGGAGTCCGCAGTTCATGGGATACGTCTGATGTGAATTGACGTTCCTTCTCAAACGAAAATTCCAAGCGCTCGAACATTTCGTTAAATTTCTCCGACAATTCGTATAATTCATCTTTTGCTTTTGGCAGAGACAATCGTTTGGAAAGATCTTTTCCATTGCTGATGTTTTCAACTTCATCGCAGATAAGATCCACCTGTCTCAATGCCCGCTTGATCATAAAATATCCAATGGCTCCGATCAGAATAATGAGTAATGGGAATACAATCAACAGCATTTTCTCGGATGTCTGCATGAAAAGTTCTATAGAATGTACGGAGGTAATTCCTCGTACCCACATTTCCTCATCATCACCGTAAGTGTAAACGCTGTCATATATCATCCATTTTCGATTTGATCCGGTTATCATTCGCGGTGTATTCGACTTGAGGATAGTTTCTTCTGGAAATTGGGTTGGAATCGTTCCATAAAGTAAGCGTCCGTTTTTGTCATAAATACAAAACATAATACCGTCATCGTAAAATTCGGTATCGCCGTCAAGATAAAAGGAATCATCCTGAAAATTAATATTTGAAGAGAAACCGGTCACTGCGGCAATGATTTCTTCTTCTGTCGCAGAAATTCCAACCTTATCCACAAAAAGAAGGACGAGAACTAAAATAGTCCCAAGAACTACGGCAATGATTCCGGTGTACCATAGCGTAATTTTTTTCTTGATCGTCAGCTGTTTCATTCGTTTTCCCTCATTACATATCCGACACCGCGAACAGTGTGGATGAGTTTTTGTTCATATTGTGCATCGATTTTTTTTCGCAAATAACGAATGTATACGTCGATCACATTGGAACCACCTTCAAAATCAAAGTCCCACGCATTCTGTTCAATCTGCTGTCTTGTCATTACGATATTTTTGTTGCGCATAAGACATTCCAGAACCATAAATTCTTTTGCAGAAAGATCAATTTCATTTCCGGCTCTTGTAACCTTTCTTGTGTCACGATCCAGAATAAGATCTGCTATTTTTAGTTGATTGGATGTAAATTGTGGCTTTCTACGCATCATGACACGGATTCTTGCAAGCAGTTCTTCAAATGCAAATGGTTTGATCAGGTAATCATCGGCACCAAGATCCAGTCCTTTGACGCGGTCTTCAATGCTGTCTTTTGCTGTCAGTAACAGAACCGGTGTATCATCTTCTCGTCGCCTTAATTCTCTTAAGATTTCATATCCGTCCTTTCCCGGCAACATGATATCAAGAATAATACCATCGTAGGAAGTCATATCGATATAATCCATCGCTTCCAGACCATCCCCACAGGCATCTACACTGTAATGTTCCTTGACAAGCCTTTTTTTGACAATGTTTCTTAAATCATTCTCGTCTTCTACAATCAGTAATCTCATAATGTAATTATTATAATACCAATCATTTTCGTGTGCTAGAGTCCTTTTTTTCATTTTTTGAAATTACTATTTGTTTTAATCTTTTTTTAATCTTCCCCCTATATGATACATATAACAGCAAAAACAAAACATCCAAGAGACGGAAGGAGAACACATTATGAAAAAAATATTAGTAGTTTTATTATCTCTCACATTAATATTTGCTTTTACAGGATGCACTTCATCCAATAATGGAGCAGCAGAAGATGTAGAAATTAAGACACAGGAAGTTGTAACATCAAATACAGATGACGATGATGATAACATCAGTAACACAGAAAACGCAGTAGAGAATGTGAACGAAAAGGATTATGATTTCTCTTCTTATGAAAACGATATCCGTAATATAACAAAAAGTGTAAACAATGCAAAAACATCTACAAATGCATCTGAGAATCACGAACAATTCTACGCTTTGAAAAAACAGGTAGACGCAGTCGATGACGAACTGGATAAACTTGATGATGAATTTGAGTATGCTTACCAGATGAAAGAGATTAGCTTCGAGACATACAAAGCGAGAGAACGCGCGATTGAAAAACTGGAAGATGAACTGGAATTAGCAGAAGAAGCTCTGGAAAACAAATACGGTATTGATGATTAATTCCATCTGGGCTACAAGAATGTGGCAGAACTTTCTTAATTTCTAGAATCGGGTAGGAGGTAGATAATTATTTTATCTACCTGCATACCTCTGCAATCTGACTACGGCATGAATTATGAACACAGATAAATGCGACTTTTTTCTTATTCATGAAACGGACACCTCTCCTTAATACATTGGTTGTTCTTATCAGAATGAATACACTTTATAACAGGCTTTTCCATTTGTATATTGAAATTCTCTGCCACATAGTCAATTGCTGAGATTATGGCTATATAGGAATCTCTTTTACAACATCTTGGTCCACCAATGCTCCCGATTGCGTCAAGTGCCTTAGAAGTCATTTTATTAGCCAGACCCCAAGGTTCATTTTTAAGTGGAGTCGCTCCTGAGATTATTGATATAAACATTCCTGTACTAATTCCGGCGCCACAAGCACCCCAGAATCCACATACACCGCCTGGAACAGCTTTTCCTCTATTCATCATTTCAAGCAGAGCTTCCGGCAAATCAATCTCACCACCTGCATTTTTATATGCGGTAAGAAGCGCTGAACCAACCATAACATGATGCTCTGGTCCATGCATATGACAGAATGGCTGCGCCATCATTCTTCTTATAATTTCTATCGGATTCTTAGATGTTTCACTAAGACATATGTCTATAATTACACCCATTCCTTTTGTATGGCATTCATTACATACATAATGACCCTGCTCACATCTAGTTTTGCTTAATTCCTTTTTATGGCATAACACACACTCCATCATTTCATCTTTTTCAAGATATATAAGTGGTGCTTTACATATAATACATTCTTCTTTCATTTCCTACCTTCCCAAAGCTTCAACAAATGAACTTGCCTCTCTTATTACTTTTTTGTTCAGAGAATAATAATGCCGCTTGCCTTCCTTACGATCATTTACAATCCCACAGTCAACCAATATTTTCATGTGATGTGATAAAGTAGGCTGCGTGATATTGAATTTATCCAGAATCTTACATCCGCATTTTTCTCCGTCTGACAGCATCCGAACAATCTCCAGTCTATTTGTATCCGATAATGCTTTACATATTAGTATCATATCCTTTGCTTCCATTTTCGCTACCTCACATAGGCAATCATCTATATATCAAATTACCCTACGCATAGATGCTTGTCAATGTGTATTTATTCAATAAAGTTACCCGGCAATCATCATAGATACAAATCGAAGCCCCAACCTCCGAAAGACTGAGGCTCCTAACATCAGTTAATTACTCTTACAGTTGCCGAACGGACACATTCATTTTTTCTGCAAGCATTTCTTGTGTAAACCCATTTGCACTTCGCAGTTGTTTTATTTTTTCTCCCATTGTCATATAATGCACCTACTTCCCCAGAATTTATTTTACCACGTATTCTTCTGTTCATCTGTCACCTGCATCGTATCCGTATTTACCAGATAAAAATCTACCAATTCGGTCTCGTAATTACCGTCTGGATATACTTTTTCTAACACCAGTTCTTCGCAAGAATTACCATCCGCATCCGTCTTCGCTCCGTTGTCATACAGACAATATCTTACATTTACCGTATTACCATCTTTTGTTTCCTGCGTTTCACTGACAATACCATAGACTTCTCCTTTTGCATTCGCAGTGTAACTGAAGGCCATATTTTGAAGTGCATTATTCTCCTGAAGATAATTATAGACCGCCAGCATCGCATTCTGAATCGTCAGACCATCATGCTGTCCTTCTGCCTCATAATCTTCTACCACATCTCCGTTCTGAGTATCTTCTGTCACTGGGAAATCCTCTGTATCCGCATCCGATGATTCTTCGTTATCTTCTTCAGCATCCATTATATCCGAAGAATCCGAAGACCACCACAGACCATCCATACTCTGCATAACAAATGGATTATTGGTTCGATATCTCCGCTCGCCTCCATAATCCTCCTGCACGGTTATATACGTATATTTGCTGTCATGACCAGTCACCGTCTCCTCTCCATCCATTCCGAACACTACACTCAGACCACTCATTCCAATAATCAAAAGTGTAAATATCGCAGCAGCTCCAAAAATGATCATTAATGCCACTCTGTTTTTACCAGGCTGTATGGATAATGCCTGGCAATTGTGTCTGTACAAGCTTACGATTCCCCAGATTAAAAGAATCGCCAGACTGATTGTAATAACAGCAATCGATATTTCTGCGAAACGATATCTCACTTCATATCCCATATCACGGTTTATACCATACCACAATCCGTAAAAGAAGGTACTATATGCAAGAATCAAAGTAATGATACTGATCCGTACCGGATGCTCTTTCTTATCCGGCACTGCCTTTTTCAGTGCTTCTGCCATCTGCACTGTATCTCTCTGCTCTATCCACTCAGCAAGCTCAGTTTCTGGCGGATATACACATTTAGTATCCGGAATCCCTGCATAACGCATCTGGCTCTCTTGAAGCCCTTCTGTATCTCCTGCCACTACTGCTGTAACCACTTTCAGGTAATAATACACCTTCAACTGTGCCGGATTAAATTTATCTATACAAATATCTTCCAGCTCCTGTGTAGCCCGTTCATAATTGTCAAGAAGTATACTCATCCTTGCCATAACCAAAAGCATCTGATTCGCCACAGCAGGGTAACGTTGATATTGTTTCTCATATAAATACTGTGCATACTCATGTCGTTCTTCCGGTGTTAACCGGTAGGACTTCTTTCTACTCTGTGCCAACATCGCGATTCGCATACCATAAGCCAATTCTAAAATCGCAATCAGCTGGCAGATAAATGCACCAAATCCCCAGATATCTGTTATACGATCCACATAGGTTACCAACACAATGCCTAGCATTGCCGGAATCACGATCAACCATTTTGCCCAATCTGATTTTCTCACACTAACACTCTCCTGAATAGTTTTTCTGAATATAGTATATTACCGCACACACCAATCAACCATAATCTGCGGAACAGTCTCGTTTGTACGGATAAAAAAATAAACTGAGCCACGGCTGTTCCAACATGAAATCAGCCGTGGCCTTATTTATATCATTTCACTCTTTTTTGAAATAGAACAACACCACAGCAACAACTCAAATCGACTTAAAATTCCAGACTATTCGCATTCAGCAAGAAATACTTCATTCCCATGATGACAAAACCTTCATCATTTCTCCAAGGCTTTTTGCTGCCATTTACAATGACGATCTTCTTGAAAGAGTCCGGGATATTACGCAGAGAATTGAACTCCTGCGTCTGTTTTTCTTCCGAAGTCATGTCATATGCAACCTGGATATAGTATCTCTGGTTTCCTTGATTCACCACAAAGTCAACCTCCAACTGCTTGCGAACACGTTTGCCCTCTTTATCCTTATCGAAGATATCCACGACACCCACATCAACATTGTAGCCACGGATCAGCAGCTCGTTATAAACAATGTTCTCCATGATATGCGTAGGTTCCTGCTGTCTGAAATTCAGACGGGCATTTCTCAGTCCCAGATCAGTAAAGTAGTATTTCAGATTTGCACCGATATACTTTCTGCCCTTAATATCGTATCGGCTTGCCTTGGAAATCAAAAAGGCATCTGTCAAATGGTCGATATGCTTGGAGATGGTTTTATTAGCATAAGTCATCTGGCGCTCACTGGCAAAGGTATTGGCAATCTTTGAAGGGTTGGTCGGTGCGCCGATTGCAGATGCAAGCACATCAACCAGAATCCCAATCTCATCCACGTTCTGAATCTTATTTCTTTCAATAACATCCTTCAGATAGACATTTGCAAAGATGTTCTTCAGATAGTCCGCTTTCTGTCGTTCGCTCTGGAAAC
>ERZ779889.3702-NODE-3702-length-10856-cov-2.318582_pt1 | contig 10856 bp, 6 predicted proteins | sample MGYA00511030_ERZ779889 | MGnify/ENA primary metagenome ERZ779889 (study PRJEB29588, sample SAMEA2160616) | human gut metagenome | biome: human gut; feature: human-associated habitat; material: faeces | place: Denmark | collected 2008/2010 ...
ATGAAAAAAAAGATCGAGCAGTTTTGTATAGCAAATGATCTGCTGCATAAGAAAGATGGTATTGTAGTCGGTGTGTCGGGAGGCGCAGACTCGGTCTTTTTGATTTATTTTTTGAAGGAAATCATGGAACGATGGGAACTTCGTCTTCATGTTGTGCATATTAATCATGGAATTCGTGGGAAGGAGGCACTTCATGATGAACAATATACGAAAGAATTAAGCAAACGATTCTCAATTCCGTGCACCATTTTCCGCGAAAATATCCCAAAGAGAGCAACCGAATGGAAAATGACAGAAGAAGAAGCAGGAAGAACCTATCGTTATCAATGTTTTGAAAAAGTCAGACAGGAGCTTGGATTTGATGCGGTTGCCATTGCACATCATCAAAACGATCAGGCAGAAACCGTACTTTTTCAAATGCTTCGCGGCAGCAGCCTGCGTGGTCTTGGCGGAATCCGTCCGAAAAGAGGATATATTATCCGTCCGTTGCTTCTTTGCAACAGAGAAGAGATTGAAAACTCTTTACAGGAAGAACATATTTCATATTGCACCGATCAAACAAACGGACAGAATGATTATACGAGAAATGCGATCCGAAACTGTATTATTCCTGCAATGCAAAAGTACATTCAGCCAAAAGCTGCACAGCATATTGCCAAAAGCGGGATGTATTTGCAGGAAGTCATGGAATATCTGGATCGGGAAAGGGATAGAATTTATGAGAGGATCGTTACACAGCTACAGGAAGAGCAAATAAACGGTTATCGGATCAGGCGGTCAGATTTTGTGCAATTGCCATCCGTGATGCAAAAAGAGATCATTATGAAGTTGTTTGAACAGACAGCAGGAAGGAAAAAAGACATCACAACAGCAAATGTAGAAGAAACCGTAAAGATTTTTCTGGGAGAAACCGGAAAAAAGGCAATGCTTCCCTATCATATGATCGCAGAGCGTTCCTATGAGGATTTGTATTTGTACCGGAAAGAAGAACAATCAAAACATGTAGAATTTTGGGAAGATGAGCTTGTTTTAGGAAAGACATATATATTTCAGATCGAAAATGAGAAACGGATGCAGGTAACATTCTATCGGAAAGACATTAGCGAAATGAAAGAAAACAATCAAAAAAAGCTCTGTACGAAATGTTTTGATTATGATAAAATGGGTATTATGCCAATATTTCGTTATCCACGTAGTGGTGACTATATGTGGATCGATGCGAACGGTCATACAAAGAAACTAAGCCGGATATTTATTGATGGAAAGATTCCGGCTGCTCAGCGTAAGGAAACACCTGTATTAGCAATCGGAGATCATATTGTATGGATCCCATTGCTTGGCAGAGTCAGTCCGTATTATTATCTTACGGAAAGTACCATGCGGGTTTTGTGTGCACAGACAGCAAATAACGAAAGATTATGTATGGCAAAATAGATACAAAAGTGTAATGTGATCCGGTTCATGCGATAAAGCGAATATGAGATCAGGAATCACAGGAGAAAGGCAGGATATCATGAAAGAAGTAATACATGAAATGTTTTCAGAAGAGCAGGTACAAAATAAGATTGTTGAAATAGCAGAAAAGCTGAACAAAGAATATGCCGGTCAGTGCATCTGATCTGTATTTTAAAAGGCAGTATTTTCTTTTTTACAGAATTAGCAAAACATTTAACCATTCCGGTTACGATGGACTTTATGGTTGTATCCAGCTATGGAAACGGTACATCAAGCTCAGGCAATCTTGAGATCAGAAAAGATTTGGAAGAACCGATCGAAGGTCTTCATTGTCTGATCGTGGAAGATATCATTGATTCCGGTAATACATTAAGCCTGACAAGAAAAATGCTTCAGGGTCGTGGACCGGCAAGTCTTAAGATCTGTACATTACTTGATAAGCCGGAACGCCGTGAAACACAGGTAGAAGTAGAATATACCGGATTTGTGATCCCGGATGCTTTTGTGGTAGGTTATGGCTTAGACTATGCACAGAAATACCGCAATCTTCCATACATTGGTGTATTAGAATTTGTAGAAGAATAAAAGGAGATCTGGAATGAAGAAACAGATAAGAACAGGCGGAATTGGTTTTTATGTTCTGATCCTGGCTATTATTTTTATGGCGGTTTATGTATCAGGTGCATTTAGACAAGGGTCTGATAACAGCTATAATATTTATCAATTTGAAAAAGACTTAGGGAATGGAACGGTTCAATCCGTAGAGGTTTTTCCGAATGAAGAAGTTCCTACCGGTGAGGTCAAAGTTGTTCTAAACAGCAAAAAGACTATAAGTTTTTATGTGTCAGATGTGAATAAAATAGGAGATCTGATCGATGGCTATAAAGATATTGAAAAGAATTATGTGGTCAATGATATCCAGAAACCATCGTGGGTGATCACAACATTGCTGCCATATGGCTTAGCGATCATCGGTATCTTTTTCCTGTTTTCTTTCCTTTCTGCCCAGTCAGCAGGAGCAAGTGGCGGTAATGCCAAGATGATGAATTTTGGAAAAAGCCGTGCACAGAGGATTGATCCGGGAGAGCATGCAAAGAAATTTAAAGATGTTGCCGGACTGAAAGAAGAAAAAGAAGAATTAGAAGAGATTGTAGACTTTCTGGCTAATCCTGCAAAATATACCGGAATCGGAGCAAGGATTCCAAAAGGAATCTTATTGGTAGGACCTCCCGGTACCGGTAAGACATTACTTGCAAAGGCAGTAGCAGGAGAAGCAGGCGTACCATTTTTTAGTCTGTCGGGTTCTGACTTTGTAGAGATGTTTGTTGGTGTCGGTGCATCACGAGTCAGAGATATGTTTGCGGAAGCTAAGAAAAATGCACCTTGTATCGTATTTATCGATGAGATCGATGCGGTAGCACGTAAGAGAGGTTCCGGTCTTGGCGGTGGTCATGATGAACGCGAGCAGACATTAAACCAGATGCTTGTTGAGATGGATGGTTTTGGTGTCAATGAAGGAATTATTGTGATGGCAGCGACAAACCGTGTCGATATCTTAGATCCGGCAATTCTTCGTCCGGGACGTTTTGACCGTCGTGTGACAGTAGGCCGCCCGGATGTACGCGGCAGAGAAGAAATCTTACAGGTTCATGCAAAGGGAAAACCGTTAGGGGATGATGTCGATCTAAAGAAGATCGCACAGACAACGGTTGGATTTACCGGAGCGGACTTAGAGAATCTGATGAACGAGGCTGCGATCGCCTGTGCAAAAGACGGACGTAAGTTTATTGAGCAGGAAGATATCAGCAAATCATTCATTAAAGTAGGTATCGGTAAAGAAAAGAAGAGTAAGATTATTTCTGAGAAAGATAAAAAGATCACGGCATATCATGAAGCTGGTCATGCTATTTTATTCCATGTTCTGCCTGATGTCGGACCGGTGCATATGGTATCCGTTATACCGACCGGTGGTGGAGCAGCCGGTTATACGATGCCACTTCCGGATCGCGACGAGATGTTTATCACCAAAGGAAAGATGATGCAGGATGTGATCGTAAGCTTAGGTGGACGTATCGCTGAATCGCTGATCTTTGATGATGTGACAACCGGTGCATCACAGGATATCAAGCAGGCAACAGCAACGGCAAAAGATATGGTTACAAAGTACGGTTTCTCAGATGATATCGGAATGATCAATTATGCAGATGAAGATGAAGTTTTTATTGGTCGTGATTTTGGTCATACAAGCCGTGGCTACAGTGAAGATGTTGCCAAGACGATCGATCATGAGGTCAAGAAGATCATTGACGAAGCATACACAAAAGCAAAGCAGATCTTAGAAGACCATATGGATATCCTTCATTCGTGTGCAGCATTGCTGATGGAGAAAGAACGTATTGACCGCAAAGAGTTTGAAGCTCTTTTTGGTGAAGATACGCAGAAACCTGCAGAGGGAGAAGCTTTGATCGAAGAAAAACTCTCAGAAGAGGATGTGCAGGAATAAAAACGGAATGGTTTCAAAGAAGTACGTATATTTTTTTTAGAAAACAGGAAGTTGTTTTTGTGCAGTAGTGGAGTGGTATATTCGTACAAAACGTTTCGAAATTTATGTCTGTGAAAATGTATAATTTGCGTAGAAAAACACAGATGGGCTCAAAAGTCGGTTGGCCATTGTTGAAAAATACAATGACTAAAACCGACTTTTTTAAATATAGTGTCAGAATGCACAAAAAGAAATTCAAAATAAAAAGTAATTTGTGCACACTTCATGCCATAGCCTTGCTATACTAACACTCGTAAACCCCAATACATTATATAGTTTTTGCTACACCCCATAAGTAACAAAAATACCTTCTCCAAAAGAGGAACTGCTTGCAGTTCCTCTTTTACTTTGCCTATCTTTCTTTGGGGGTGTATGTTATAATAAAACACGACCAAGAAAAGGAAGCGATACTACGTTAGATACTGAGGAAGAAGATGTTTATGAAAAGAATGCGATTTGGAAAAAAGCACAACCAAAAAACAAATCATCGTCAATCTGCCAGCCGGTGGCATGGTATGTTAGCGTTCTTTTTGTGCATTTTTTTACTGGTACCAGCAACACCGAGATTAACAGCAGCAAGTCATAATGAGGAAGAGGAAGCAGCGTTACTTGCATTGCTGGAACAACAAAAAGAAAATGGGGCTGATATAAATGATGTCTCAATCTCCTATGAATGGCATGATGACGGCCACTTGGCTGGAATTCATTGGACATGGGGGAAAAAGTTCAGCGGAAATATCTGCCTGAAAGATTTTCCGGAATTGACTACGTTAGAGTTGGTGCTGAAACAATCAAACATTACATTAGATATTTCTCAAAATTCCAAATTGAGAAAACTAATCTGTAATACAACGATGGAAAAGTATGGTCAGCTCGAAAGCGGTATGAGTTGGAAAAATGGTCTGAAGACACTTGATCTATCGAATAATCCTTTACTGGCGGAGCTGGATTGTAGTTATAATCAGTTGACAGAACTGGATCTGACAAATAATCCAAAGCTTCAGAAATTACATTGTGACGGAAATAAAATTTCAACAGTAAATTTGTATTCTAATGCATTGTTAAAAGAATTATATTGTGACCATAATAAATTAAAAGCATTGGATCTTTATGGAAAAGAAAGAATGATGAAATGCCCTTGCCGGATTAAGAAAATAATTTGACATATCAGAAATATATATGTTAGGATGAACTTGATATTAGGGAGTAGTTCGCATCGGTCTGCCCGGTGTTGTACTGTTCGTCATCACGTTATTGAGCGATATATCAGATAAGTCGTGCAGATAACCGGATAGTACACTTCGTAGAAATGGAACGAGACTTTTATTGTACGTTTGTTGTACAATAGGGGTCTCTTTTTGCGTCAAACAAAACAGAGAATCTTATATGAGCAATAAACGGAAAACTAATCTATAAGGAGGAATTGTGTATGACACAAAAAGAAGATTGGAACTATTCCACACAGGAACTTTTACAGAAGTTTGACGTGACAGAGCAGGGCTTGAACAATGCCCGGGTGGAAGAAACTCGCAGGCAGACAGGTGAGAATATCCTGCAGGAGGGGAAGAAGAAAAGCACTCTAGAGGTATTTTTAGGCCAGTTTTGTGATTTACTTGTAGTAATTTTGATTATTGCTGCAATTATTTCAATGTTTTCAGGTAACGCAGAAAGTACCATTGTAATATTGCTGGTACTTATTATGAATGCAGTTCTCGGAACGGTACAGCATATCAAGGCACAGCGTTCATTGGAGAGTCTCAAACAATTATCTGCACCCAATGCCAAAGTTATTAGAAATGGTGTGAAACAAGAGATTCCTTCCAAAGAAATTGTTCCGGGAGATATTGTTATGCTGGAAGCCGGAGACATGATAGTAGCAGATGGACGGATTTTGCACAATTATTCATTGCAGGTAAATGAAAGTTCCCTTACAGGGGAGTCTACAAATGTAGAGAAGACAGATATGGTGATTGAAGGAAAAGTGGCATTGGCAGACAGAGTAAATATGGTCTACTCGGGCAGTCTTGTTACTTATGGACGCGCACAGGTTCTGGTGACAGGAACCGGTATGAAAACAGAGCTTGGTAAAATTGCCGGACTCATGAATGCAGCAAAGGAAAGAAAGACACCATTACAGGAGAGTCTTGACAAGTTCAGCGGAAGACTTGCAATGTTGATCATGATAATATGTGCAATAGTTTTTGGCTTATGTATTTATCGCAAAATGACAATTCTTGACTCTCTGTTGTTTGCAGTTGCATTGGCAGTAGCAGCAATTCCGGAGGCATTAGGCTCTATCGTGACTATTGTGCAGGCGTTTGGGACACAGAAAATGGCTAAGGAAAATGCTATTATCAAAGATTTGAAAGCTGTAGAAAGTCTTGGATGTGTATCTGTTATCTGCTCTGATAAGACAGGAACACTGACACAGAATAAAATGACAGTGCAGCAGATTTATATTGATGGTAAGGTATATGAACCTAAAGAGCTAGACATTACTGATCAGACGCAGAGATATCTGCTGTATGATGCGGTACTTACCAATGATTCGAGTATAGTAGAAGGTAAAGGAATCGGAGATCCTACAGAATATGCCTTGTTAGAAATGTTTCGTAATATTCGGGTAGAATCAAGTGATTTTTTTGGAAGTGCAGGCATTTATGAGGATATATTAAGAAAGTCAATGGATAGAATGGAAGAAGTTCCTTTCGATTCTGACAGAAAGCTGATGAGTACCAAGTATAGTCTTCATGGTGTTCCCACAATTTTAACTAAGGGAGCAGTGGATGTTTTGCTAGACCGTTGTACATCAGTACGTTACTCTGATGGTATTCGCCCTATGACAGAATCAGAAAAAGAAAAGATTCGTAAGCAGAACCGGATTTTCTCTGAAAACGGACTCAGAGTGTTATCCTTTGCATATAAGGAATCAGACGAACCTTTAAGTGTTGATACAGAATATAATTTTATTTTCCTTGGATTGATTTCCATGGTTGACCCGCCACGACCTGAGTCTGTAGAGGCGGTTGCTGATGCAAAGAAAGCGGGGATACGTCCGGTTATGATTACAGGCGATCATAAGATAACAGCAGTAGCGATTGCAAAGCGGATAGGCATATTTGAGGATGGCAATATTGCACTTACAGGGGCAGAACTGGATGCTTTGACAGACGCAGAGCTTGATGACAGGATAACGAAGATATCTGTATATGCCAGAGTTTCACCGGAAAATAAAATTAGAATTGTAGAAGCATGGCAGAGAAAGGGCAACATTGTATCTATGACGGGTGATGGTGTAAATGATGCACCTGCACTGAAAAAGGCAGATATTGGTGTTGCAATGGGGATTACGGGAACGGAAGTTTCCAAGGATGCAGCAGCCATGATTTTATCAGATGATAATTTTGCAACTATTATTAAAGCTGTAGCAAATGGTAGAAATGTATACCGTAACATTAAAAACGCAATATTATTCCTTCTGTCAGGTAATACGGCAGGTGTTTTTTCAGTATTGTATACTTCGATTATGGGATTACCGGTACCTTTTGCACCTGTGCATCTGTTATTCATTAATCTGTTGACGGATTCATTGCCGGCACTTGCGATTGGTATGGAGCCGGCAGATGAAAGACTTTTGGATGAAAAACCTCGTGACCCTAAGACCGGAATAATGACCAGAGATTTTATAATGACTATGATAGCAGAAGGCGTACTGATTGCCGTTGTAACAATGACAGCATATCATATTGGAACTGCAGGCAATCCGGCGAAGGCTTCTACAATGGCATTTGCCACACTTACAATGGCAAGATTGTTCCACGGTTTTAACTGCAGAAGCAAAGAATCCATTTTTGAAATTGGACTTGGTTCTAATAAGTACAGTTTATATGCATTTGCAGCTGGTGTCTGCCTCCTCGCATTGGTAATCTTTGTTCCGTTTTTACACAGTGTGTTCAGTGTGGAGAATTTGTCTGCAACAGCGATTGCGCAGATTATCGGACTGAGCTTTATACCGACAGTGATTATTCAATTAGTAAAGTTATGCCGCAATAAAAAGGGAGAATAATATAATATGTTGAAAATGAAACGTACTTGTATACTTAAGCAATGCAGTTGAAATTAGCAGTGAATCGTGAAAGGAATTGCTCCACAAAACGATTGTGGAGCAATACAATTCAAGTGAAGAACATCCAGAGTACAGATTTTCCTGCAAAAGAAGTTTCCCGATATCTTAAAAATGCAGTTTGGGTCAACAGAAAAATGCAGAAAAGGTTCCTACAGAAAAATGGCTCATACTGTCAACAGAAAAATGTAGAAAAAGCTTGACAGGATTTTTATTATGTAGTATACTTCAAAAGTCGCTTGTGAGTGACACACCATAAGATATAGGGGTGTAGTTCATCGGTAGAATAAGAGTCTCCAAAACTCCAGAGGAGGGTTCGATTCCTTCCACCCCTGTTATTGATAAAAGACTTGAGAGAAATCTCAGGTCTTTTTTGCTATAGAAAATGTGTTGTTTACCATGAGATATAAAGGAATCTATAAGGATGTGATCATTCTATGAAGTGTTGCGTATTTATTGATATGACATACAGACAGGTTATTATGAGAGATGGAGTGCCTTTTTCTCTGGATATTCCGGATAAGCGGATGACAAGAGATGCATTGTCAAAAGAAGAATTTGATACAGCGATGCAGACCGGTTTGACACAAGCTAAGTGTGATAACGCAGTTTCTGTTGATGAGGCATTCCTTACTTGAAGAAGAAACATGGAGAAGTGAAGGGGATGTCTGATGTTGACAGGTTTTCCTACGATTGTGTATACTAATAATATAGTAATATTTTACTATTTAACATGGAAGACATGAAAATAGTGTATTGTGATGACACAGTCAATGTTATCGGTAAAGAAAATACCAAATTACAATAGATCATTTCATTATGATCCATCGAAAGGGCAACAACCGTAAAAATTTCTGACAGGAGGAAGCAAATGATGAACATAACGAAAAAATACGCAGGAAGAATTTTAAGTATAGCATGTATGTCACTTGTTTTAACGTTTCTTTTCAATTTTAGCGAGCTGAAATGTTTTACGAAATCGGTTCATGCCGATTCTGCTGACAGTACATCAAAAGGAATCAATGTAGCATATCATACGCAGGATGAAATTCGCACATATATCGCCAATAACGGTGCTACCATAAATGACGCACTGAAGTTTTCGGAGAATCCTGCTACCACAAAACCCTATTCTTTAGGAAAATTATCGGATAAAACATTGCATTCAGCGTTAGCAATGTTAAATCAGGTCAGATACATTGCCGGAATTTCTGATCAGGTACAATTGGATAACAGTTATAATCAATTAGCGCAGGCAGCTTCCTTAGCAAACTATCTGAATGATACGCTTAGCCATGAACCGGAAAAACCGGCTGGAATGTCAGATGACATGTATAACATGGCATTAAAAGGAGCCTCTTCTTCCAATATTTCTTATGCCAGCTGGTCCGGTCGAAGTTTAAATGATGTACTGATATCCGGTTTTATGTGTGATTCAGACAAGTACAATATTAGCAGAGTAGGTCATAGAAGATGGGTTTTAAATCCATCTATGAAATCAACGGGATTTGGAGCAGTTAGCGGAAAGAACGGAACCTATAGTGCTCTTTATGCTTTTGACAGAAATAACAGCACTGCCGGGGAATACGGAGTTGCCTGGCCGGCACAGAATATGCCTGTAGAATATTTCGGTGCAGATTATGCATGGTCGGTTTCTATGGGATATAAGGTAGATGTTTCCAAAATAAAAGTAACTTTAACCAGAAAGAATGATGGGAAAAAATGGGAGTTTTCTCAAGGGAAGTCGGATGGAGTTTTTTATGTAGATAATGATTACTACGGTCAGATCGGATGTATTATATTCAGACCATCTTCGGTAAAAAAATATAATGCGGATGATGCATTTCAGGTTGATATTACAGGATTAGAACAAGGTGATGTTTCGTATACGGTTCATTTCTTTCAGGCATTAGATCTTAAGTCTTCTGCCACAAAGCCTTCTTCCAGTCCGGCAGAAACTAAGCAAAACAAAGCCAAAACACCAAAGTTAGGAAGTAAAATAAAAGACGCAAGGAATATCTATATAGTAACCGGAATAACTTCAAAAAGTAAAACGGTGAAATATAAAAAACCACGGAATAGTAAGAATGCATCGGCTGTTATTCCAAAAACGATAAAAATTAATGGCAATGTTTATAAAGTAACAGAAATTTCAGCGAATGCTTTTAAAAATTGCAAACGCCTAAAAAAAGTAACAATAGGAAAAAACATTACAAAAATAGGGAAGAACGCTTTCTTGAATTGCAAAAGTTTAAGACATATGAATATACAATCATCAAAGCTGACGAACAAAAATGTTGGCAAAAATGCATTCAAAGGAATAAGCCGAAAAGTGGTTGTAAAAACACCGGCAAAGAAATATAAAGAATATAAAGTGCTGCTTCGTAAACACGGAGTCGCATCAACTGCAAGGATAAAACATAAATAGAATTTCATCATGATTCATTAAAAGGGCATTAACTGTAAAAGGTTAGTGCCCTTTTAATGGATAGGAAACTGCTCGTACGGTAGTGGTATGTCAATGTTTAACAAAATAAACATTGACAATCGTATATTCAAAATGCTGGTAATCTTTACTATACACCCAGTCACCGCCCCAGCTAAAACCATATTTCTTAAAAATCTTTGTAATCTTACTATTCTTTTGGATCATATAACGTGCATATTTTCCTTTGCATTTCTTTGGATCACGACATTGATAGACAGCTCCGTTTGTCGGAGTAAGCTTTTTATGGC
>ERZ779889.3703-NODE-3703-length-10854-cov-10.279378_pt1 | contig 10854 bp, 21 predicted proteins | sample MGYA00511030_ERZ779889 | MGnify/ENA primary metagenome ERZ779889 (study PRJEB29588, sample SAMEA2160616) | human gut metagenome | biome: human gut; feature: human-associated habitat; material: faeces | place: Denmark | collected 2008/2010 ...
AATCGTAATAATTGAGAAATAATGGAAGTTAACGTATATAATATTAAAGGTGAAGACACCGGAAGAAAGGTAGCGTTAAACGAATCTATCTTTGGTATTGAACCCAATGATCACGCTATTTACTTGGCCGTGAAACAATACATGGCAAACCAACGCCAAGGAACGCACAAAGCGAAAGAAAGAAGCGAAGTCAGTGGTTCTACTCGTAAATTAGGTCGTCAAAAAGGTGGAGGCGGTGCCCGTCGTGGTGACATCAATTCACCGGTATTGGTAGGTGGTGGACGTGTGTTTGGTCCGAAACCTCGTGATTATTGGTTCAAATTAAACAAGAAGGTAAAGGCTTTGGCTCGTAAGTCTGCTTTGTCATACAAAGCTCAGGAAAATGCTATTGTCGTAGTGGAAGACTTCAATTTTGAAGCTCCGAAGACAAAAGATTTTGTAGAAATGACAAAGAATCTTAAAGTTGCTGATAAGAAGTTACTCTTGGTTTTGCCGGAAGCCAATAAAAATGTATATTTGTCGGCTCGTAACATCAAACGTGCAAATGTTATAATTGCTTCTGCTCTGAACACTTACAAGGTTTTGGAGGCAGATACTCTTGTGATTACAGAAAGCTCGTTGAAGAGTATTGATAACTTTTGCTAAAAAATGGAGGCTTAAATAATGGGAATTATTATTAAACCGTTGGTAACAGAAAAAATGACGTCGATATCCGAAAAGAATAACAATCGTTTCGGATTTATTGTGCGTCCGGAAGCTAACAAACTTGAAATAAAGAGTGAAGTAGAAGCTTTGTATAACGTTACGGTGATTGATGTGAATACGATGAATTATGCCGGAAAGAATAAAACGCGTTATACGAAAGCCGGACTTATCAAAGGACGCAAGAATGCTTACAAGAAGGCTATTGTGACTTTGAAAGAGGGCGATACTATTGATTTTTATAGCAACATTTAAATAGAAGATGGCAGTACGTAAATTTAAGCCCACAACACCGGGGCAGAGACATAAGATTATTGGTACTTTTGAAGAGATTACTGCATCGGTACCAGAAAAATCTCTTGTAAGTGGCAAACGTTCTACTGGTGGCCGTAACAACGTAGGTAAGATGACCATGCGTTATATTGGTGGCGGTCACAAGAGAAAATACAGATTTATCGATTTCAAGAGAAATAAAGACGGTGTTCCCGCAGTGGTTAAGACAATAGAATACGATCCGAACCGTTCGGCTCGTATCGCTCTGTTGTATTATGCTGATGGTGAAAAAAGATACATCATTGCTCCTAATGGATTGCAGATTGGTAGCACTTTGATGTCTGGAGAGAATGCAGCGCCTGAGATTGGTAATGCTCTTCCGCTTCAGAACATTCCCGTTGGTACTGTAATTCACAACATCGAATTGCGTCCCGGTCAAGGTGCAGCTTTGGTAAGATCGGCTGGAAATTTTGCTCAATTAACTTCTAGAGAAGGTAAATATTGCGTTATTAAGTTGCCTTCAGGAGAAGTAAGACAGATCCTCAGCGCTTGTAAAGCCACAATCGGTAGCGTAGGTAATTCTGACCATGCTTTGGAAAGCTCCGGTAAGGCTGGACGTTCTCGCTGGTTCGGTCGTCGTCCGCACAACCGTGGTGTTGTAATGAACCCTGTTGATCACCCGATGGGTGGTGGTGAAGGACGCGCTTCCGGAGGTCACCCGAGATCACGCAAGGGATTGTATGCTAAGGGCTTGAAGACTAGAGCTCCGAAGAAACAATCTTCTAAGTACATTATCGAAAGAAGAAAGTAATAACAAGGTTAATTGAGTAAATTATGAGTCGTTCATTAAAAAAAGGTCCATACATTAACGTCAAGCTTGAAAACAAGGTTCTCGCTATGAATGAGAGCGGCAAAAAGTCTGTTGTTAAGACTTGGGCCAGAGCTTCAATGATTTCTCCGGATTTCGTTGGACATACAATTGCAGTTCATAACGGAAATAAATTTATCCCTGTTTACATTACTGAAAACATGGTAGGTCACAAGTTGGGCGAGTTTGCTCCGACACGTACATTCCGTGGTCATGCAGGTAACAAGAAAAAATAAACAGGCATTTATCTGAAATAATAAAGAATACTAAATAAATGGGAGCAAGAAAAAGAATTTCGGCTGAGAAAAGAAAAGAAGCCCTAAAGACCATGTATTTTGCAAAATTGCAAAATGTTCCTACTTCTCCGCGTAAAATGCGTTTGGTTGCAGATATGATTCGTGGTATGGAAGTGAACAGAGCACTTGGAGTCTTGAAATTTTCTTCTAAAGAAGCTTCTGCCAGAGTGGAAAAATTGTTGCGCTCTGCAATCGCTAATTGGGAACAGAAAAACGATCGCAAGGCTGAAGATGGCGAATTGTTTGTAACAAAGATTTTTGTTGATTGTGGAACCACTCTCAAACGTATGAGACCAGCTCCGCAAGGTAGAGGTTACAGAATTCGTAAACGTTCGAACCACGTGACTTTGTTTGTTGATACGAAGAATACTAATGATAATCAAAATTAAGAGTAATGGGACAGAAAGTTAATCCGATAAGCAACCGTCTGGGAATTATCAGAGGATGGGATTCAAATTGGTACGGTGGCAAAGATTTTGGTGATGCTTTGCTCGAAGATAGTAAAATCCGTAAATATCTGAACGCCAGACTTGCTAAAGCTAGTGTTTCGAGAATTGTTATCGAACGTACACTGAAACTTATTACAATTACTGTTTGTACCGCTCGTCCGGGTATTATCATTGGTAAAGGTGGTCAAGAGGTTGATAAGTTGAAGGAAGAGTTGAAAAAGATCACCGATAAGGATATCCAAATCAATATCTTTGAAATTAAAAGACCTGAGCTTGATGCCGTAATCGTTGCCAACAATATCGCTCGCCAGGTTGAAGGCAAAATCGCTTACCGCCGTGCTATCAAGACTGCTATCGCCAACACGATGCGTATGGGTGCCGAAGGTATCAAGGTTTTGATTTCTGGACGTTTGAATGGTGCTGAAATGGCTCGTTCAGAGATGTATAAAGAAGGTAGAACTCCGTTGCATACTTTCCGTGCAGATATTGACTATTGCCAGGCAGAAGCCTTGACAAAAGTAGGTTTGCTGGGTATCAAAGTATGGATTTGCCGTGGCGAAGTTTATGGTAAGAGAGAACTCGCTCCTAACTTCGTTCAGAGTAAGGAAAACGGTCGCAGTGGAAATGGCGGCAACAATGGAGGTAGAAACTTCAAAAGAAAGAAAAACAATCGCTAACGAATTTGAATTTTAGGAATTATGTTACAACCGAAAAGGACAAAATTCAGAAGACAGCAGAAGGGTCGTCAGAAAGGTAATGCCCAAAGAGGTAACCAACTTGCATTTGGTTCTTTTGGTATCAAATCGCTGGGTACAAAGTGGATTACCGGACGCCAGATAGAGGCTGCCCGTATTGCTGTGACAAGATATATGCAACGTCAGGGTCAGATTTGGATCCGTATCTTCCCGGATAAACCAATCACTCGTAAACCTGCTGATGTACGTATGGGTAAAGGTAAGGGTTCTCCAGAAGGTTTCGTAGCTCCTGTAACTCCGGGACGTATTCTGATTGAAGTAGAGGGAGTACCTTTTGATGTAGCTAAAGAGGCTTTGCGTCTTGCAGCTCAAAAACTTCCTGTTACAACAAAGTTTATTGTTAGACGTGATTACGACGCAAGTCAAAATGCTTAATAAGTTATGAAGATCGCAGAAATTAGAGAAATAGCTACCAACGAATTGGCAGAAAGAATTCAGACTGAAGTTGCCAATTATAATCAGATGGTTTTGAATCATTCTATCTCTCCGCTTGCAAATCCTGCACAAATCAAGAGCTTGCGCAGAACGATTGCACGTATGAAAGCAGAATTGCGTCAGAGAGAACTTAACAAATAATAATGGTCCTCATGGAAGCTAGAAATTTAAGAAAAGAAAGAACTGGTGTTGTAGTTAGCAATAAAATGGATAAGACCATTACTGTTGCTGCTAAGTTTAAGGAGAAACACCCTATTTATGGTAAGTTCGTTTCTAAAACGAAGAAATACCATGCTCACGATGAAAAGAACGAATGCCAGATCGGCGATACTGTTCGTATCATGGAAACTCGTCCTTTGAGCAAAACTAAGAGATGGAGATTGGTTGAAATTGTAGAAAGAGTTAAGTAATTATGATACAAGCAGAATCCAGACTTACAGTATGTGACAACAGTGGTGCTAAAGAAGCTCTTTGTATCCGCGTTTTAGGCGGAACAAAGAGACGTTATGCCTCTGTTGGGGATGTTATTGTTGTTTCAATAAAGAGTGTTATCCCCTCAAGTGATATTAAAAAAGGTGCAGTGTCTAAGGCTCTGATCGTACGTACTAAGAAAGAAATCCGTCGTGCTGATGGTTCTTACATTCGTTTTGATGATAATGCTTGCGTTTTGTTGAACAATGCAGGTGAAATTAGAGGAAGTCGTATCTTTGGACCGGTTGCAAGAGAGTTGCGTAATGCAAATATGAAAGTGGTTTCACTGGCACCTGAAGTACTTTAATTTTGTAAAAGATTTAAGTAATGAGTAAATTACATATTAAGAAAGGCGATACAGTTTACGTAAACTCTGGTGAAGACAAGGGTAAAACTGGCCGCGTATTGAAGGTTCTTGTTAAAGAAGGACGTGCATTGGTAGAAGGTATCAATATGGTATCTAAGAGTACCAAACCTAACGCAAAGAATCCTCAGGGTGGTATTGTGAAGATGGAAGCTCCTATTCACATCTCTAACCTGAATCCGGTTGATCCTAAGACAGGTAAACCGACACGTGTTGGTAGAAGAGAGAGTGCTGATGGAAGAACATTTGTTCGTTATGCTAAAAAATCAGGAGAGGAGATTTAATGATGAGTAATACTGCAAGCCTTAAGAAAGAATATGCAGAGCGCATTGCTCCTGCGTTGAAGAATCAGTTCCAGTATACTTCAACAATGCAGATTCCTAAGCTGAAGAAGATCGTTATCAATCAGGGTTTGGGAATGGCTGTTGCTGATAAGAAGATTATTGATGTCGCAATTAACGAGCTGACTGCTATTACTGGTCAGAAAGCTGTTGCAACAGTATCACGTAAAGATATCGCTAACTTCAAGTTGCGTAAAAAAATGCCTATCGGTGTGATGGTAACTTTGCGTCGTGAAAGAATGTACGAATTCCTTGAAAAGCTCGTGAAGGTTGCATTGCCCCGTATCCGTGACTTCAAAGGTATTGAAAGCAAGTTTGACGGAAGAGGTAACTACACTTTGGGTATTCAGGAGCAGATCATCTTCCCTGAAATCAACATCGATAGCATCACAAAGATTTTGGGTATGAACATTACTTTTGTAACTTCTGCTCAGTCTGATGAAGAAGGTTATGCTCTGCTGAAGGAATTTGGTTTACCATTTAAGAACGCTAAAAAAGATTGATAAGTTATGGCAAAAGAATCAATGAAGGCTCGCGAAGTAAAAAGAGCTAAACTGGTTGCTAAATATGCTGAGAAGCGTGCAGCGTTGAAGAAAATTGTAAACACTGGTGATCCTGTAGAAGCTTTCGAAGCTGCTCAGAAATTGCAGGCTCTGCCTAAAAATGCAAATCCGATCCGTTTGCATAACCGTTGCAAATTAACAGGACGTCCTAAAGGTTATATCCGTCAGTTTGGTATCTCACGTATTCAGTTCCGTGAAATGGCTTCTAACGGTTTGATCCCGGGCGTTAAGAAAGCAAGCTGGTAATTTTTATTATTAAATATTGTCAGGGTAGTCCTGATTAATTTAACAATTATTTTATATGACAGATCCAATCGCAGATTTTCTCACTAGATTGAGAAATGCAATTAGTGCAAAGCACAGAGTTGTAGAAGTACCTGCTTCAAACTTGAAAAAGGAGATTACTAAAATCCTGTTTGATAAAGGTTACATTTTGAACTACAAGTTCGTTGAAGATGGTCCTCAAGGTACTATTAAAGTAGCTTTGAAGTATGATGCAGTTAACAAGGTTAACGCTATCAAGAAGCTGGAAAGAGTATCTACTCCGGGTATGCGTAAGTATACTGGCTACAAGGACATGCCGAGAGTTATTAATGGATTAGGTATTGCTATTATATCTACTTCTAAAGGTGTGATGACAGACAAGGAAGCTGCCGCTCTGAAGATTGGTGGTGAAGTTCTTTGCTATGTATATTAATTGTAGGAGGGTAAGCTATGTCAAGAATTGGTAAATTGCCTATTAGTATTCCTGCAGGAGTAACAGTTACTCTTAAGGATAACGTAGTGAATGTAAAAGGACCGAAAGGTGAATTGAGTCAGTTTGTAAATCCTGCAATCAATGTAGAAATTGCAGACGGACACGTGGTGTTGAAAGAAGACGAAGGTGCCATGCTGGATAACCTGAAACAGCGTCACGCTTTCCATGGTTTGTATCGTGCTTTGATCCACAACATGGTGGTTGGTGTTTCTGAAGGTTACAAGAAAGAGCTGGAACTTGTCGGTGTTGGTTACCGTGCTTCAAACAATGGTAATATCATTGATTTCGCTTTGGGTTATACTCATAACATCTTTATGCAGTTGCCTCCCGAAATTAAGGTAGAAACTAAATCAGAAAGAAATAAGAACCCTCTTATTATATTGGAATCTTGTGACAAACAGCTGCTCGGTCAGGTTTGTTCAAAAATACGTTCTTTCCGTAAGCCTGAACCTTACAAAGGAAAAGGTATTAAGTTTGTTGGTGAAGAAATTCGTAGAAAGTCTGGTAAGTCAGCTGGCGCTAAATAATTCACATAAAATCGTACAATTATGACAACAAAAATAGAAAGACGAATCAAGATCAAATATAGAGTACGCAACAAGATTTCAGGTACCGCTGAACGTCCGCGTATGAGTGTATTCAGAAGTAACAAGCAGATCTATGTTCAGGTTATCGACGATTTGAGCGGTAAGACACTGGCTGCTGCTTCTTCATTGGGCATGGCTACAATGCCGAAAAAGGAACAGGCTGCTAAGGTTGGTGAACTGATTGCTAAGAAAGCTCAGGAAGCTGGTATTACGACTGTCGTATTCGACCGTAATGGTTACTTGTATCATGGGAGAGTAAAAGAAGTAGCTGATGCTGCTCGTAACGGTGGACTTAAATTTTAATGAATTATGGCAGTTAATAACAGAGTTAAGATCACTAACGATATAGAATTAAAAGATAGACTGGTTGCAATCAATCGTGTAACTAAAGTTACCAAAGGTGGTAGAACCTTTACATTCTCAGCTATCGTTGTAGTTGGTAATGAAGATGGTATCATCGGTTGGGGACTTGGTAAAGCTGGTGAAGTAACTGCAGCTATTGCAAAAGGTGTAGAGTCAGCAAAGAAGAACCTGACTCGTGTACCTGTATTGAAAGGTACTGTACCTCACGAACAGTCAGCTAAGTTTGGTGGTGCTGAGGTATTCATCAAGCCGGCTTCAACCGGTACTGGAGTGGTAGCTGGTGGTGCTATGCGTGCTGTATTGGAAAGTGTTGGTGTTACTGACGTTTTGGCTAAGTCAAAGGGTTCATCTAACCCCCACAATCTGGTAAAAGCTACTATCTTGGCTTTGAGTGAAATGCGCGATGCTCGTATGGTTGCTCAGAACAGAGGTGTAAGTTTGGAAAAAGTATTTAGAGGATAAGGAGGATAAACATGTCAACTATTAAGATTAAACAAGTAAAGAGTAGAATTGGTGCTCCTGCAGATCAGAAGAAAACTTTGGATGCACTGGGTCTTCGTAAATTGAATCGTGTGGTTGAACACGAAGAGACTCCTTCCATTCTGGGTATGATTGAGAAAGTAAAACACCTGGTTACAGTTGTTAAGTAATATATTGTTAACGTTAAAGGATTTTACGATATGAAATTAAATATTTTACGTCCTGCAGAAGGTTCAGTAAAAACTAGAAAAAGAGTTGGCCGTGGTGCTGGTTCAGGTCTGGGAGGTACTTCTACGAGAGGACATAAAGGCGCAAAGTCAAGATCTGGTTATTCTAGAAAAATCGGTTTTGAAGGTGGTCAGATGCCTCTTCAGCGTCGTCTTCCGAAATTTGGCTTTAAGAATATTAACCGAGTTGAATATAAAGCAGTTAATCTCGATACCATTCAGGCATTGGCTGATGCTAAGAATCTGACTAAGGTAGGTATTAACGATTTGATTGAAGCTGGTTTCATTTCTTCTAACCAATTAGTGAAAGTTCTTGGTAACGGTAGTTTAACTACTAAGCTTGATGTTGAAGCAAATGCTTTTTCAAAGAGCGCAGTAGCTGCAATCGAAGCCGTTGGTGGTAATGCAGTAAAACTCTGATTCAATGAGAAAATCTATTGAAACATTAAAAAATATATGGAATATTGAGGATCTGAGAAAACGGATCCTCATTACTATATTGTTTGTTGCAATCTATAGATTTGGTTCATACGTCGTTTTGCCGGGTATTGATCCGAACATGCTGTCTAAGTTGCATGAACAAACGAGTGAGGGTCTTCTTGCTTTGTTGAATATGTTTTCTGGTGGTGCATTTTCTAATGCATCTATTTTCGCGTTGGGAATCATGCCTTATATCTCTGCATCCATCGTGATTCAGTTGCTGGCGATTGCAGTTCCTTATTTCCAGAAACTGCAGCGTGAAGGCGAAAGTGGACGTCGAAAGATCAATCAGTATACCCGTATTTTGACAATCATCATCTTGATCTTCCAGGCACCGTCATATTTGATTAACCTGAAGATGCAAGCTGGTCCTGCTCTTAATGCTTCATTAGATTGGACTTTCTTTATTGCTACTTCTACCATTATATTGGCGGCGGGTAGTATGTTTGTCCTGTGGCTTGGTGAGAGAATCACAGACAAGGGTATTGGTAATGGTATTTCATTGATCATTATGGTGGGTATCATTGCTCGTTTGCCCCAGGCCTTCTCCGGTGAATTTGTTTCCCGTTTGGCTTCTCCGGGCGCAGGTGGTATTATCATGTTCCTGATCGAACTTGTCTGCCTGCTGGCAGTCATCGCTGCAGCTATTATGCTGGTGCAGGGTGTTCGTAAGGTTCCTGTACAATATGCAAAACGTATTGTCGGCAATAAACAATATGGTGGAGCCAGACAGTATATCCCGTTAAAGGTTAATGCAGCAAACGTAATGCCTATCATTTTCGCACAGGCCATTATGTTTATTCCGATTACGATCGTTGGGTATTCCAATGTTGAGAGTGCCAGTGGTATTGCCCGTGCATTGATTGATCATACTGGATTTTGGTATAATCTGGTATTTGCAGTATTGATCATAGTCTTTACTTATTTCTATACAGCAATTACGATTAATCCGAACCAGATGGCTGAAGATATGAAGAGAAACAACGGATTTATTCCGGGTATCAAACCAGGTAAGAGCACTGCTGATTATATCGATACAGTAATGTCTCGAATTACTCTCCCTGGATCAATCTTCCTTGCCATTATTGCAATATTGCCAGCATTTGCCGGTATTTTTGGAGTACAGGCTGAATTTGCCCAGTTCTTCGGTGGAACTTCATTGTTGATCTTGGTTGGTGTTGTTCTCGACACCTTGCAACAGGTTGAGAGCCATTTGTTGATGCGCCACTACGATGGACTTTTGAGCTCTGGAAGAATCAAGGGACGTTCAGGAAGTGTTGCTGCTTATTAAACTGATCTCGGATGATTTTTCTTAAGACAGATGATGAAATAGAGCTCCTTCGTCAGAGCAATCTCCTAGTGGGGATGGCTCTGGCTGAAGTAGCAAAAATGATACAGCCGGGAGTTACAACCCGTCAGCTGGATAAAGTTGCAGAGGAGTTTATCAGAGACCATGGAGCGATTCCGACATTCAAGGGGTTTCCGAATCCTTTTGGACGCGAACCTTTTCCTGGTACACTCTGTACTTCTGTAAATGAACAGGTCGTCCATGGTATCCCGAATGATATACCTTTGAAGGAAGGAGATATTGTTTCTGTGGATTGTGGTACGTGTATGAATGGTTTCTGTGGTGATTCTGCTTATACATTTTGTGTAGGGGAGGTTGATCCAGAGATACGGAAACTTTTAAAGACGACAAAAGAAGCTCTTTATAAAGGAATTGAAAATGCCATTCACGGCAAGCGTATCGGTGATATCGGATATGCAGTTCAAACCCATTGCGAAGCGGAATCTTACGGAGTTGTCCGTGAATTCGTCGGACATGGAATTGGACATAAGATGCATGAAGATCCTCAAGTTCCCAATTACGGATCCCGGGGAAGCGGGACACTTCTGAAAAAAGGGATGTGTATCGCTATCGAGCCGATGATCACTTTGGGTGACAGGCACGTTGTGATGGAGAGTGATGACTGGACAGTCCGGACGCGAGATCGCAAGTGCGCAGCACATTTTGAACATACGGTAGTTGTAGGTCTGGGAAAGGCTGATATTTTATCATCATTTGAATTTATAGAACAAGTATTAGGAGATAAAGCAATTTAATATGGCAAAGCAATCTGCAATAGAACAAGATGGAGTAATCGTTGAAGCATTGTCTAATGCAATGTTTCGCGTTGAACTGGAAAACGGACATGAGATTACCGCTCATATTTCTGGTAAGATGAGAATGCATTACATTAAAATACTGCCTGGAGATAAGGTCAGAGTAGAGATGTCTCCTTATGACTTATCTAAAGGAAGAATTGTTTTTAGATATAAATAAAAGAAATATAAGATATGAAAGTAAGAGCATCATTAAAAAAACGTACGCCGGAATGTAAGATCGTCAGACGTAATGGCCGTTTGTATGTTATTAACAAGAAAAATCCTAAGTATAAACAAC
>ERZ779889.3711-NODE-3711-length-10832-cov-4.779278_pt1 | contig 10832 bp, 7 predicted proteins | sample MGYA00511030_ERZ779889 | MGnify/ENA primary metagenome ERZ779889 (study PRJEB29588, sample SAMEA2160616) | human gut metagenome | biome: human gut; feature: human-associated habitat; material: faeces | place: Denmark | collected 2008/2010 ...
ATAATCTTAATCTGTCTGACACTATGTGCTGCGGCAACCGCATGCTCGACCTACAAGGCCGGGATGGAACAGGCACAATACGACCCGATTCCGAATAAAATACCGACTCTGGAATATGATTATTCGTATGTCAATGTATTGGGAGGCAACGCCCAGTTCATCAACAATGTAGTCAACAGCGAAGTAGAGCGGAACATAATGAAAGAGGGAGAAAAACCGTTAGGCACCTTAGAGGTCAAATGCGAAAAATTCCACCTGAAATCAGGGTTGCTGTTCCCTATCCTTTCCGGAGGCACTCTGTTCATCGGCAACTTGCTCGGCATGCCTTTTTCTACCGGAAAGATAGATTTGGAGCTGTCATTTACGATAAAGAACCTCAACGGCGACATCATCAGGACATACGATTATTCGCAAACAGGGAAAAGCGCCCTCGGGTTTTATTACGGAGAAGATGTCTCGGTCAAGACCATAGAATTGTGCCGGAAGATAATGGACGAATTCAAGAGGGACGTATCTTTCGACTACGACGATATTTCGGAAGCATTGCACGACCCGGCCAACATCGGGGACAAAAACCTCGATTATGAACTGCTTGCCGATGCCGTAGCCCAAAAGATAGAGACAGACAGCCCGGGAGCCGTTTCAGGAAAATCCAAGGAAAATGCCGTAATAAAAAAATCCGATGTGGACATCAATATTCCGGTAACATCGCAAAAGGCGGAAAACACATTCGTCCTAATCATAGCGAATGAAAACTATTCGTATGTCGACAATGTAAAATACGCCCTCCACGACGGCGAAGTGTTCAGGGAATATTGCATAAAGACACTGGGAATCCCGGAAAGGCAGGTCTGGCTGTACAAGGATGCGACCGCCGGGGTGATATCTGGAGGCGTAGACAAAATGGTGCAGGCCATGAGCATCTTCGAAAACGCAAAGGCCATAGTGTATTATTGCGGGCACGGCATACCCGATGAAAAAACGGCCGAAGCCTACATAGTCCCTACGGACGGAAAAGGGACGAACACCGAAACCTGCTACAGTCTTAACAAGTTGTACAAGGCATTGGCACAATCGCAGGCGACGAGCGTAACGTATTTCCTGGACGCATGTTTCAGCGGAGCCGACAGGGAAGGCTCTATGCTCGTGGCAGCCCGCGGAATAGCGCGTGAGGCAAAGCGGGAAAAACTCGAAGGGCGCACTGTGGTTTTCTCGGCTGCCTCCGGAGACGAAACGGCATTGCCGTTTGAAGACAAGTCGCACGGGCTTTTCACCTATTATCTTTTGAAAAAACTTCAGGAAACGAAGGGACAGGTAAATTACGGGGAACTCGCCGAATACCTCAAAGACAATGTCCGTAAGGAAGCCTTCCTCACAAATGAAAAGCTACAGACTCCGGTAATAGCGACAAGCGCCGAAATGCAGTCCGCCTGGAAAAGCATGACTCTGAAATAGCGAAGCTACTTCCACGAGGGCACATATTGCCCGATAAACACCGATGGCCATGCCGGTTGATGTCCGGGCATGGCCGTCGTTTGGATTTTCATAATTCAATAAAACCTTCCAGAACAGCTTCTATTCGGCAAGGGACGGAGTGGTATTCGGAATGAAATCCGACGCAGAGTTGTTGGTATCGACAAGATAACCGTTTCCGTCCTTCTTTCTTATGACTGCCTTGCCGTAACGTCCGGGATCAAGGTTGGTAGTACCGCAATATGTATAGCCTGCATCAAGGGATGTATCGAACGAAAGAGTATAAAAAACTTCTTCAACACTCAGGTTGACAGCATCGAGCACCCATGAATTCGGAACAAGGTAAGCATTGGTGACATCCATCGTGAAATCCCCTGCTGCGGTCTGGAGTATGTACTGCCCCTCCCAACGGTAATTTTCAAGGTAAGTATTCATCTCAGTACCTGCCGGAGGCATGGCTATGCAATAACCGCAAAAGCCCCTGTCATGCATGGACCATACTGTCATGGTGTAGCAAAACCATTTATCCATATTCGGAACATCGGGATTATCCACATCGAGGTAAGCAGAATTGGTAGATTCGTCATACCACTCGAAATCCGCGCCGGTAAGATCGAAAGAATTCGGATTCGTAGCCTTGTGATTCTGTGCATTGTTCACAATCAGCAGAGACCCATGAGGTTCGACAGGAACATCCGTACCATTGCCCGGCACTACATAGATGGCCTGCACTCCGCAAGACTCGGGACGTACATCCGGAGTGTACGTGACATCCTGGGCGGAATTGATTTTCGCTTCCATGACCATCAGGCCGTCGGCATACAGAAGTTCATCGGTATTGTTGGTTATCTTTATGTATTGATCACCATGGTACCTGTCCGGACTGCCCGTTTCCTCGACTATATTGCTCGTATAGAAAAGTTCTTCTATAAGAAATTCGCCTGGGAAGACGTTGCGCCAGCTTTGGGTGATGTCGAGTGTCATCAACGTCTCTCCCTCGCTGTTTACCAACTGTACCGAGGCAGTGCGGTCTTCTTCCGATGCATTTTCCCTAAACACAAGGACAAAGGTATCCTGCCCCTGCTCTCCGACCGTAATCCAATCGATAGCGGACGGGACGGCCACTACGTAAGAATATCCTTGCGGAGCATCAAGCGTAACTTCCCCGCCGCGTGCCCTGACAGTAATTTCCCGTACCTGAGGCTGTACCGGAGGTGTCTTGCGGGATTGTACCACCGTCAGACTGCCTTCCGCAGAACCTCCTTCGTTCACAGAAACGACCTTGACAGAAGCCGTACGGTCCGTAGCATCGGCATAAGCCGCAGCCGTAACCTCGACAGTCGCATCTCCGGAACCTGAAGCCGGAACGAATGTCAGCCATCCGGCAGAGCCTGGATCGACGGACCATTCGCCGGAAGTGATTATCTTTAAAGACAAAGTCCCTCCATCGGCAGTAAATGTCAGTTCGTCCGGTTCAAACCCGACAGTCGGTTTTTCAATTTCCTTCGTACATCCTGTAAAAAGGAAGGCAATCGCTGAAAACAAAAGTAATTTTTTCATTTTAAAAATATTTTAATTGATTGAACATATTTTAAAAACATATCCCTATTTTAATATCTGCCCGATTCCGGACATTGCCGGAAGAATAACGGAAAAAACTATAATCCGCACGGATGAAAACGGCCATCGTCCGGTTTAGGGAACGCTGTAGCCTTAACGAAGCCCTGCCGCCGTAAGCAGAGGAAGACAATGTCGAAAATACGGCCCCGACCATCTCTGTCATGGCAGCCTCGGCCCCCAAAGGGGAAATGTCCAGAGTTCCGCCGGTAGAGACATAAGCCTCCGGAGAAAGCCCCGCCCTTATAAGCCAAGGACCCTTTACAACCGTAAAACTTACCGGGAAACGAAAAGATACGCCGCCGCAATCCATGACCCTGCGTGGATACAGATACTCGGACAAGAACGACCTCCAGCCTGCTTCCGGAGAAACGGACCATAAGGCAGAACCCCGCTTCCACTCCCGGTATCCGCCGGCAATTACGGAAAAACTCTTTGACAGATACATCCCAAAACTTCCGAGCACATTGAACATGTTGGAAGAACCGTTGTCTATTACATTCTCATAACCAAGCCTCTGCCCGAGACGGCCCTGTACGTAAACTCCCAAGCTGTCTCCCCTGTACGCAGCATAAAGCGACAGAGAGGAAAGCGAAAGAGATGTAATCGGCACATCGTTCTGATTGCTGAGCAGCCTTCCGATTGTCAGAACATCATATTCCGCACCCGCCAGCCAACCCCGGCGGTTTTCGGGAACAAGCCCTATGGATACACAGTAACCATTTCCCTTGTGATAGGTCCCGAGATAGGCTCCCGTCCCTGAAAACCGCTCATAATAAGTACCGAGTCCCGTCATCGGAATCTCGGAAGTATTTGCCCCGGACGGGTCGTAGAAATCCACATCGGATATCTGCCTGTACAGCCTTACGGAGAAAGCGGCTTCAAGAATATATTCTCCGAAAGAACAGCCGGCGGAAACAGCCGCCTTGAAATCAGAAGTAATATTGCGGGGACGCGGATCAATCCGACGATACTCATGAAGTGCACGATATGAGCCATAAACGCCATAACTGACAACCCCGTCGCGGCGCGAATATCCTCCGGAGAAAAAATATTTTTCATACGAAAGGCTGCCCCCTACCGTATCCGCCGTAACATAAGGATACAGCAGGAGAAAATCGGAAGAAGAGTTCCAAAGCACGCCGGCCGTGCGCCCGTTCACATATTCGACAGATGCGAAAGCCGCCGAGGCAGAGTCAAGCCTGAGCCAGGAGTCCGCCGTGAAAGCACCGGCATCGAAACGGTCGCCGAGCTGCATCAGCAAAGCCTCATTCTCGTCCCTCATCCTGTACGAGGCCCCTATCTCGGTATATGAAACGCCGTAACGGTACAGGGAAGCGGCCGGAGATGCCTCATAAATGCCCTTTCCGAAAACCGCTCCGGGACCGGACAACATAAAGGTCTTTTCATTTACATCCACCGTATCCGAAGCCGTCTGTCCGTAGCAAAACAATGCTTGGCAAACAGAAAACGCCACAGACAATATCCTGACTACATCTTTCATATCAATTCAGATAAGTAAGTTTCAACACAAGTGTTTCCTTGTCTCCGATCAGGTATACGGCATCGGCAAGCTGGCGGTGTGAAGCGCTCCTGACCCTTCTCACCGTACCGTCGCCGAAATCCGCCAAGGCGTCGAAACCGAGCAGATATACACCTTTCTGCACACGCATCGACCCGCGGCAGTTCACAAAACGCGGATAGGCATAGTTTTCCTTCGTATTCAGATTACGGAAAAACGATACATTTTCATCGCCTTCTACAGTGAGCAGTACGGCATTACGTCCGTCAGGCAACACGAGTTCGATATCCACTTCCGTAAAAACAGACTCCTCATCGAGCCTCGCGCAACCTGCGGACGTCAACATGCAGACGGCCAAAACCGCCGCCTTATATTTTAAGACATTTCCTATTTTCAACCTTCCCATGGCGTGGCATATTTTAACGTGTCATATTTTAAAATTAAGTTCCATTCCGAAATACGACTGGACACTGCGGCGCACAAGCACTCCGGCCGAAGTCCGGTACGCAGGGGTCACATCCAGAATCTTATTGACAAAAACGGACAAGGACAATTTGTCGCGGAAAAGGGTTTTGGTAACTTTCAAGTTGACATTCATACTGAAAGGGACCGTATTGTATCTGAATACCGAAGGGTCGCTGTCCTGAATCAATTGAGCGAGCAAATCGTTTTCCGCCGACTCGTCCGTAAACTCGTGCCAGGTTCCCGAATTGTCTATATAATACTCCGGATACGGATTTACGTAAAGTGTCTGGCTTCCGGTAAACCAAAGGCATTGGAAGGAGGTAGTGAAAATCAGTCCGAGACGGGGGATCTGCGTATCGAAAGTAAAATTGGTATTGAACATTTCCCTCAGGTATCCGTCCGTTTCGGCATAATATCCTATATACGGATAGGTTTTTCCTCCGACATTGGAAAGCGGGCGGTAAAAATCAGGAAGGCTGTTGCGGTAGACAGTCCTGAACCACGCCCCTGTCACGATGATACGGGTCTTGATTGGACGTATCCTTGCAGAAACGAAACTGAACTCCACCCCTTCTTTCAATGTCCGGCTTCCATTGTCCGGGACACTGTATGTAGTAAGCAGTGTATCGAGCACGTATGGCACGTTCGAAAGGTCCGGAGGTCCGGTAAGCTGTGACGGATCGACCGACTGCTCGTCATAGTCCTTGGTAACGAAAGTGACAAGGCGGCCCTGATATCTGAAACCGGAAGTCATATCCTCACGGAAATAGGTAACAGACAGGCTGTTCTCTTTCCATGAAAAATCCCCTCTTATTTCCCATTTCAGATTGGTTGCTGCATCAAGGGCGTGATTGACAGGATCCATTTTGAACACTTTCAGGTTGATAAGACGTTTTTCAGGATCAGCCGGCCAGAAGTTCATTTGAGGAATATCGTAGTAAATATACTCGGGATACAGATAGTCCAATGTCGGGAATTTGGTATGCATGCCGAAACCTCCCGACAATGACACTTCAAAAGGGCCCCCGTCCAAGTCGAAGGACGGAAAATACAAAGTCGCATTCACCCTCGGATCCGCAAAGACCTTGCGGCTGAGGTCGTATGCACCGGACAAATTCAATAACATCGATGCCCTTAGCCCCAACATGGCGTCCAGCCTGAAACCGCCTCCAAGCACAATGTTCATATTGTCTTCAGCATATAACGAAAACTGATGCATGGCCGGAATGGAATTGAAAGCGCGGGGCCTCACGTTCATGTCCGGGGAAAACGGCCTTGTAACATCGAAAACCAGGCCCCGCCCATAGTTCTTGTCCATGCTCCATTCCGCACCGGCAAGCAGATTATTGCCGAATTTCGGGCCGCCGAACCTGAAATGCGCCGTACTTTTAAGAAAAGCATTGAACGGAATACCTTCTATTTTCATAGAGGCCTCATATTTTGCCGGAAGGGCTTCGACATTGTATTCTCCCTCCTCCCTTGCCGTCGAAAGCGGCACTTCGCTCCCGAGGGCCACATATTTCCACCTGTCAATCACATCCATGTCGGCAGATACGGCCGCCTTTAAATCGAAACGTCTGAAAAATCCGTTCCTGCGGGAAGACAGCCTGAAATCTCCGGAAAGGGCGAACCTGTTGTACTGTGATTTATAGCGTTCTACCGGACCGTGCGTTCCGAAGTCCAGATTCAGGTCCGATTTGGCATTGTCGAAAGAACCGGAATAATCGAAAGAACCGCCGGCAGAAAATACGAAATCATCATTCCCTGTCCAACTTCTGTTCACCCTGAACGAAGCCGACAGCCGTCTGTAGTTCTGCCTTGTATTGCGGGGATCGGCCTTGGCGTCCAAATAGCCTGCACCGATATTGATTTTTACAGGATCTTTCGTTCCGGATGTCTCGAAACCTTTTCCTACATAAAAAAGTTTGCTTTTCATATCGGATTTGAAACGGGCAGTCAGGTCACGACCTCCCCGCCTGCGCTTTATGTTCACCATTCCGCTGGTAAGGTCGCCGTATTCAGCCGAGGCTATGCCACGCACCACCTCGACGGATTCAATATCGTCGGCAGATATCGAACGCATGTCAACTCCCTGATTTACGAACGAACTGCCGTAACTGCTGTATGCAGGTGTGGACTGAAGATTGGCATTTGTACTTAAAGGTATGCCATCCATGGTGAACTGTGTTCCGAGAGAACTTGTGGTATAATTGCTTCCGGGAACAGAAGCTTCCCTCAGAGAAACTATCTGGGCAGACGAAAAGGCCGGGTCCGTAGCCCGCCTGCCTGGAATCAACTCAAGGACATCGGCTATGCTCGAAGGCTGGAGATGTTTCATGGCATCGACTCCTATGACGGATTTGGTGACACTTCCTCTCGGCTCCGTAGCAATGACCACAGCCTCGTCTATCAGTATAGGTTTGATATTTATTTTCACCGTAAAGGCCGAAAGCCCGGATTTTACCGTCATTTTACCGCAATCGTACATTTCTCCCATATAACGGACCGTGATTCCATAGACTCCGTCCGGAAGATTGTAGAACCGGCAGACTCCGTGCATATCTCCTCCGGCCACCAACTTGCGCCCGCCTTCTTCAGAGCGGAGAAAACAATTCGGATAGACCAAAGGCTCACCAGTAACCTTATCAACGACCGATATTGAAAACACGTGTCTGTCATCGACATCCGCACGGGACAGCTGCATGTCCATGCAAAGGACACAGTACACAAGCAGAAACTTCTCCAGGATATGTATTGCCGCAAATCTCATAACGGCTGCAAAACTATAGCGGCCCGGCTGCGGCGACAATCCTTAAATATGATTAAAATATGGGGAAAAACCATCATAAATAACTAATCTGCGACTTTCGGACATACAGTAATTTTGCATTGTAAATTAATTAATATGGAAAATATCATCGAATGCAGGAATCTGTCACATTATTATGGGAAAAGGATGATTTATGAAAATCTTTCTTTTGGTGTACCTAAAGGACACATTCTCGGACTGCTCGGCAAAAACGGGACCGGGAAAACAACTACCATAAACATATTGAGCGGATATCTGGAGCCGCGCAACGGAAAATGCATGATATTCGGAGAAGACATCAGGAAAATGAGGCCTGGCACAAAGGCGAAAATAGGCCTTCTCATAGAAGGGCACGTACAGTATGAATTCATGACAATCAAGGAAATAGAAAGATTTTACTCTGCCTTTTATCCAAAATGGAAAAAAGAGGCTTATTATGAATTGATAGGAAAACTGAAAGTTGCTCCGGGGCAGAGGATTTCGCGCATGTCCTGCGGACAGCGATCACAGGTCGCACTTGGACTCATACTCGCGCAAAACCCGGATCTTTTAGTGCTTGATGATTTTTCCCTCGGGCTCGACCCCGGATACAGAAGGCTTTTCGTCGACTATCTGCGTGAATATGCCAAAGCAGAAGGTAAGACGGTCTTCCTTACATCCCATATAATACAGGACATGGAAAGACTTGTGGATGACTGTATCATAATGGATTACGGAAAAATACTCATACAGTGCCCGACAAAAGAGATACTCGACAACTTCCGGCTCTACTCCTGCGAGACGGACAGAGTGCCGGAATCGGACATTCCGGGAATCTATCATCCGTATTCAATAAAAGGAAGGCTTGAATTCGGCTCATTTTTACGTAAAAACGAGGTTGCGGCACTTCTTGCCGGAAACAATATCCGTTTCGGACAACTATCCGACAAAAAGGCCACTCTGGAAGACGCCTTCATTTCCATGACAGGAAAATACTGATAATTAATAAGTCGAAAGAAAGACAAGATATGACAAAAGCATTGATATTCAAGGAGTGGATAAAGACAAGATGGTATCTGTTCGTTTGCCTTACGGTAATGATCGGTTTTGCCGCATACGCTGCAAGCGGGGCTTTTCGTGCAGTGGAGCTCCGTGGTGCCGGACATATCTGGGAAGTAATGGTTACAAGAGATGCAATATTCGTGGACATACTCAGATATGTTCCTTTGGCAGCCGGATTCGCCCTTGCCATAGTACAATTTGTTCCTGAAATGCAGAAAAAATGTCTGAAACTCACATTGCATCTTCCTTGCAGCATATTAAAAACGACGGCGGTAATGATAGCATACGGGCTTTGCTGTCTTACAATATGCTTCATGGCCATGTCTCTCACCGGCATACTCCCGCTTGGAAGGCTCTTTCCTCACGAAATGGTATCAAGAATATTCTTAAGCATGCTGCCATGGATTCTCGGAGGATACAGCGCATATATTTTCACTTCTTGGATTATAATCGAGCCATCATGGAAAATGCGGATAGCCTACATAGCTATCTCGGCGCTCGCGCTCAGAATCTTTTTCCTTGCTCCGGGACCGGAAGCATACAACGTTTTCTTACCGTGGCTAAGCGCTGCCGTAATATTCTCGGCATCCCTTATATGGCTTTCTGTCTTACGGTTCAAGGCAGGCGTTCAGGATTGATTATAATTAATGATTTTTATAAGCACAATGAAAATTTTCGGCAAAATATTCCTTTGGCTGCTGGTTGCCATGTTGGCGGCATGGCAGATTCCCTGGCTCATAAGATATTTCGCGGCAGTTCCCTCTCATGTCCCTTTTACACTCTACAGCACTGTGATAGAAGATTTTGCAATGATACGCACAGAAGGGGATGAACTGGAGTTCATCGACAGGGCAGGTCACCGTTATACGGAAAAAGGGTTCGATTCGATACTGCCGTTGTTCTATGCACGGCAACTAAACTCAGAAGGCCGTTTTCCCGACAGTGTCTCCGGACGGGCAGTAAACATACACGAAGTGCTGGAACACAATTTTTTCTTCAACTCCCACCCTTCCGATATCAACTGTAAGAAAACAGGAATATATTTTCTTATGGAAAGCTGTTCCGGACGGGTCGATCTGGAAATGCCGGACGATGCGTTCCGCTTCATTTCCGGAAACGGCACAATCGGCGGGAAAGCATGGACAGACGGCATGGCACAGGATAACGGAGGAATAGAATTCATAGACATGAAAAAGAATGATGTACTCAGGGAAAAGAGTGAAATGTTTACTTCCGCCATGGCGGAAGCCGGTTTTTCCTTTCCGCCAAAATGCTTGTCGGGAAATCCAGGCACGCGCAAAGAATACGATGAGGGATACATAATTATTGATGCTGCCGACAAGTTATTTCATTTAAAAATGGTTAAGGGCAGGCCATATATCAGACTTATAGATTTACCGTCAGGAGTCGTTCCTGAACATGCTTTCATAACCGAATTCGGAGACAGGCGTACAATAGCTTTTTTTACCGACACATATGACAGGATGTACGCTGTATGCATGCCCGGCTATGTTACGGTCAGGATAGGGTACATACCTGAAAGCGGCATTGACAAAACCTGCCGTACTTCCGATACGGCCGACTGCACATTCGACCCAACAGAAGAGAGCATTTATATCATAGGCAACCTCATAGACTGGACTGTCAGGATTAATTCAGAAACTTCGACACGGTATTATGCCATAAACGCCAATGATTTCAGCCTCATTTCGTTTATGGAATATCCATCAGAGCCATCCTGGGCGGAAAGAGTCCCGGGAATACAATTCACTTCTTCCAAAGACAAATATGTAAAACCAAGGATAAGAAAATAAAATCATCGGGCACAAATCCTGTACGACAGACAGCCCTGTTTCCCCGTCGGACAATTTTCAAAACCGTCCTAAATTATTATATTCGCGGCAA
>ERZ779889.3712-NODE-3712-length-10831-cov-4.834076_pt1 | contig 10831 bp, 11 predicted proteins | sample MGYA00511030_ERZ779889 | MGnify/ENA primary metagenome ERZ779889 (study PRJEB29588, sample SAMEA2160616) | human gut metagenome | biome: human gut; feature: human-associated habitat; material: faeces | place: Denmark | collected 2008/2010 ...
CATGTTCCGCTCGTAGGACTCGATCATTTTCTTAGACATGTGACCCATAGAATCGTCAGGGCTGGAAACCCTTGCGGCGTCTGGCTTTTCTGACTGTTCAGCCAAATCACGGGTGATGTGACCCGTGCGGCTTTCGAGTTTCCGGAGGTACTTTTCCGTCGTTTCCCCCGTGAAGATCTTGACCTGAAGCAGCATAGTCGTGTCGTCCTTCGGTGTCACGAAGATCTTGCTGATATACTTGTCGATGAACTCCTTTGTGATGATCCCCTGCGCCGCGTCGCGCTGGGCGTTCGTCAGGACTCTGCGGATTTCGTCGATCTTTTGCTTGAAGGCGTCTCCCTCGGCGGCTGTCTGCTCCAGTTCTGTGATTTCCTTTTCGGCTTCTTCAATTTCACGATTGCAGTCAGCAGTCATCTTCTTGAAATCCGCGTTCGTGATGCTGTCGTCCGCAGCAAGCAATAAGAGCTTATTCTTTTTCCGATTTGCCAGATCGATGATGTTTTTCTGCTGTTCGATCTTTTTCCGGAGCGAGCCGTGCTGCGTCAGCTCGTTATACATACGGATGTATTCTTCGACCATCGCATCGGCATCGGCAGACGTATCGCGGAATACCTCGAACAGAAGCGGTTTAATCTCGCTTTCGTAGATGGCAAAGGATCTGCAGGAATCCGCGCCGTTTTTGATCTTGCCGGAGCAGAGCCATTTACTGTTCTTTCTACCGCTCTTGTCCTCGGATTCGCGGCGGTAGTAGGGCTGCCCGCACTCCGTACACCATAGCTTTCCTGTCAGGAGATTGGCGTGGTTGCAGACGCCCTGCCGCGCTTTCACGTCCTCGCTGCGCTTTTTCAGCACGGCGTTCGCTGCGTCCCAGATCTCCTCAGGCACGATCGCCGGTACGATCTCGCCCGTCTCGTCCTTGAACATCACCCATTCCTCCGGCGGGAGGAATTTCTGCTTCTTCGTGAACATATCCACGACCTTGACCTTGTTGCCAACGTAGTAGCCCTTGTATTTGGGATTGGAAATGATGTTGGACATGGTGGTGTGCGCGATTTTCTTGCCGTTGTGGTTGCGATAGCCTTTTTCCCAGAACAGCGTTTCCAGCTGCTTCATGGAGTATTCGCCGGTCGCGTAGAGTTCAAACAGTTCCCGCACCATCGGCGCTTCCGTTTCGTCAATGACCAGCTTTCCGTCCGCTTTTGTGTAGCCGAAGATGCGGCTGTTGCCGAGTACGACGCTTGATTTGATTGCCTGCTGGTGACCGAATTTTACACGCGAGGACAGCTTGCGCAGCTCGTCCTGCGCGATACCGGACATGATGGTCAGCCGAAACTCGCTGTCCTCGTCCAGCGTGTTGATATTGTCATTCTGGAAGAATACGCCGACACCGTAGCTAAAAAGTTGGCGCGTGTACTGGATAGAATCAAGCGTGTTTCGGGCAAAGCGGGAGATTTCTTTCGTAATAATAAGGTCAAAACGGTGTTCCTCAGCATCATCTACCATGCGGTTGAAGTTCTCGCGCTTCTTCGTAGAAATGCCGGACAAGCCCTCGTCAATGTACCCCGGCACAAATGTCCACGCCTGATTTTGACGAATCAGGTCTTCATAGTAGGCAATCTGGTTGCCAAGGGAATTCAGCTGCTCGTCACTCTCGGACGACACGCGCGCATAGTAGGTCACGCGCAGCGGCAAATCGTAAATCTTTTTTGTTTTGAGCTCCTGCTGGATGGTATGGATGTCCATAAGAAAACCTCTTGTTGTTCGTTGTATCATGTTCTTATAATACTATAACATTGTTGAACGAAGCTGACAAGTGTATTCTTTTTACGATTTGTCACGAGAGGTGCGGATACGGAAGTCGAATTTCCCAGCGGTGGACGGCGTCAGGGCACTAATTTTATTTCGTATACGATTGCGTTCAAGCTCCGAGATGAGACCTGCTTCAAACAGAACCTGATTATAATAGTTCAGCCAAGCCTGCTCAGCGTACGCTTTTTTTCGCTGCTCCAGCGATAGGCTCTTCTGTGTATCGATGTCGTCCACCTCCCTTTTATGTAAGTATTCCCAGCGGTAATTTGAATCATGCGGTGCTATCCCAGTATCTGTTGGCAAAACACAAGGGCTTGCTATCTGTATCGCAGACAGCAAGCCCTTTGTTCGCGGGTATAATATTTTCAGTTTAATTATACCCACAGTCCTGCTGGAAAGCAATTATTTTTTTATTTCTGACTTTTTCGCAAATCTTTCACTGTTTTCGCATCTAACTGCAACGGCACGTGCAACACCGTGAATGTTTGGAAAACGCAGAAAAATCGAGATATTCATACGGATTTTTACACTGAAAATTCAAGCGTTTTTTTGCAGCAAGCGTGTTTTGGCATGATAGTCTGTGTTTCTACGCCGCTTCCACAATAAAATCATCCATGTGCAAGTTCAGCAAACGCGCCATCGCATAGAGATTGTCAGCCGATGGCAGACTGCGGCCTCTGTACCAGTGGTAGACAGATTGCGTGGCCGCCAGACCGAGTGCCGAGCAAAGCGTTTTGGGCATATAGCCGTTGTCCTTGCAAATTTCCTCAATGTGAGCGCCCGTCGCACACACGTCAATGACCGGGTATTTGTACCCCATTGTGCCACCCTCCTTTACGCTGCTGGACGGAGCAGCGGAACGATACCGAGCTGGATTTCAAGCGCGTGAATGAGCTGCATTCTCGTAAAGCAGTCTGACACGTAGCCGATTTTCTTTATAAGCCTTGTCTTATCGATAGCCGTCACCTGCTCTGCCAGCGCCAGACTCGGCAAGCTCAAGCCGCAACCGGCGAGGTAAACGTGCGTCGGCAGCTGACGTTTCTGGACTTTGCTGGTCATCGGGATAACGGTGAGCACGGAGCTGTGCAGATTAGCGGCATCATTGCTGATTAAAATCACCGGGCGTGTTCCGGCGGTGATGTGGCTGTCATCCTGCTTTGTAAGTTCTGCAAGCCAAATCTCAAATCTGTTGTAGGTGTACATTTTTAGCCTCCTTATTTGTGTCGGGTGAATGATGTGGACAAGTCAAAAAGCGCCATGCAGGGAGATTGCCCCTGCATAGCGCTTCGATTGCACACCTAGTCCGATACCCTAAAACAAAAAGTTGCTTGCTTCTATGAGGCAAAAAGGGTATAATCATCCTGTGGCGCAGCGATGCTGCTTTGTGGGTGCCTTACCACCTGCTTAGGCGCGCAGAAGCTGGTACCTTCTGCGTGCTGCCGCTTTTTAGCTTGATTTCATTATAATGCGTATGGGGTCATACGTCAAGTGAATTTTTCATCTTTTTTTGAAAAAACGAGAGGAGAATTGAGATGGCAGAGAAAAAGCCTCTGACTGAGGCGCGAAAACGCTCCATTGATAAGTATTTGTCGCAATTCTCCGATGTAAAAATTCGCGTCCGACCAGTCGAAAAGGAGCGGATTCAGCAGCATGCTGCATCTATGGGCGAAAGCATGGCTGCATTTATTACACGAGCGATTACAGAAACAATCGAACGCGACGAAAGCAAGAAGTGAATCTGACAGACGAAGTAAAACAGCTTCGTCTGTTTTTCTTTACATTTTCGCTTGACGTATGTACCCATACGCATTATAATAGAAGAAAGTCGATAGCGCAATCCAAATCATTAGTACCAGCGATGGTTTGGATGCAGGTGGTAAGGCACCGCACATCCTCCTATCCCGTTTGGAGTGTACTGTGCAGGCCAGAACTGCGCAGTGCATTTCGGCGAACAATTTATTAGGAGGATATTATATGAAATTCCGCGAAAACCCTTTTGCATTCATCTTGGACAAAATGAATGACATTGAAAATAATGGGGACAGTTATACGGACGACGACAAGCTCTACGCACTTTGCAAGCTGCAAAATGAGCATCTGACCTACAAAAGCTTTTTGCAGGGAAAGCACGAGCTTATCCGAATGGGCTACCTTGCGGTCGAGGGCAAGCGCCTGTACCTAAAGCGGACACTGGAATATGAGAATACTTGCGCCAAACAGCTTGCGGAGATTCTGGCGGACAATGATACCAGTGCACCGGAGCTTCCGGGTGAACTCTACGCGGGTGAAATTCTGTTAAACGATACACAGCGGGAAGCCGTTCAGATGGCGTTTTCTCATAAATTGAGTATCATCATGGGCGGTGCAGGCAGCGGCAAGACAACGATTATCCGTTCTATCATGGACATTTACATGACTGGTGAGCACAAGACGGTTCTTCTGGCTGCACCGACGGGCATGGCAGCGCACAATCTGCACGAGTCGACCGGATACTACGCGAGAACCGTTCACAGTGCGCTCGGTTTGGCACCTGACGAAGATTTTTTGTCCAGAGTCAAGTGGAATATGCTGGACTTGATTATCGTAGATGAGGCTTCTATGTTATCGCTGGAGCTGCTGGCAGGCTTGTTGAGCCGAATGCCGAGTGACTGCCGGCTGATTTTGGTGGGTGACCCATATCAATTAGAGGCCGTCAGTGCTGGTAATGTGCTGCGTGATTTGCTGGCGCTTGGAACGCCTAATATTCTGCTGAGAACGCAGTACCGGCAAGATACGGAAGCCAAAGCGTTGACACACAATGTGCATCAATTTGCTTCGATTCAGAGTGTTGATGACTTGAAGTTTGATGATAGCTTCGTTCTGAAAGAAACTCCGGAAGACCAAGAAGTTGACACAATTTGTGAGCTTGCGGAAATCGGTATGCTGAGTTGTCAGGATGTGCGGATTCTGGCGCCGACCAAGGACTTGGTTGCAGATATTAACAAGAAGATGCAGCAGACCATGAATCCTCCGGACAGCGATAAACAGGAATTAGGGTCACTTCGCGAGGGTGACACTGTGATGATTTTGAAAAACAATGCAAAGCATCACTGTTACAATGGTGACGTCGGCGCACTGCATTTCGATGAGGATTTGTGGGGCAAGCATTATGCCGAAGTGCAACTGCCTGACGGCCGCTATCCGTGCTTTGCATATAGTGAGGCGCGCGACTATCTGACCTTGTCTTACGCCTGTACCGTTCATAAGGCGCAGGGTGGACAAGCTGAGACTGTCATTGTTTATATGGGTAAAAAGGGCAAGCGTCTGAGAAAGCGCAACTTGTTCTACACGGCAATTTCACGGGCTACATCGCAGGTCATCATCGTCGGCAATCGCGCCGCCGTAGACGACGCGTTAAAGAATCAGCCAGAGCCTCGAAAGTCTATGTTGGTCGCTAAAACAAATCAAGCCCGCCGCGGCTGGAATCGTACCGCGTAATTTCCTCTCCCTAGAACTGAGTGATGCTCTGCTTCACTTGGTTCTAGGGATTTTTTAAACAGCCAAAAGATAATTTGCGACCGTCACATCATGTCGCCAGTGGCTCAGATGGAAAATCGAAACTGACAGCAGTGCTAAACGGTCATATTCGACAGGAAGTCCATGCTTTTTGGCAAGTTTGCGGTTGTTTCCCCGCAAAATATAGTTCCCGGTGACTTTCATGTCTGACCAGCGCTTTGCTTTGTAGCCATTTTCCTTGCGAGCTTCATCATCATGTTCCCATGTATGACGAATTTCGGCGATAAGCTGCTCGCGATACCCCGGCGTGTTTTTAATTTTATCCAAGTAATAGCGATACATTTGCTGCGCCCTCAGCGCACGGAGATGATGCAAGTCAATTTTGTTGTTCATTTCGCTCTTAGAGAATAAATGCTCCGGAGTAGCTGGATTGTCAAAGACGGCTTTTATAGCTGGCAGTTCATCAGGTAAAATGCGTTGTAACTGACGCTTTCCACCCTTGCCTTTACGCACCAGCACGCACGGATTTCCAAAATCATCCTCAACCAAGTCTTCTGGTGTAAGGTGTAGATATTCCGCTCTACGGATACCGACAATACTTGCAAAATCGTACAACCGTGGCGACGCCTCACGGCCAGCATCTTTTCGAGTATCCACAGCTTTAGTGCTGCGTGACCGTGTGTTTTCGGCCACGATACGGATTGGCTTGGTTATATTCTCCAGCGGAACATCTAGCACCCTGCAAATACCCGCGAGATATGTATGCGTCGTGGAGGGCGTCTTACCGTTGGCAGTTAAAAAATTCGCATAGTCCTGAATGTGGGCTTTGCAATCTTCCAACGTTTTGCAGCCGTAAGTAGCTTTCGCCCATTCTGCATATTTCAATGCGTGTTTCTTATATTGATTCTCCGTTTTCTTCAACATTGGCGTACGTTCCTTTTCTTTACGCGCAAGTTCTAAATGTCTAATCTGATATGCCAAGCTCCCAGTTTTTTTCTTTTTGGGTGAACTGATATTATGTTTTTTGCTCATATATAATTAACCACCTATTTACAAAATCAGTGCAAATATGCACTGCCAGCCGCACAGCGGCATGTTAAAAACGGCGCAGACTTTTACGGTGTCCGTTAACCTGATGTAGAACCTTGCCAAAGGGCTTCCTACACAGCCGGTTTCATTTGGTTCACTGGTTATTTTCCCATCGAATGATGGTCAAATAACCAGTTCACATAGCATTCTTTGTAGAAAAGAATTATTTCATTGATAAGAGTCAACCGGCGAAGCCTCATATCATTTGCGAGAGTTCATTGCAGCTTAGAGCCCTATACACTCACCGCTGCGGCGTGAGCGCATTCCGGGATGGTTTTTGTGATATTTGTCAGTCCAAATCAGTTGACCGTCGATTTGGCAAAGGCGGGGACTTTTCGGTGCCTCAACACATAACACTCATTCGGAGCGATACCGAATTTTTCGTCTCTCGGTATAAGACGGCAGAATCTTGATTCATTTCTCAGACAGCTGCAAACAAGAACAGACCCAGACAAGCATCACATTTTTGTATAGTTGATTTTGAAAAGGCGGTTTGTTTTTTGAAAAGAGTTTTGCGTCGGTGGACAAAGGGATACACAATAAAACAACCAAATATGGACTGCCAACCTACTGAAATTACCGCCCTAATGAGACACAGGGCGGTTTTTTCATAGGCAGAGAAAGGAGGTATCCCTACAAGCGGGGCTTGACTGTAAGAGGTCAGGCCCTTTTTTCATGCCATCAAATAAGAAGGAGGAAATGCGAATGGCCGATGAAAAAGCAAAAATCGTAACTGACGCAACAGGACCGGGCTCTGGCCCTGCCTCTGCCCAGCCCGTCAAGCAGGAGCAGCCCGCTCCCGAGGCTCCAACCCCGGAGAAGGCCGAAGCTCCCGCACAGGAGGAAAAAGCCCCACAGGATAAGGCCGCAGACGCTCCCAAGGAGCAAAAGGCCGCCAGCGTGTCGGTCTTTAACTTCTCTGAAATCATGGCCGAGAAGAAGGCCACGGAGCGGGCCGTTGCCCAGCAGGAGGTAAAAGCCCTGGAAAAGGCAGCTTCTCCCGCTCCTTCCAAGGAGGCCGGGGCCAAGCAGGAGGAACAGGCCAAGCCCCCGAAACGCCGAGGCCGTCCACCCAAGGCAGACAAAGAAAAAACGGCTTCTCCCGGGCAGAAAGAGGCTCCCAGTAAGAAGGATAAGGCGGCGCAGAAACCCGCTCCCGCCAAGAAACCGGAGAAAGCTCCCAAGGCTCCCAAGCCCGCCAAGGCTACGCCCGAGGTAAAGGCTCCCGTTCAAGCTGAAACACCTGCGGCTCCCGCCGAGGCTCCACGCCCGGGCAAGGAGGAACAGATTGTTTATATCAAGCTGTCTGAGCTCCACGCCTTCAAAAATCATCCCTTCCAAGTCCGTAATGACGAGGAAATGAAGGCCATGGTGTCCAGCGTCCGGGATAAGGGCGTGACCCAGCCCGCTATCGTCCGTCCCCGTGAGGACGGCGGGTATGAAATCGTATCGGGCCACCGCCGCCAGAAGGCCAGCGAACTTGCGGGCTTCGTGGATATGCCTTGTATCGTCCGTGACCTGACAGACGAGCAGGCCATCACGCAGATGGTGGAGGACAATACCAACCAGCGTGAAAATATCCTGCCGAGTGAAAGGGCCAAGGCCCTGAAAATGCAGTTGGAGGCCATCAAGCACCAAGGAGCCAAGGAGGCCACTTCGGGCCAACTTGACCCGAAGGACGCTGGGCGGCGCTCTAATGAGATCGTAGCCGAGCGTAACAAAATGACTGTCAAACAGGTACAGCGGTATATCAAGCTCAATGACCTTGTTCCTGATTTGCAGAAAATGATGGACGCCGGGCAAATCAAATTTACCCCAGCGGTGGAGCTGGCTTATATCAAGCCCAAAAATCAGAGGTATATCGCCGTTGCCATTGAAGGCCAGCAGTCGGCCCCTTCGCTCTCGCAGGCCCAGCGCATGAGGGAGCTTGACCAGAAGGGCGTTCTGAATGGCGATGTGATCGACGGGATTATGATGGAGGATAAAAAGGAGGTAGACAAAGTGATTTTAACTGGTGCAGAACTGGGCAAATACTTCGGGAAGGAAACCACTCCGAGGGAAATGAAAGACCAGATTATCAAGTTGTTGGATGACTGGAAGGGTCAGCAGAAGGAAGTGGCCAAGCCGGAGAAAAAGGCCGCCCAGCAGGAAAAGTAACGCTTCTTCGGGGCAACTTGGCCCGAGGCAGTATGCGGGGCTCTGCCCCGCACCCCGAAGCTCAAAGGATATTAAATATTCCCCGTCGCCGTTTTTCAGGTAGCATATCCGGGAAAATCAGTCAAGGGCCAAAGCCGCCATGGGCGGTGCCAAAGGCACCCTTGACGGATTTCTCCCGGTTATGCTTTCAGGCGGCAAGCGACGGGGATATATATTCCTTTGAGCCGTTCCCCTTCCCACGGGAAGGGGCGGAGGGGTTGGGCTCCTCTGCCTGCTCTTTTTTAATATGTAGAAACGGAGGTACAAAACCATGAAAAGACCTTTAGCGTATATTACCGCCGCATGGTGCGGCGACCCTGATACCGATATGGAGCTGGCCGCCCGCTATTGCCGCATGGCATACGAAGCGGGCTTTTCTCCTATTTGCCCTATTCTTTATCTGCCGCTGTTTATCAACGACGCTATCCCGGAGGAACACAAAAACGGGATTGATATGCGCCGGGATATGCTGCGCCGCTCTCATGTGCTTGTGGTCTGCGGTGACGAGGTGGACGAGGATGTGAAAAACGATATTGCCGTTGCCAAGCGGCTGAACATCACGGCCACTACCCTTGACGGTATCCTGACAGTCAACCAGCAGGGCCGCCACGATGTTTGAAGCCTATGTGACCAATCTGGGGCTCTACCCGGAGCGAGGGGCCGGGGCTGGGGAATATCTAAAATTTCCTACGACTGTTGAGGAAGTGCAGGCTCTCTTTTCCCGGATTGGTATAGACGAAAAACAGTACGAGGAGTATTTCATTACCGACTATGACAGCGATATTCTGGGGCTGACTGACCACCTCGGGGAATATGAAAGCCTTGACGAGCTTAATTACTTAGCACATCTTCTGGAAGAAATGACCCCGGACGAGCTGGAAAAGCTGGAGGCGGTCATGGATGCTGGGGAGTACACAAACAGCGTCAAGGACTTAATCAATTTGACCCAGAACCTTGACTGCTTCGATTTTTACTCCGATGTCAACAGCGAAGAAGAACTGGGCCGTATGTATATTCAGGATTTTGAGGCTATACAGGTGCCTGAACACCTGATTGACTACATCGACTATGAGGCATACGGGCGGGATATTCGTATCAATGACGGCGGCCACTTCGCTCCCGGTGGCTATGTGGCGGATAATCGGAGTAACTTTGTGGAGCACTATACCGGGCTGGACGATATTCCAGACGAGTACCGTATTTCCAAAGTCCACGCCCGGGACGAGAAGGAGGAAACCCATTCTATTCTGGCGGCAATCAAGCAGTTTAAGGAGGCCCCACCTACTCCTCACAAGGAGAAGGCGGGGCCTTCCCATGAGGAACGGTAGACCTCGGGCCAACTTGGCCCGAGGTTCCCCCTTCAGGGCGATGTTCCGAGGCGTCCGGTTTTTGATCCACTCGGAGGAAAGGAGGCAGTATGCAGGAATATGTAGAAGAACGGACAATCGCTATATCCGTGAAAGCGGCCAAGCTCTCGGGTAAGGTGCTGGCTGCGGCCTGCAAAAAGGTATTTTCGGAAATTGCAAAACAGCAAGAAGCCGCCAAACGGCCCAAGGGGCGGCAGAGCGTGCGGAAACTGATGAACCACCACGGCGGTAAAAACGCCATAAAATATGTGGGGGCTCCCAAGGATTTTGACCGTATCGCCAAGGAGTTCCATGTGGACTACGCTTTCCACAAGACCGGCCCCGGCCACTATCTGCTGTTTTTCAAGGCGGATCAGGCCGACGCCATTCAAGCGGCTTTCGGCAAATATACGGAAAAGGTCATGGGCCGCAGTCAGGACAGGCCATCTATCCTCGGTCAGCTTCGACAATTCGTAGAACAGATTGCGGCAAGGCCAAAGCAGAAAGAACAGGTCAGAGAGGCGGTGAAGGAGGAACGGTAAGTAAGAAAATCAAGAAAATCAAGAAATATGTACTTCCATGTTTCCCTTATCTCATAGCATTTTGGTTTTTCTCCAAGTGCGGCACAGCCTACCGCATGGCGGCGGGAGCCAACCTCGGAGAAAAGCTGTTCGGTATGGTCAAGACCATCGGCCCGGTATTTCAGAGCTATGCACCGGGGCTGGGCCTCCTTGACCTTGCCGTAGGCGTAGCTGGGGCCGTGATACTGTATTTCGTGGTACAGTCCAAAATCAAAAAGGCCCGGAAATTTCGCCGGGATATGGAATATGGCTCGGCCCGCTGGAGTGCATAATCTTAACTGTAAACAACACCTTTATAGACGCAGGAGGGATATG
>ERZ779889.3715-NODE-3715-length-10826-cov-3.048742_pt1 | contig 10826 bp, 10 predicted proteins | sample MGYA00511030_ERZ779889 | MGnify/ENA primary metagenome ERZ779889 (study PRJEB29588, sample SAMEA2160616) | human gut metagenome | biome: human gut; feature: human-associated habitat; material: faeces | place: Denmark | collected 2008/2010 ...
TTGCACTTTTTTATGGAATAGGAAAATGCTCGTACAGTAGCGGTACACCAACAAGAATTGCTAAAGCAATTCTTGGAGTGCAAAGCGCTGGCTTTGCACATTTTTGTGGAAATTTTATCGGCTGAGACAGTGTTTTCAAAATGAAAGGTTACAGGATTGTTATATGAACATTCAAACTTTCTGATAGTTTTTATCAATTAATTGATTGACAATAGAACTTGAATTAGATAAACTTAATAATAGTTAGTAAAGGCTAACTTAAAAGTGATAGAAAGGCTGTAACTATGAGTCAGGATGTTTTTGAAATGATGCAAAAAATGAATTTGCATAGCGTGGAAACGCAGATGGCGATACAATGCGCGCCTGTCTTTGCAGGTTTAAAAATGTCAAATTTGCTGATCGTTGCAAAAGAAGATATTTGTAAAGTCAGACAGATCTTAAAAAGTGCGGTAATTTCATGGCATGTTGTTTCTATGTGGAAAGAAAAAGCAACGATTCTTTTGTACCGGGAAGAAGAATTGAAGCATTATCTAAACAGTGAAGCCGTATATACAAGACTTCATAGCATGGGATATGAAGGAAGTCTTGAGAGCAAGCTGGAGCGTTTTAGTCAGAGATATCAGGCATATCAGGCAGGACAGACAGACTTTCCTCATGAGATGGGATTTTTCCTTGGCTATCCGAAAGAAGATGTAGAAGGTTTTATTGTCAATGGGGGCAGAAACTTTTTATATGCAGGATATTGGAAAGTATATGCCAATCGAAAAGCCAAGATATCACTTTTTGAGAAATTTGAGAATGCAAGAGAGACAATGATCACATTTGTCTCAAACGGTGGGAGAATAGAAGAGTTTTGCAATTAGAGAACGGGAAGAAAATAAAGGAGGTTTTAAGTACACATGAGTGTTGTAATAGTAGGTGGTCATGACAGAATGGTGACACAGTATAAGAAAATATGTAAAGAATATCATTGTAAAGCAAAAGTGTTTACACATATGTGTGCCAATATGAGCAATCAGATCGGCAGACCGGATCTTGTGATCCTTTTTACGAATACTGTATCCCATAAGATGGTACATTGTGCATTAGCAGAGGCAAACAAAGGTAAAGCAGATGTAGTACGCTGCCATACCAGCAGTTCGAGTGCTTTACATGAAATTTTAAAAAATGCATGCTGCAGCGCATAAGAAGCAAACAGGATCATATTGCATAGAATAGAGCAAAAGAATAAGAAAGCAGAGCAAAGTCTATGCAGGAAGAAAAATTTGATACATCTTTACAGATTGCATTAGAAGCACTACAGGAAGGGATGAATACCAATCGAGATCTGTTGTATGGATATGATCCGGAAAGTGAAAGTTTCCGTGTGATCATAAAATACAATGGGGATATTAAAAAGATAGAAGAATGGTATCCTGACACGAAAGTAGTGCTTCTTTTTAATCAATATGCAATCGTAACAACAAATGCCCGATATTTGACCGAGATTGCAAGGATGCCGGAAACAGAATATATGGAAAAACCGAAAAAACTATATTACAATCTGGATTTTAGTAAAGAAATCTCCTGTATCAGCAGAGTACAGAAACAGAATGCATTAGGAAACAGCATATCAGGCAGCAATCTGACCGGTAACGGTGTATATATCGGAATCGTGGATTCCGGGATTGATATTTACCATCCTGCCTTTCAAAATGACGATGGAAGTACAAGAATCGCATGGTTATGGGATCAGAGTGCACAAGCAAAAGAGAATGATCAGATTGCTGCAGAATATGGATATGGGACGGAGTATGACAGGGAAGCAATCGACCGTATCTTATTGCAGGCAAAAGAGAACGGAAACAGGAAACAGACTCCTGCATTAGAAAGCCTGAGTGGACATGGAACTTCTGTAGCAGGTATTGCAGCAGGCAATGGGGCCGGTTCTGTCGGAAGAAAGTATCGGGGCGTTGCGACAGAAAGTGAGATTCTTGTTGTAAAGCTCGGCAGACAGGACCGGGATTATGCCGGATCCACAGAAGTTATGGAAGGAATTGATTATGTTTTGCGAAAAGCACTCTTGATGCAAAAGCCGATTGCTATCAATCTGAGTTTTGGCAACAATACAGGTGCGCATGCAGGAAATTCTTTGTTTGAGGATTATATAGCAAGTTTAAACGGTGTATGGAAAAACGTGATCGTGATCGCAACCGGAAACGAAGGGGATGCAAGACATCACAGCACTATTCAGATGACAGAGAGAGGAGAAAGTATAGAAGTACCATTTGTGATCGGAGATCAGGAAAGAAATATGACACTTTGGATATGGAAAGAATATTTCGATACATTTCAAATAGAATTAGAAACGCCATCCGGAGAAAGAATCGTATTGCAACAGACAATTACAAAAGGACAGATATATGACATGGGATCATCTCAGGTCTTTTTTTATGCAGGAGATCCGTCACCTTATCGTACACAACAGGAATTGTATTTGGAATGGCTGACCGGACTGAATGGATTCGTTCCATCCGGTATCTGGAAATTACATTTTACTCCGGAGGAGATTAAAGACGGTTTTGTATCTATCTGGATGATGACTACGGAGGCAATCGGTTTGACAAGCGGTTTTTTGTATCCGGAAGCAGATAGCACGCTCACAAATCCAGCAACTTCTGAAAAGATTCTATCTGTTGGTGCATACCGGTCGGATAATGACAGTATGGCAGCTTTTAGTGGCAGAGGAAATACCGCAGATGGCAGGCAGGCACCGATTCTTGTTGCTCCGGGAGTTGATGTGGTAACTGCTATACCAGGCGGTAATTATGCAGCCAGAAGCGGAACTTCGATCGCAGCACCGTTTGTGACCGGATCAGCCGCTCTTCTTATGGAGTGGGGCATTGTGCATGGAAATGATGCGTATTTATATGGAGAGAAAGTAAAAGCATACCTGATCAAGGGTGCCAGAAGACTTCCGGGCTTTACGAAGTGGCCAAATCCGCAGGCAGGCTGGGGGGAGGACGTTATAATAAGGTTACATTGAAGAAAGTCAGTAAAATCAAGTGTTTCCGTTCATTTTCCCAACACAGAAACGAAGCACTTTCACCATGATTTTGAAGAAAATCTGCCCGGGTTGGATTCAAAATGATATGGAAAGAAAGATTTGTAGCAATGACGTAACATGAACAGTTGGTTCTGTTACAGACAACAGTTTAAACGAAAGAGAGGTCATAGGGATATGAAACTGACTTATACAAATGTAAATGGATACCTGATTCCGAACCTCACCTATAAATCCGGTGAGCAGATGGAACAACTTGGCAAATATGGATTCTTACGCAGAGATTATCTGAAGAACCATCGGAATTCAACGTATCAGGTGATGCTTTTACAGGATTCCATTGGAGGGCATCTTCTGGAAGTGGACAAGGCAGCCAGAGAACGGGAAGAAGTGATCCTGAAGCAGTTGGAAGAAAAAGAACCACTGCCAGATAAGGAGAAAAATCAGATGACATGGGTAAGAGCAGCCAATCAGCACAGAGCGATTGCAGAAGAGATTATCCTGAAAGAATTGATTTATGTATAAGGAATGCCAGTAATCAATCTGGCAGGTAACTGATAAAAATAGAATATTGTGAGCGAAGTAAGGCGTGAGTCATAAGATATGGCTTGCGTCTTTTTCTTTGCCTGAAAGGAAGTGATAAGTTTGAACAAGAAGTTTTTGAAGCATTATATGGAAACCAATCCAGAAGGGACAGCACAGACCTATATCTTTCTGGTGGACAATCAGGATATAGCGTTGAATATTGTGATGTCAGGTTATCAGGCACTTTGTCTGGTGCAGGAAGATGACGGATATTATTTCAGTGCAGATTCCTTTATAGAGGAAATGAGGTCTATTCAGTTTACTGGAAGCTGTCAGAGTGCCTATCATTATGTGGCTGCCTGTACGGTGAAGTGGATGAATGATAAGTTACAGATATTTTTCAAAGACGCTGGTCTTGATGGAAAAGCAGGCTGGCAGTTGTTCAAAGAGAAAGAGTATCTTGGCAAACTGGATAATCAGAAAGAAGTTGAGAAATTACTGGAACAGTATATTCTTCGGTTTGAGCGAGATCCAAAAGAAGAACCGGAACTGAGCCGTTTTCATTTATTTGATGCAAAAGGGAATGTGAAAGGTGTCCGGGATATGGAGATTGTAGATTATCTGGTGGAGAATGTTCAGTTTTTTGTGGTGGGAATCACACCGTATTATTATGAGCATGGTGTTTTCCTGGAAGACCATGATGGGGTAAGAATGAAATACCGTATCCAGAAGCTGATCTATCGTGACCAGGTACAGAGTGGAGTGATCAAAAGAATCTATAATCTACTGATCACACAGCCAAAAGTTCACCGAGAGGCATATGAACTAAATAAACAGCCTGTGCGGTGGATTAATTTTAAAAATGGATATTATGATCCGGTTACGGGTGAAATGCTGGAACACAATCCGGATTATCTGACAATCAATCAGATACCATTTCCCTATTATCCGGAGGACAGGGAGCAGGTATTGCAGGGTGGAGAAAATATCAAAAAGTATCTTGCATCGTCTCTTCCTAACAAAGAAGAACAGCAGACATTCTGGGAGTATTTTGGATACTGCATGACACAGGATACGCAGTTTCAGAAATTCCTTACACTGAAAGGAAATGGTGGAACCGGAAAGTCTGTGGCAGTATCGCTGATTCAGCATGTAGTTGGAATCAACAATATGTCCAGCATTTCTTTACAGGATTTAAATAAACGATTCTATGCGACTGGAATGTACGGAAAGCTATTAAATGCCTGTGCGGATATTCCATGCAAGGCAATGGAGAATACAGATGTATTAAAGAAAGCAGTCGGTGAGGACACACTGATTTATGAGAAAAAAGGACAGGATGCAATTCATTTCCACTCTTATGCAAAGCTGCTTTTTTCTACCAATGAAATGCCACAGAATCTTGAGGACAAGTCAGATGCTTTTTATCGTAGACTACTGATTCTCGATATGAACCGGGTAGTAAAAAGTGGTGAAAAAGATCTGCACTTAAAGGAAAAGGTACAGGCAGAATCCGATTATGCAATTCATATGGCGATGATTGCATTGAAAAATCTGTACGAACAGGGAAAGTTCACGGAGAGCGAACACAGCAAAGAATGTGTAAGAGAAGTGCAACGGACGTCAGATAGTATCTGTGCTTTTATTGATGAGTCATTGGTGCGTGCCAAAGGAAAACGTCTGAAACGAAGTGAAGTGTTCCATATGTATGAGGAATACTGCAAAGAGAATGGCAGACAGGGGCATGGTAAATCCAACTTTTTCAGGAATATGACAGATAAAGGTTTCCTTCTGAAGCAGTACAATGGTGAGTTCTATTATCAGGATATTGCAGTTAAGGAAGAAGATTTTTGTCCTGTAGATCCAGAAGAAAGAATACCTTTTGAAGAAACAGATATAGATTATAAACAGTTACAATTAAATATGAATCAGGGAATTAAGGGCATTTAGGGCAAAATAAGCAAAAAGAAATGTTACCGGAGCAGGAGAAATAACAAAGATAGCTGCCAGAGTACATAAAATTTTGCTTTTTTTACACTGATTGCCCTTTTTCAGGTATCAACGTTTTAGCTGATACAAATATAGGTTTTTCCCGAATTTGGGAGAAAGTCAAAAATAAATATTAAGAAAGTATGAGGTATGATTATGAGAATGATGAAAAACAACAATAATGAGACAGTTATGGTGATCGGGATTGATCATGGGTATGGAAACATGAAAACAGCCACCAGATGCTTTCCATCCGGTGTAGCCAGATATGACAAGGAGCCAATCTTCCAGAATAATCTTCTTGTTTACAATGGCATGTATTACCAGATCGGAGAGGAACACAAGGAGTTCTGTGCAGAGAAAACGCAGGACGAGGACTATTATGTGCTGACACTGGCGGCTATCGCAAGGGAACTGGATGGGAAAGGAATGAACCGGGCAAAGGTGCATATTGCAGCGGGACTTCCCCTTACTTGGGTGGCTACTCAGAAAGAAGATTTTCAGAAATATCTTTTACAGAATGAAAGTGTGGATTTTATATTCCGCAACAAACAATATCATGTGGAGTTTGCAGGAGCTGACATTTACCCACAGGGATTTGCAGCAGCCTTTTACCGCTTACAGGATTTCAAAGGAATCAACATGCTTGTGGATATTGGAAACGGGACTATGAACATCATGTATATCAATAATTCCCGTCCATTAGAGAAGAAATGCTTTACAGAGAAATATGGAACGCATCAGTGTGTGCTTGCAGTCAGGGAATCCTTGTTGAAAGAACTGGGAACAGTGGTGGACGATCTGGTGATTGAGCAGGTGATCCGTACCGGGACAGCAGATATTGGTGAAAAATATTTGGCAGTCATTCGCAAAGCTGCCGGAGATTATACGAAAGAAATCTTTCATAAGCTGAGAGAACGGGAATATAATCCAGAACTGATGCGTCTGTATGTGGTCGGCGGTGGCGGTTGTATGATCCAGAATTTTGGAGAATATGACAAGAGCCGGGTAACGATTGTACGGGACATCTGTGCCACAGCGAAAGGTTATGAAGCAATGACCGTAAGGAAAATCCAGAGAAACGGAGGGATGCTTGTATGAGAAAAGAACGGAAAATCATCAATACAAATATCCGTTTAAATCTTTGTGATGAACAGGACAGGCAGGCATGGGAATATTTGCAGACGATGGACAGGGAAAAATATAAATCGTACACCAGAGCAGTTGTAGTTGCTTTAAACGATTATTTTTCCAGAGAGTACAGGAATGAAGCAGATCCGTATCTGGAAACCAGAGAAAAGGAAGATGCTTTTCTGGAAAGGGTGGAAACAGCTATCCGGGATGGAGTAAAAGAATCCGTTCCGATGGCTATGGCGAAGAACCTGATTGAAATGCTTGTACCGTTTGTAAAAGAATCGGTAGGAGAAATTAATCTGTCGGACAGAACACTAACAATGGAGAAAACGGATGGAGAGATCGCAGAAGATAATCTGGACTGGGAGAAAGAAGCTGATATGGATGCAGCATTGGATTTTGCAGACAGTTTTTAGATGGTTATGAAATAGCAGTAACAGGAAAACAGACTGACAGTAAGGAATAGCTTTACAAAAACAGAATAGCAGAAAAAGACAATGGCAGTGGTGACATTTCAGACATTATGAATTGGAGAAATGTTTATGACTGCTATTTTTATGTCTTTTAGCAGAAATGGGAAGAGATCCAGAAAAAGAAAGACAGAAATAATAGGATAATATAACAGAAAAGCGTTGGTAGATGGGTGGATTGAACAAGCAAGGCGAAGAAAAGAATAGAGTGCCGGATACGGCACATGATTGTCCGATACTTCGCATCGGAGTGATGCATGAACAGCCTGTTTCAGAAAGAGAAAATCTATCGAAATGGGAGCTTTTCTATTTCTTCCACAGTCTGTCCCTGCACCACAAAACCACCGTCATCTCCATTTTGATCTGATAACGTAGGGTGGAAAATATGGCTTGGTGGGTGTCGGTTCAGTGGTGGGGAGATGACAGGCAAGTTTCGCAAAGTGGCAAGCCACTCTGCACCGGAGCCAGCCTTTGGGCTGTTCCTAAACTTGCCAGAGGGCTCTGCCCCTTGGAACCCCGGCACGTCAATGACGTAAGTATTTCTGCGAAATGTCCACCGGACATTCCTACGGAATACTTACTGATTGACTAGGACTCTGTCCTGCACCTGTATAAGAGAGCGTTGCACTCTCTTATAAATCTCCTGCCAATATGCCGCCAGAACGCTGTGGCTGTTAACAAAGAATGAAAATCAAGCAATGAAAGGAGACAAAAGCCTATGAGAAAACGAAATCATACAGTAACCATACGGATGAATAAAGAGGAATACGATTTGTTTCAGAGCAAGGTTAAAGAATCCGGAAGAACACAGCAGGAAGTTGTGATAAAAGCAATCGCAGACTTGAAGATAGCATCGGCAGAGGAAATAGAAGAACTGAAAAGACTGAACCAGATGTTTGCGGATATCCTTTGTCAGCTCCGGGGAGCTACGACAAATATCAACCAGATTGCAAGAAAACTGCATACAGATGGAGAAATCCCAAACGACAGTATGTTGTATTTCCTCAATAAAAATATTCTCAAGTATCGGAAGGAGAGTGAAAAGATATGGCTATTAATAAGACGATTAATAAGCGGACAAATACACATGGAGCAATGAGAAATTGTATTGAATATGTTTTACGGCAGGACAAGACAAGTGAGCTGTTTATTTATGTAACAGGCCCGTACTGTCACAATGAAATTAATTATGATCTGGTGTACAGAACCTTTTTGGAAGAAAAGAAGATGTGGAATAAAGATACAGGGAGAATGTATGCCCACAACATTATTTCCTGGCATAAGGATGAGCAGATCACCCCGGAGCAGGCATTTGAATTTGGAAAAGAGTTTGCAGAAAATTGGTTCAGTGGATTCCAGACCTTAGTGGCTGTGCATAAGGATAAAGACCATATCCACTGCCATTTGGTTACTAATTCAGTGAGTTATGAAGATGGGAGAAAGCTACATAATACCAGAAAAGATCTGGAACGTATGAAACAGCTTACCAATCAGATGTGCCGGGAACGAGGACTGACCGTTGCCGAAAAAGGAAAGCATTTTGATGGAAGTCAGATTGAAAAAGGGGAAGTCATTGCATGGAGCAAAGACAAATATAATCTGTTCCGTCAGCAGGTAAAGGATAGCTTTGTAGCGGACTGTGCAATGGCAGTGTTAAAAGCACTGGAAAATTGTATCAGCAAAGAAAAGTTTATAGAAAAAATGAAGCAGTTCGGATGGAACGTAAACTGGACAGAGAAACGGAAGCACATCACATTTCAGAACCAGGATGGGAAGAAGGTGCGAGACAGCAATTTGTCAAAAACATTTCATCTGGACATCAGCAAGGAGGGCTTGGAGAATGAATTTAATGGAAATAGGAAAAAAGCCAGAGATTCAGCCAACAGAGACAGCAGATCAGATGAAGAACTTGCCGGATACTACCGACAAGTGGAAGCAGCTTGCGAAGGAGCAGGCGGCGTCACTGGAGCTAGTGACGGAAGAGAGAGACGAGTTACAGGTGAGAAATCAGAAGATGAACGAGTTTATCCAGAAATTTCAGGAAAGGACACACAAGCTGAAAATGGAAAAACAGAAGCTATTCTTCGAGAATCACGAAATGCAAGACGAAATTCGGAAATTAAACGACGAAATTCATCGTTTGACAACCGAACTGTCCGAAACGCAGAAGCTGAATCAATCGCTTCAGAAGAACAACGACGATTTGAGGAACAGAAACGGCTTGAAGAGCAGGAGCGAGCAAGAGCAGCTCGAAGAAGAAATAAAAGACGTTCGGGACCAGAACTCTAAATTGCAGATACAGGTTAATAAATCATCTGTTGAAGCAGTAGATGATGCACAGAAGAAACAGAAAGAAGCAGAGAAAAAGATGGAACAGGCAGAAGCTTATTATTTTAATGACCAGATGAGGGGATAAATTGCATTCCAAGTGCAGTGAATATAATGCGCATGAACATGAAATTTTAAATATTATGAAAACAAAATTTGGTTGATTAACCAGGTAAAAGTGATATACTGAATGCATAAGAAAAGAAACCGTGTGGAATTACAGTTTTGTTTTCACACGGTTTTTTAGAAAATGAGAGTTAGATATTACTAACATGAACACTGGCAGTTTTTTTGAAAATGAAAAAGAGGACGGATTTCTATGAGAATATTGATTTATGGTGCAGGTGTGATTGGATCCTTGTATGCGGTCTTATTTGCAGAAACTGGTTATGATACGAGTATTTATGCCAGAGGTAAAAGACTTGAGTTTTTAAAGAAAAATGGACTGCTTTATAAGAAAAACCAGAACATAAGGCGGGCAGAAGCCACGATTCTTGGAGAATTGTCAGATAATGATGCTTACGATTTTATTTTGCTAACTGTCAGGGAAAATCAGCTATATGAAGCACTTGCTGAATTAAAAAATAATAAAAGCAATACAATTGTTACAATGGTAAATTCATTGGACAGTTATAAAAAATGGGAAGATATTGTTGGAAAAGGGAGAATATTGCCTGCTTTTCCAGGAGCGGGCGGAAGTATAAATAATGATGGTATCCTTGATGCAGCACTCACTCCAAGAATGATTCAGCCGACAACATTTGCAGAAATATCAGGAAATAAATCCGAAAAGACAAAGCAGTTTTCAAAGATATTAAGGCATGCTCATATACCATATCAGAAAGTAGTGGATATGCATATGTGGCAATTATGTCATCTTGCCATGGTGGTGCCGATTGCAGATGCATATTACGAAGCAGATTGCCCGGAAAGAGCGGGAAAAGACTGGAAGATTATGAAGAAAACAGCAAAAAAATTGAAAAGAAATTTTAGCTTTTTGCGAAAACAGGCAGGTAGGCTGTCACCTTGTAAAATGAATATTTTTCGTTTTTTACCACTGCCAATTATGACGATTATGCTTGCTGTTACATTCGAAAGTAGCTTTGGAGATAAATTTATGTATCAACATGCCAGGAAGGCACCAGATGAAATGAGGGAGCTGCATAAGCAATTTTATGCTTATATGAAAAAACTAAAGGAGGCCAGATATGAAATTTTATGAAAGTGGAGACAGTAGTAAACCAGTGATATTTTTATTTCCTGGTACCTGTTGTCTGTATAGCAGCTTTGAACATGTACTGGATGGATTACATTCTTATTTTTACACGGTAATCGTT
>ERZ779889.3724-NODE-3724-length-10796-cov-2.600503_pt1 | contig 10796 bp, 10 predicted proteins | sample MGYA00511030_ERZ779889 | MGnify/ENA primary metagenome ERZ779889 (study PRJEB29588, sample SAMEA2160616) | human gut metagenome | biome: human gut; feature: human-associated habitat; material: faeces | place: Denmark | collected 2008/2010 ...
CCGCCGGTCTTGCCGTCGCCGATGTGGTTCATCTCCACCAGCTCCGGGATATCTGCCGGGTCTGCACCGATCTCGGCAAAGGTCAGGGGCATCCCGATGGATCGCAGGAATGCCCGGAAGGCCTCGATACCCTCCAGCGCCGTGCGTTTGGGATCGTCGAAGTCCATTTGGCAGCCAAAGACCCGGACGGCCATCTGAGCCAGGCGCTTTTCGCCGCCGTGCTCCGCGCAGTAGTGCATCCACGCCGGCATGATGACCGCCAGACCCGCGCCGTGGGCGCAGTCATACTTGGCGGAGAGCACGTGCTCCAAATGGTGGCTGTTCCAGTCCTGCTGACGGCCCACGCCCATAATGTCATTGTGGCACACCATACCGGCCCACATAATGTTTGCACGGGCCTCGTAATTGTGAGGGGCCTCCATGACCCGGCGGCCCTCATGGAGCATGGCCAGCAGAACGCCCTCCAGCATCCGGTCCGTGACCTCCACGTCCGGCGTATTGGTGAAATAGCGCTCAAAGGTGTGGGCCATGATGTCCGTGATGCCGCAGGCCGTCTGATAAGCGGGCAGGCTTTCCGTGAGGGCAGGGTCCAGCACGGAGAAGCAAGGCCGGAGGCAGTCGGCTTCCGCGCCGTTCTTCTCCAGCGTTTTCTCGTTGGTGATGATGGAATCCGGGGAGCCTTCGCTGCCGGAGGCGGCAATGGTCAGGACGGTGCCCACAGGCAGAGCCTGCTCCGGCACCTTCCCGGAGAAAAAGTCCCAGAAATCGCCGTCATAGGGTACGCCGATGGCAATGGCCTTAGCGGTATCGATGACGCTGCCGCCGCCCACAGCCAGAATGAAGTCGATCTTCTCCCGGCGGCAGAGGTCAATGCCCTCATAGACAAGGCCGCTGCGGGGATTGGGCTTTACGCCCCCCAGCTCCACGGCGTACAGGTTTTCTTCCTTCAGGCAGGCCATGATCCGGTCCAGCAGGCCGGAGCGTTTGGCGGACTGCCCGCCGTAGACCACCAGCACCCGGCTGCCGCCGAAGCGCTTGACATACCTGCCGGTCTCCGCCTCCCGGTCCTTTCCGAACACGAAGTAGGTAGGGCTGTAAAAATCAAAGTTCCGCATCGTAACGCTCCCCTCAATATCCGGTCTTTTTCGCACCGGGCTGACCGTAGGACTGGAACTTCACCATAACCTCGGCCATCTGCTCCTCCGTCAAAACATTGGGCTTGCCAATGCTCATGGCGCGGCACTGGATCTCCGCGATGTATTCCAGATTGCAGGCGAGGCCGTAAGCACCCTTGATGTCCTTGCCGCAGCACACGAGGCCGTGGTTGCCCAGCAGAACACCATCGCTCTTGCCGCAGACCTCCATAGCTGCCTCCGCCAGAGCCTCCGTGCCAAACAGCTGATAGGGGGCACAGGGAACTTCCGCCGCGCCTGCGTCACCGATCACATAGTGTACCGCCCGGATGGGCTCACCCAGCACGGCCAGCGTCGTGCAGTAGACGGAGTGGGTGTGGACAACTGCTCTTGCATGGGGCTTATGCTTATAGAACGTTGTGTGCAGAGCCCACTCGCTGGAGGGCTTCCGCTTACCGTCCACCACCTTGCCGTCCAGATCCAAGATCACAACATCCTCCGGGGTGGTAGAAAAATAGTCCATACCGGAGGGGCTCAAAGCCACCAGGCCTTTTTCAGCGTTGTAAATACTGATATTGCCGCTGGTTCCGGTGCTCAACCGGGCGGCGCTCATCTTTTTGCCGTATTCAACGACCAGTTCTCTCTCTTCCTGCATCAGCATAGTTATATTCCTCCCAATTATAATGATTCGATATTTTACGATGTGGCATCTGCGTTAGCTGATCCCATTAGCCAAATTTCGGTTTTCCCGCCATTCCGGTTCATACCGGTGAATCAACTGGCCCTCTCTGGGGCGATAGATCTGCGGGGTCTCTCCCTGCTTCACGGGAATTTCTCCAAGACAATCGTTACAAAGCGCCGTCAGGCCCTGTACTGTGGCCTGCTGGAAACCGGGCCGCAGCCGCAGCCCCCGCCCCGACAGATCTGCCAGCATCTGGCAGAGAGCCTCTGACTGAAAGCCACCGCCGCAGCCAAGGATGTAGGGGCTCTGATTTCCGGTCAACCGGGCCAAATATTGCAGCTGCTCATGGATGGAGCAGGCGATGTCCGCCAAGACCGCCCAGACAAGGTCCGTCCTCTCCGCTTCTGCGGCCAGCGGCGCACGCATAAAGAACCCGCCGCGGCGTAAGGCGCGCCGCTGATAAAACAGAAGGGACGAGAACGATGCCGTGCTGTGGAACCGGGTCTTTTCCCGATAGATTCCTTCCAATTCCTCATAGGGAATGTCCGGGCAGAGCTGTTCCTTGATCCGCTGGTAATTCAAGCCAGTGACGCCGGGGTTCATCTCCACCTGATAGCCCTCCGCCCCCAAACCGGCGTCTGTCCAGACACGCTGCTCCCGGTCATAAAACTTCTGTTCGACCTCCGTGATCACCGGGGATGTGGTACCGGAGACCACGGCGATGTCCCCGGGGCGTATATGGGTTTGCAGCAGTGCAATCTGGGTATCCGCGCCGCCCATAACAAAGACGGCGTCCTCAGCCAGATGCAATTCCCGCCGGAAGGTCTCCAAAATGGGACCGACTACCGTCCCCGCCGCTTGCAGCGGGGGCAGAATCGCTGGGTTCAAACCGTAAAAGCTGCACAGTGCCTGAGACCAATTCCGCTGGCTGATGTCGTAAAGCTGGCTTTCACATGCCTGCGAATACTCCATGGCTCTCCGACCCGTGAAGATCCACCCTATCCACTCGCTCAGGCTTAGGACGGTCTCCACCTCCTGATACCGCTCCGGATACATCTGGCGCAGACCCAGCAACTTGGCCGCTCCGAAATCCTCAGTGGCCCATTTGCCGGAGATCCGGTAGATCTCATCGTGCTCCGGCACCCGCGCCATGTAATCCCGGCCTCGGTTGTCAATGTTTGGAAGGCCCAAAAACGCTTCTTCTGCGTGGTTCAGCAGTACAAAGCTCTGACGGGCGCCGGCTGCGGAGATTGCGTCAATGCGGACATCCGGGTGTTCACCGCACAACTCCCGACAGCCCTGCAGAAGCAGAGGCGCCCATTCCTCCGGTAAGAAATACTGGGCATCCTCATAGGCGCTGTCTCGGTGGTAGACGTTGGTATAGGTGCGTAGTCCCAAGATTGCGCCATTGGCATCCACCAAGGCCACACGTCTGTTGCCCGTTCCCAAATCTACCAGCAAATAATGCTTCATAGGCTTATCCCTTCAGAACATCCCGGTTATAGACGACCTTTTCCAGATCCTCATTCCGCATCCATTTCTTGATCCGCTCATTGAGGATGCGGGACTGATGATCCGTTACCTCATAAGTGGCACCGCAGATGTGGGGCGTCAGCAGTACATTGGGGCATCTGCCGATGCTCAAGTCCGCCTCGGTGGGCGGCTCGGTGTCCAGCACATCAATGATGGCTCCGCCGATGGCTTCCTCATTCAGAACCCGTTCCAGTGCGGCATAATCTACGATGGCAGAGCGGGCGGCATTGACAAACAGCGCCGTCTTCTTCATAGATCGCAGCAGCGGCTCCGTAATCATCCCCCGGGTAGAATCCGTAACCGGCAGGTGAAGCGTTACAATATCACTCTCCGAGAAAATCTCCTCAAGGCTCTTTTTGTGGTAGTGCCCCTGATCCCCTGGCAGGAAGGGATCATAGAAGGAAATATCGCACTCAAAGCCGTCCAGAATTTTAGCTACGACGTGGCTGATGGCACCAAAGCCCACAAACCCGACTTTTTTACCCTGCAGCTCATTGCCCATCCAAAGATAATAAGGCGTGGTCCCCTGAACCCATTTTCCATCCTTTACCCACTGGATAGCGGGAATGGTCTTACGGTACATCGTCAGGATCAGACCTACTACCATCTCGGCCACAGCCTGTGTATTGCGGCCAGGTGTGCAGAGGATCGGAACACCGGCCTTGGTGCAGGCATCTACCTGCAGATTGGCGGGTGTTCCCCGGCAATCGCCGATAAACTTCAAGCGGTCATAGCCTGCAAGGACCTTTTCCGTAACCCGGTCCAATTCTGTAATCAGCGCATCCGGCTGTACCTGAAGCAGATGCTCCAGCATTTCATCCTCATAGTACCGCTGACCGGTGGCAGTCCACGGCTCGTAGACCACCTCATCAAAAATTTCCTTCAGTTCGGCAAGGCAGGCTTCCTCATAAGGTGCACGCACATAAACCTTCATAGTGACCTCTCCCTTAATAGAACTTCTTTACATCAGAATCAAAATAGTGATCCAGCAGATAGGGCACATAGACACCTTTATCCGTGACCACGCCGGAAATGAGGTGAGGCGGCACCACGTCGAAGGAGGGATAGATGGCCTTGACCTCCGGCACGGTGTTGGGGATGCCCCGATAGCTGAGGACCTGCTGGGGGTCCCGCATCTCGATGACGATGTCATCCTTACTGTGCTTGTCCTGATCGGGGATGCCGGTGACGTAATACGGAATACCAAAATATTTTGCCAGAATCGCCATCTGGAACGTGCCGATCTTGTTGGCGATGTGGCCGTCCCGGGCGATGGTGTCCGCCGCGGAGGTGAACAGGTCGATGCCCTCCCGCTCCATGGCGTAGGCCACCATATTGTCGGTGATGACCGTGGTATCAAAGCCCATCTGGGCGAAGCAGCCGGAGGTCAGCCGCGCCCCCTGCAGATAGGGCCGGGTCTCGGCGCAGAACACCTTGAAGTCCTTGTTCTGACAGCGGGCGGCCCGGATCACGGTGCCGATGATGGTCTCGCCAAAGCACTGGGTCAAAATCGTACCCCCCTGCGGGATCAGCTCTGCCAGATGGTCGCCCACGATCTGCATGGTGGAATACCGGCGGTTCAGGGATTCCACCGTGTTCTCCACGATGGCCTCCACGGGGTCCTTCCCTGCCGCCAGCGCCTCCTTGGCCACCTCGGCGCAGCGATAGGTGATCTGGCCGTAGCGATTGGCGGTGGTGGGGCGGGCGTGGGCCAGATCATAAGCCGCCTGCTGCAAGAAGGCGTCCTGCTCCGCAGCGCCCTTGTCCCGGACCTGCCACGCAGCCAAGGCCATGCCCATGCCAACGGCGGTGTATGGGCCGGCGCTCTGGGTCACCATGTCCGCGATGGCCTGCACCACCTCCTGATAGGTAGCGCACTCCACGAACCGGACCTCCGTGGGGTAGATCCGCCGGTCTAAAATGCGGACCTTGCCGTTTTCGTACCACGCAACATTTTCATATTGCAGCAGAAACGGCATATTTTCATCCATTCTGACCATGTGTGCCCCTCCCCTCTGCCAAGATCTTACGGAATTCCTCCGTCACAGCCGCCCCGTTGAGGCCGCCGGCACGGTTTTTGATGAGATAGATGCCCAAATCAATGAGGGCGCGCTCCATGGGGAGCCGCTGGGCCGGATCCGTGACGGAGGTGACCTCCATCACCTTGGAATCACCCACCACCCGGCGGATAATCTCCGTACCGGCGTAGCCGTAGGAGTCCGCCATCACGCCGTCCAGATAGGCCTTGCGGAAGGCGGGGGCGCGGTACAGCGGGAAGGTCACCAGCTTGTCATATTCCGCCGCCAGCTTTTCCGCCGTTTTGTCACAGGTCTCCCGGATGGTTTGCTCCAGAGCGGTCTGCGTTTCGGCGCTGCCGCCGGTATAGGCCTTGTTGGCCCACGCGAAAAACAGGTTGCCGATGACATTGCCGATGTCGTAGCCCATGGGGCCGTAGAAGGCGAACTCCGGGTCGATGACCTTGATGCCCTGCTCATTGGCAAAAATAGAGCCGGAATGGAGATCACCGTGGATCAGCGCCTGCGCGTTGTTCATAAAGCCGTTCCGCAGGGCGGCGACTTCCCCGTGGAGGGCCTCGTCCTCATAGAGATGCTCCCGCACGAAGTCCTCGTTGCCGGGGGTGACGATATTCTTGTTCCGGGGGTTCATGGGCTGGGCCAGATACGGCTCCGTGAGCACCAGGTCCTCCGTGATGTCGCACAGCTCCGGATTGGTGAAGAATTTGACCTGCTTCTTCTTTTCCTGCCGGTCCATCACCAGATCCGTGGTGGGCAGCAGGGACTGGGCCAGAAAATCGGAGAGATTTTCGCTGAGATGGCCGTAGACCCGGCCCGCCGCCAGCTCCTTGCGGAGATTTTTGTAGGCGGAAATGTCCTCCATAGAGAGGGCGGCCATGGTCTCATCGTAGTGATAGACCTCCGGGATGAATTTGGGGGCCAGCCGGGCCTCCAGCATCAGGGTCTCCGCCTCGATCTTGTTGCGGTAGAGATCCAGCGGACGACCGGAGGACCGCAGCAGCTTGTCCGCCTGCTTCACGATGACGGAGCGGCCGTCCTTCCGGGACCGGACCTGAAAGACATAGTTGATGTTGCCGTCACCGATCTCAACGCAATCGGTTTCCTCCTCCGGCTGGAAAAAATGGAGCACTTCCACGGCGTACCGCTTCACATCCTCCGGCTTCATTAAGAAAAAGGCGCTGTAATCTGACATAAGGTCCTCTCCTTCTGTGAATTGGTTGGTTGAACATTTCTGTTGAATTTTGTTGAAACGCACCGTATACTATAATAAGTAGTCACATAACATCAAATTTGGTAAGGGTGATATACGATGCTGAAAATTGAACGCTTTGCCCGCATTGAAGAAGAGCTCAAGAAAAAAGGCAGTCTGGAGATTCCCTCCCTCAGTCAAATGCTGGGGTGCAGCGAGGAAACGGTGCGGCGGGATCTGCGGGAACTGGAATCCGTCGGAAAGCTCAACCGTATCCGCGGCGGCGCATATCTGTCCGACAAGTATGACAAAACCTACGCCTCTCCTCTGCGGAAAACGCTTTACCAGCAGGAAAAAAGCCAGATGTCCCAGAAGGCCATGGAATTTATCCATGACCGGGACGTACTCTTTCTGGACTCCAGCACCACCTGCCTTACGTTGGCAGGACTTCTGCTGAACAGCAAGCTGAGCCTGACCATCGTAACCAACTCTATGATGATCTGCAGTCTCTGCACGGAACCCAACAGCCACATCAATCTGATCTGTCTGGGCGGCAGTCTCCGTGCCCGGACGCTGTCCTTTGTGGGATACCACACCACGGATATCCTCAGCACCTATTACGCGGACTGCGCCTTTATCAGCAGCCCGAAGGCCACGTTGAGCGAGGGTCTGTCAGACAACTATCTCAACGAAGCCCGCGTGCGGGAATCCATGCTCAAGCACGCGCGGCGGCGCTTTCTCATTATGGACCATACCAAATTCGATGAAAGCGCCAATATCCGCTTCAATGGCTTGGAGCTGGTGGACACGATCATCACCGACGCGCCCCTCTCCGCAGAATGGGCCGCCTTTTGTCAGTCCCAGAACATCAATGTAGTCACTTGATCACAGCGCTTGCTTCGGATCCCAGTTGAACGGCTCATACGGCAGCTCCGGCGGGCACCATACAGACTCGGACAGCATGGCTCTCTCCATTTCAGCCAGCAGGTCTAAAGAGCCTTGATGGTGTCCGCCGTCATATTCGGTTGTCAGCCAGGTCTCCACAATACGGAGAAGCATCCCCCGGCCCACCATCCGTCCGCCAAGGCAGAGAATGTTGGAATCGTTGTGCCGCCGTGTCAGGCGGGCGGAATAATCATCCGTCACTACGCTGGCCCGAACACCCCGGAACTTGTTGGCTGCAATGCTCATACCGATACCGGAGCCGCAGATCAGGATGCCTCGGCGGATCTCTCCACGGGAGACTGCCGCCGCCACCTTTGCCGCATAGTAGGGATACCGGGAGGGGGTCTCGTCCCCTCCCTGATCCTGACATTCATAGCCGTGGCTATTCAAATACTCAATAATCCAGCTCTTTGCCTCCGCACCGGAATCATCGCTTGCGATATAAATAACATCCCGCATCGCGTTTACTTCTTCATGGACACAGCCCGCTTGGCCGCGCCCGCCACGTCCTTAGCCGTCAGTTCGTAGCGCTCCAGCAGGGCATAAGGATCGCCGCTGCGGCCGAAAATATCCTTCACGCCCACACGGATCACCGGCACCGGACGGTGCTCGCTGACGGCCTCGGCCACAGCGCCACCAAGTCCGCCGAGAATATTGGCCTCCTCCGCGGTGACGATACAGCCGGTCTCCTCTGCCGCCTTTAAGACGGCCTCCTCGTCAAGGGGCTTGATCGTGTGCATATCCAGCACGGCGGCGCTGATGCCTTCCTGTGCCAACAACTCGCGGGCCTTCAACGCTTCCTGCACCATCAGACCGGTGGCAATGATGGTCACATCGCTGCCCTCGTGAAGCCGGCTGGCCTTGCCCCAGCGGAACTCATAGTCCGGGAGCAAATTTGTGCACTGCTCCACATCCAGCCGTCCCAGACGCATGAAGCACGGCCCGTCATATTCCGCCATGGCCTTGGTCATAAGCCGCGTTTCGTTGGCGTCGCAGGGGGATAGTACCACCATTCCAGGAATGGACCGCATGATGGCCAGGTCCTCAAGACACTGATGCGTGGTGCCGTCCTTGCCTACGGTGACGCCGGCGTGGGTGCCGATGACCTTCACATTCAGATGCGGATACGCCAGCGAATTGCGGATCTGCTCAAATGCGCGGCCCGCCGTGAACATGGCAAAGGAATTGACAAATACGATTTTTCCGCAGGTGGCCATACCAGCGGCGATGCCTACCATGTTGGCTTCTGCAATGCCCACGTTCCGGGAGCGCTCAGGATACAGCGCACCGAACTTTTCCGTCCGGGTGCAGCACTGAAGGTCCGCATCCAGCACAAAGATCCGGGGATCGGAGCCGATTTCAGCCAGCGCTTCGCCATAAGCCGTTCTGGTAGAGATCTTATTCATAACGCTCCGCCTCCTTTTCAGCCGCGGCAACCAGAGCGTCCAGCTCGGCAGCAGCCTTTTCATACTGCTCCGTATTGGGGTCGTTTCCGTGCCACTCCTTATCATTTTCCATGAAGGAAACGCCCTTGCCCTTGACCGTCTTGGCGATGATGACCGTGGGCTTTCCCTTTGCCGCCTCGGCCCGTTCCAGCGCGGCGGCGATTTCGCTTACGTTGTGGCCATCGCACCGCTCCACATTCCAGCCAAAGGCCGCAAATTTCTGGTCGATGGGATTGGGGGACATGATCTCCTCCAACGTGCCGTCAATTTGGATGTTATTATTGTCCACAAAAACACAGAGGTTGTCCAGATGGTAGTTTCCGGCGGCCATCGCCGCCTCCCAGACCTGTCCCTCCTCCAGCTCGCCGTCGCCTAAGGCGGCGTAGACCCGATAGGCCTTCTTGTCCACCTGACCGGCCAGCGCCATGCCCACTGCGGCGGAGATGCCCTGTCCCAGGCTGCCGGTGGACATATCTACGCCGGGCACATGATGCATTTCGGCATGGCCGGAGAGGTGCCCGTCAATATCCCGGAAGGTGGACAGCGTTTCCATTGGGAAAAAACCGCGCATCGCCAGAGCGGAATAGAGGGCAGGCGTACAATGACCCTTGCTCAGTACAAAGCGGTCACGGTCAGGATCACCAGGGTTGGTGGGATCCACACGCATTTTGTCAAAATACAGTACGGCAAGGATCTCGCACAAAGACATGGAGCCGCCCAGATGCCCGGATGTTGCCCGGTACACCATTTCCAATGCACTTCTGCGCATCTGAGTGCTCAGCAGAGAAAGCCCTGCGGCTTTTTTTGCCTCCATATATATTCGTCCTTTCTTGGTTCAATTCCCTTAGTCGCCCAGATAGGCCGCCGCCACAGCGTTATCCTCCAGCAGATCCCGGCCCTTGCCGGAAATGGCCACCTTACCCACCTGCATGATGTAAGCCTGATCGCAGAATTCCAGAACTTTCTGAGCGTTCTGCTCAATGAGCATGATGGCCATGCCTTCCTGGTTGATCTCCTTGATGATATCAAACACCTGCGTCACGATGACCGGTGCCAGGCCGAGGGACGGCTCATCCAGCATCATCAGCTTCGGCCGGGACATGAGGGCCCGGCCCACCGCCAGCATCTGTTGCTCACCGCCGGAGAGGGTGCCGGCCATCTGCCAGCTCCGCTCCTCCAGCCGGGGGAACAGCTCATAGACCCACTTGATGTCCCTCTCGATACCATCCCTGTCCTTGCGCAGGTACGCGCCGGCCTTCAGGTTTTCCAGCACCGTCAGGTTGGCGAACACGCGGCGGCCCTCCGGGGACTGGGCAATGCCCGCCTCCAGAATCTTGTTGATGGGCTTCCCCAGCAGCTCCTGGCCGTCATAGGTAATAGAGCCGCTGTCGGCCTTCACCAGGCCGGAGATGGTACGCAGGGTGGTGGACTTGCCCGCGCCGTTAGCGCCGATCAGCGTGACGATCTTGCCGTCAGGCACTTCCAGGCTGATGCCGCGCAGCGCCTTGATGCCGCCGTAGGAAACGTGCAGGTTCTCAATCTTCAGCATCGTCTGCCACCCCCAAATATGCGTCGATGACGCGCTCGTTGTTTTGGATCTCCTCCGGCGTGCCCCTGGCGATGAGCTTGCCGAAGTCCAGCACGTAGATGCGGTCGGCAATGCCCATGACCAGATCCATGTGGTGCTCAATGAGCAGGATCGTCTTGTGGAACTTGGTGCGGATCTCCTTGATGAACTCCGCCAGCTCCAGCGTCTCCTGCGGGTTCATGCCGGCTGCCGGCTCGTCCAGCAGCAGCAGCGTAGGCTCGGTGGCTAGCGCCCGGGCGATCTCC
>ERZ779889.3725-NODE-3725-length-10795-cov-2.471695_pt1 | contig 10795 bp, 10 predicted proteins | sample MGYA00511030_ERZ779889 | MGnify/ENA primary metagenome ERZ779889 (study PRJEB29588, sample SAMEA2160616) | human gut metagenome | biome: human gut; feature: human-associated habitat; material: faeces | place: Denmark | collected 2008/2010 ...
AAAATCACTAGCGTTTAATTTAACTTTCCAAGATAGTAATCGTACTTTAGAAGAAGATGAAGTTATGATAATTTTTAATAAGATTATTAGTGATGTTACAAAGAATTGTCATGCTACTTTAAGAAATATGTAAGATTATAGTTATTTAGACTATAGTCTTTTTATATATTTTAGAAAATTTATGTATTCCCAAAAATAGTATTTTGTGGTAATATGTTATTGTAGTGTATGGCAAGGTAAGTCATAAAAGATAGAGAGGTTATTTATGAGAAAGGTTTATAAAATAATATTAATGGTTATATCAATACTTCTTATTGGAAGTATTATTATTGGTACTAGTTATTCAATGTGGGTTAAAACAGCTATCCAAAAGGAACAAAATATTGTTAATTCTTCTTGTTTCGATATTGAATTTACGGAGTCTTCTAGTATTAACTTAGCAAGCGCTATTCCTATTAGTGATGAGGCCGGTTTAAAGAAAAAGCCTTATACTTTTACTTTAAAAAATACTTGTAATATGAACTCTAAAGTTACTATTGCGTTAGATGTATTAAGTACTTCGACTATGAGTAGTAGTGCGATTAAGACTAGTTTAACTAAGGGTAATAAGAGTGGTACACCTACGTTATTAACTTCTTTAGATAAGAAGGATGAAGTTGATATAAGTGGCGCTAAGGAAGCTTATATTCTAGGTACTGATATAATTGGGGCTAATAAGTCTAAGTCTTATTCCCTATATTTATGGATGGATGAATCGGTTACTGTAGCAGAAGCTTCTAAGTCTTTTAGTTCTAAGGTTGTTATTGTTAATACGGCTACGGAAGAGGAGCCACCATTAGAAAAATTAGTAAATGAAGTCACTACTTTAGCTACAACTGATACTACAAATTTTGCAACAGATGACCCTGACAATAATATAAGATATATTGGAGCTAATCCCAATAACTATGTATATTTCAACTGTAGTGATTACTTAAATCAAAGTGATAGTACATGTGAAAAGTGGAGAATCATTGGTGTATTCAAGAACATGACTAAAGAAGATGGTTCTCAAGAAGATTTGGTCAAGATTATTAGGGACGATAGTTTAGGAAATATTGCTTGGGATAGCAATAATGTAAACGACTGGTCAACAGCAAGTTTACAAACAATTCTAAATGGTGATTATTATAATGGAACATATGCAACAGGAGCGTTTAAGAATGATTCAACTAGAAATGCAATTGAGAGTGTTGTATGGAACTTAGGCGGAAGTAGTACATATAATGATGTAACAGCAAGTATGTTTTATGAAAGAGAAAGAGGAACCACAGTATATACTGATAGACCTACGACATGGACTGGAAAAATAGCTTTGATGTATCCAAGTGATTATGGCTATGCAACAGCTGGTGGAACAACTACCAACAGAGAATCTTGCTTAGCAAAAGAATTATATAACTGGGATGGTTCAGGAGTAAGTGATTGTAAGAACAATGATTATTTATTTAAATCAGCCTATACTCAGTGGACATTAGCGCCTGGCTCGTCGGGCTCCGGCGATGCGTTTCGTGTGCGCACGGGGGGGGTATGTCAGCAGCTACCTCAGCGTCGGCGATACTGGTGGGGTTCGCCCTGCGGCTTATCTGAAGTCTAGCATCTCATTATCAAGTGTAGGAGATGGTTCTTCAACTTCACCTTACCAATTAAAAGTAGGGTAGAATAGAGAAGAACCACTATATTATATAAGGTCCCACTTTGACTTATCAATTATCAGTGAAATAATTATAAATTGTAAAATAGAAAGTCATAAATATTTCAAAGTTAAAAAGTCATAACTTTGAGTGTTTATGGCTTTTTTGATGTTAATACTTGGGTTCAATAAAATCTAGTGTGAAGTAAAAGTGACTAAAAACTAATGCTTAATTTTAAAAAACAATAAAATTTGGTGTGAAGTTAAGCGAAAAAGCAATAAAATCTACGGAAATGAGTAAAGTGTTTAATGCTAAAGTTTCAGTAATTAATGAGGCTACTAAATCTAATACTTCTAATTAGGAATTCTTATTTTAAGAGTTCTTTTTTAATTTTTAACTTGTTAAGGTTTATTGTGAATAGACTTTTTTATATCCATTCAGTTAATTATTAACACTTTTGTTGTATTTAACAAGTATCATGTTAATGATAGTGTATGGTAATTTGCCATGCTTATTATAGAATTATTTATTCTGTCAATATAATATTGAAAGTGAGGAAGAGTTTATGAAAGACAAGAAAATATTAATTTTATCAATTGTTGGGGTTTTGGTGTTAGTAAGTATTGTAGTAGCAACATCATATGCTTATTTTACTGCAACTGTATCAGGTAATAAGGATACTAATAATGTTGTGATTACTAATGGTGTCATGTCTTTAGAATATAAAGATGGAGATGAAATAACATTAGACAATGCAGTACCAGGTAGTTCGGTTACAAAAACATTTACTGTAAAAAATACAGGAAATGTTGCTACTAATTATACTATCTACTTTAGTGAATTATCTAATAAGTTTGTAGATAAAACTGATTTAGTATATACTTTAACTAGTATCGATGGTGGTAAGAGTGTTGCACAAACTCAAGTGCCAGATAGTAATGAAGCAATGGTAAGTAATTACGAGATTGAAGCAGGCAAAACACATACTTATACATTAACTATTACATTTTTAGAAAAGAATGAAAAACAAGATGATAATCAAAATGTGTCATTTAAAACTAAGGTGACTATTAATGAAACAAAGGATGCCGCAGGATACCCTGCTTAAATATCAGCCCGGCACCGTCATCAACCTGAATGAAGCAGACACGACCGAACTTAAGAAAGTTCCAGGTATCGGAAGTGCCATTGCCCGTATGATTGTAAATTACCGGACACAGCTAGGGGGCTTTTATAAAATAGAGCAATTACAGGAGAAACATTTAAAAGCAGAGATGCTCCGGCCCTGGTTCTCTATCAACGCAACCCAAATCCGCCGTATTAACATAAATAAGGCAAGTATCGAACGGATGATGCATCATCCGTATATAAACTACTATCAAGCCAAAGTTATTGTGGAATACCGAAAAAAGAAAGGGATCTTGACAAACCTCAAGCAATTATCACTTTACGAGGAATTCAATACAGCAGATTTCGAACGGATTACTCCTTATATTTGTTATGAATAGTTCCTCGTTTGTCACAATAAATAAAAAAAAGATGCATTCCTATCACACCAGACAAGAATGCATCACACATAAACAAAACAAACACTCTACTATCATCTTCACAGACTTCCGTAGAGAAGCGACTATAAATATATAGCTAAAAGATAGAACACTTGCAAGGTTCTACCTTTTTGGTATGCATTTTTAGAAGTTGAGTTCTCTTATTAATCTTTTTTAATCATGCCGTCAACCATATGTATCGTTCGGTCGGTGATTTTCGAAAGTCCCTCGTCATGGGTAACAATCACAAAAGTCTGTCCCAAACGCTCCCTCAGGTCAAAGAACAGTTGATGTAAATCTTCTTTATTATGTGTATCCAAACTACCGGAAGGTTCATCCGCCAGTATTACAGCCGGATCATTGATTAAAGCACGCGCCACAGCAACGCGTTGTTTCTCTCCTCCCGACAACTCATTCGGTTTATGGGAAGCACGCTCTGCCAATCCCATAAAATCGAGTATTCTAATAGCATGTTCGTTTGCCTCTTTCGAAGATACTCCTGCGATAAACGCAGGAATCATCACATTCTCCAATGCGGTGAACTCCGGCAGCAATTGATGAAACTGAAAAACGAAACCTATATTCTTATTACGGAATGCAGAGAGTTCTTTTTCTTTCATCCGGCTCACTACAGTTCCGTCAATCTGCACATTACCTGCATCCGGTTCGTCCAACGTTCCCATGATCTGCAACAAGGTAGTCTTACCTGCCCCACTAGGACCTACAATACTGACAATCTCGCCTTTGTTAATTTCCAGATCAATACCTTTCAGGACTTGCAATGAACCGAAGCTTTTTGTTATTCCTTCTAATTTTATCATGATATTTATAATCGTTTAATGACATATTCCGCCAAATAGCAGCCGAACACAGCCGGCATATAACTCACTGTCCCGCAAGTTGATTTCTTATTCTGTTCATCATCAGTCAGCAATACAGCTTTCGGATCAGCCTGTTCGGTACTGAATACTACCGGAAGTTTACGTTTCATTCCCATTTTCTGCAAACGTTTCCGCACCGCCTTACTTAGTCCACAATGATAAGTATCCCAAAGATCTGCAAAACGGACCTGAGAGATATCGCTCTTTGCTCCCGCTCCCATACTGGACACAATCTTGATATGCCGTTTCATCGCCTCATAAATCAAGAAGCACTTCGGACTGATTGTATCAATTGCGTCTACTATAAAATCATACTTGCCTGCGTCCAATAGTTCCGGTATATTCTCATCTTTCAGATAAACAGGGAGTACCGTCAGTTCAATATCCGAATTGATATCTTTATACCGGGTAGCCAATACTTCCGCTTTCGGCATTCCCAACGTAGAGTGCATGGCAGGTAACTGGCGGTTCATATTCGTAGGCTGCACAGTGTCCGCATCTACAATAGTCATTTTGCCAACTCCCGTACGACAAAGCATTTCGGCAGCATAAGCGCCCACTCCGCCTAATCCCACAACCAATACGTGTGCCTTCCGGATGCGATTCATCTTTTCTTCTCCTAACAGGAGTTCCGTTCTTTGTTGCCAGTCGTTTTTTTCCATTAGCTTTTCTTTAACCATTTATAGAACCATTTACCCACTTTCTCATAATGTTGTGATTCATTATGACCGCGCGGATCAGAGAAAGACACAATTTCCTGCGGATCTCCGAATTGGTCGGGATACAGGATAATCAAACTATTGTTTGAGAAATATTTTCCTAGCTGCGCCGGAAGACGTTCGAAAGAGGTGTCATAAGAGATAGAACCGCGACGGGCTGAGATTACCACCAGCAAATGATCATAGTTCACTTGCCCTGTTAATAACAAAAGGTCTTCCCATTCTTCCAACAAGGAAAATTCAGTCGGAGTTCCTGCATATTTTTTCTTTACCAGTTGCTGAAGACGCATCAGCGTACGTTCATTGGAAAAGAAATGCACGCGACATCCCAGAATACTTCCCATACGGCAGAAATGTTCCACCCATTTTGAGAACCCGGTTTCATATTCCGCCTTTGGCGGCACGGCAATATTTATCCGGCGCAAGGTATTAACCGGCATCAGAAACTTAGCGATCATCACCTCGCGATGTGTACCTTTCAAAAGGCTTTCCGCCAAATTCCCGAAAAAGGTATCAACAATATTCGCTTTCCGATGCAGACCGATTACTACATCCGTAGCTTCATATTCTTTAATCGTGTGGATAATTCCCGAAGCGATGTTCAGGTCATAACGGCTGACCATATTTACAGGAACATCGGCAGCAGCGGCAATCATTGCCGCTTTTTCCAAATTTCGCTTTCCTTGCAGTTCTTTCTTCTCCGAACTGTTACTATCATTAATAACGTTTAATGCGATTAAACCATTCTTCTGTTTGGCGTCTTTTATCACTAAAGCCAGATTTATCAAATCCTCAATTGTATCCGGGTTAGCCACGGGAATCAATATCTGTTCGGTACTTTTCTTTGCACCTTGTTCCTCTGATTGCAATTCCTCATTCATAGCGAAACGGCGGGCGGAACGTTCTGTTACCAAAGAACTGATTACACAAGTAAAAAGAATCATCACCACCGTACCGTTCAACACATCATCATTCAGCAAACGCTCCCCATTCTCCATAATAATTTCGTGACCGATCAATACCGCTGCAAGCGTAGCTGCTGCCTGAGCATTACTAAGTCCGAATATCATACTCCGTTCATTCGGTTGCATACGGTAAATCTTCTGCGTGATCCATGCAGCCAGCCATTTACTAAAAGTAGCTACCACTGTCATAACGACAGCAACTTTCAATGCCTCGCCTCCGGTAAACAGGCTTCGTACATCAATAATCATTCCTACACCAATCAGGAAGTAAGGAATAAACAGTGCATTTCCTACAAATTCCAACCGATTCATCAAGGGAGATACATGAGGAATCAGACGGTTCAAGACCAATCCGGCAAGGAAAGCTCCCAAAATGCCTTCCATTCCTACAAACTCCATTAATCCACCACCGAGAAAGACCATCGCCAGCACGAATACAAATTGCATCACGCTATCATCGTACTTCCGGAAAAACCAACGGCCGATACGAGGAAAGAAGAAAACAATCAGAAATCCGAGAAAAGCAACTTTTGCCACAAGAAATCCCCAGAACCAACCGTCAACAGTTCCTTTGAACATACCGCCTATGACGGCAAGGATTATCAAAGCAAGAGTAACGGTAACAGCCGTACCACCAATCGTAATATTGACACTGCGCAAACGCGACAATCCATAACGACTGATAATAGGATAAGCTATCAACGTATGAGAAGCATACATACTAGCCAGTAACACAGCGGTAAGGAAACCATAACCCAACACACTCATACTACTCCAGATACCCAATCCCATTGGAATAAGAAAAGTGAGCCAACCGAACACAATGCTTTTCGTCCGGTTCTTCTTGAAGTCTTCCATGTCCATTTCGAGTCCGGCAAGGAACATGATATAATATAGTCCTACTTTACCGAAGAGTTCGAAGCTGCTGTCACGATCGAGCACGTGAAAACCATGTTCACCTATCAGTACTCCCGCCAGAATCATGCCAATAATATGAGGTATATGAAGGCGTCCCAAAATCATCGGAGCAAAAAGAATGATAATCAATACCAAAAAGAATACCCAGGTCGGATCGGTTATCGGTAAAGTCAAATTAAAATCAAACAAGTTCATAGGCTGTGGCTTTAGGAATTCAATGCAAAGGAACAAAAAAGTTCGCATACCACCAATAAGTTACAAGGTTTGAGTCGTGAGTTTTAGGTTATTTCAATACAGGTTCTATCAGTTACTGCTAAAAACTCATAGTCTTATAACTTTTTTCTCACCCGAAATACTGATTATATGGCAAAATGTTATAATTTTGCAGCCAAATATCTTCTATTCGACAGTGTAAGAAGATAAATACAATATTCACAATTTAACAAAAGAAAAAGATGAAAGTAGCTATTGTTGGCGTAAGCGGAGCCGTGGGACAGGAATTCCTGCGCGTGCTCGATGAGAGAAACTTCCCGTTGGACGAGTTAGTTTTGTTCGGTTCTAAACGTAGTGCCGGAACAACTTATACTTTCCGCGGTAAACAGATCGAGGTGAAACTCTTACAACACAACGATGACTTTAAAGGGGTAGACATTGCTTTCACTTCTGCCGGAGCAGGAACATCCAAGGAATTCGAAAAAACAATCACCAAGTATGGTGCTGTGATGATCGATAACTCCAGTGCATTCCGTATGGATGCCGATGTACCTTTGGTAGTGCCTGAAGTAAATGCCGAAGACGCATTGGAACGTCCTCGCGGCGTCATCGCCAACCCGAACTGTACGACTATCCAAATGGTAGTTGCACTAAAAGCCATCGAACAGCTTTCTCATATAAAAACCGTGCACGTGTCTACCTATCAGGCAGCAAGTGGTGCGGGTGCTGCTGCCATGGACGAATTGTATGAACAATATCGCCAAGTATTGGCTAACGAACCTGTTACCGTGGAAAAGTTCGCGTATCAGTTGGCATTCAACCTGATTCCTCAGATTGACGTCTTCACCGAAAATGGTTACACCAAAGAAGAAATGAAGATGTTCAACGAAACACGCAAAATCATGCACTCCGATATCAAAGTCAGTGCTACTTGCGTACGTGTTCCTGCATTACGTGCTCACTCTGAAAGCATTTGGGTAGAAACAGAACGTCCGATTTCCGTAGAAGAAGCCCGCGAAGCATTCGCCAAGGGCGAAGGATTGGTTCTTCAGGACAATCCGGCAGAAAAGGAATATCCGATGCCGTTGTTCCTTGCAGGTAAAGATCCGGTTTACGTAGGACGTATCCGTAAAGACCTGACGAACGAAAACGGACTGACTTTCTGGATTGTAGGTGACCAGATCAAGAAAGGTGCGGCATTGAACGCAGTACAGATAGCTGAGTATCTGATTAAAGTAAAAAACGTATAAGAAGGCATAAAGCCTAAGGATATCCAAATGATCGACTTAGGGATATTCCTAAAATAAGAAAATGCAAGGCAACTAATTCGCTATGAATTAGTTGCCTTTTTACATCTTTAAGCATTCCCTCGAAAATACAGTTGACGACGAAAACGGGAGTAACTTACTGTTTTTCTTATTATTACACACCATTTTTTAATATTAGTATTCTATTTCACAGTATGAGCCCACACAAAAGGAATATAATTGAACCTTTTTCCTTTTTCCGTTATATTAAAGACTATTTCCTTTTTCAACTTTATTTCCATTTCTTGATAAACAGAAACCGGTACTGTTGCAAGCATACTAACAGCCGGAAAACGATATTCTACATCACGTATTATTCCTGTGTTAGTATCAACACGCAGTATTATTATAAATTTGCAACCTTGTACCCGCGTTCTCTCCTCTTCAGAAAAAGATTCATTCAAAATAGACAAACATTTTCCCCATAACTGACTATCATCTACAAAGTTTGCCTCTTTTCTTTCAGCATCAGTAATTTCTGCGCCCGTTTCTTTATTGACAGCTTCAACTTCTGTAAACTTATTACTTTTACTATATAGCCTTACAGACTTGGATTCTTGTGTTACATCACAAACATAACGCTGAGCATAAAACACCTGAGTAGTATCATAATAAAATGTTTGTGCATACATATCAACTAGCACAAATAACAAACTAACTAGGACTATTACTTTTTTTCTCATATCAACAATTTTTAGCTATTTCTCTTAAATTTTCAAAATCAAATTCCACACCACGACTATTGTCATATGGATAATCTTTATAGGCATCAGTTTTTCTAAAAACATTTACAATATTATTTTCAATAAGACCATTCACATATTCCGGTGACATATCAGGTAGTAATCTCCTTTTATTGTTAATATATGTACTTAACATCTGTATCGCTATGCCTCGATTGTCTGCATGCTCAGCCGCAAACGACCATCCTGGAGCATCATCCTCACTCTTTAATAAATAACAGTATTGCGCAAAATGTGCCTCAATTTCATGATTCATTTTCGCATTACAGAATGAAGTGATGTTCTTCTCCTTTCGATACTGGTACGCATGAAACAATTTATGAAAAAGTTCGTTGCTCTCCAACTTTGAATTTATTCTAAGAAGATTGTTTTGTGGATAATATGCCGTATCTATCTAAAAATGTATATCAAAAGTAGTAAATAATAATATTAAAGACAAGATATATATAGTTTTTCTCGAAATCAATTAAGCAAATAAATTAACGTAACCATTGCATTCCTGCTTCTCTGGCAGTTGCCGTGGTGCTACACAATTTCTTTGTCGTAAAGCTGGAGAAGATTTCCTTTACGCTATGCAGTTCCGTGATCGGTGATTTCGTCATGATGGGGCAAGAGGAAGAGAAAGGAACCGTACGCTGTGACCTCACCGGAAATATTTATTCGGAAACAGTATTCGCCAGTATCCTGTCCATGTTTTATTTCCGCCGGTTGATGTCCGACGAGCGTTTTCCAGACACTCTCAACGGAGTAACCGTTACTCCCAAAATAGTACAGACGGAGAACTTCAACTTCCGAAGTGCCCCTACCGATATAAACACCCCTTCTATCAGGCTGTACCCTCTGTTGGAGTCCATGTCCGGACGCGTAGACTTGAAAATGCCCGGCATAACATTCACTTCCTATACGGATAAATATGTAATGCCCCGCTTCGAACAGTCTTTTAATGTTACCTATAAATAAAATGAATCAGAGATTACCGGAAGCCTATAAAACAGAATGGCTCCCGGCAGTCCTTGATTATTATTTCTAAATTCCACTTAAAACAATAGACGATTTTTTTTCTTTATTCAACAGAAAGCCATACCTTTGTCCCCGTAATCATAAGATAAGCCGCAATTGTCTCTGCGTTATTCACAAACAAATACGGTTAAATAAAATGACTTTATACAAAACCGTATGAGAATTTGTAAGACTTTCACGTTTCTAAGTATCTTTATTGTCTTATTCTATAATTGTTCGCTTCCCGCCGACGATGAAGATGAGAGAAATCCAGAAGAAGATAATACTACATCCGAACTGCCCTGGGAAGGAGAAACAGATAAATTCACTATCAATTCTAAAGAAGGAGTCCATCTGAATGATCCGGCAGAAGATAGTGGAACAGCCTATGTCACCATACCGTCCACGTCAGTAAAGAATACCCGCTGGGAGTTTGTAGTTCACCTTACATTCAACCCATCCGCCAATAACTATGCACGTTTTTATCTGACCTCTTCTTCCAACACTCTCTCCGGTAGTCTAAACGGGTATTTTATACAAATAGGAGGAGCAAAAGACAATGTGACACTTTATCGTCAGAATGGAGACCAGCCCAAGCTGTTGGCTTCGGGTCGGGAAGTGATGAAGGGTAACAACTCACCCCAATTATATATAAAAGCAGAATGCGATAACAATGGGTATTGGACTTTTTGGACACGATTGGAATCCGAAGACGGGTATACATTGGAAAAGCAAGTGAAAGATACCGGCATACAAGGTTCCGTTTGTTCAGGAATTTATTGTGTTTACACCAAAACCCGCTGTAAAGGCTTCACATTCTATCATGTACG
>ERZ779889.3739-NODE-3739-length-10760-cov-2.379262_pt1 | contig 10760 bp, 10 predicted proteins | sample MGYA00511030_ERZ779889 | MGnify/ENA primary metagenome ERZ779889 (study PRJEB29588, sample SAMEA2160616) | human gut metagenome | biome: human gut; feature: human-associated habitat; material: faeces | place: Denmark | collected 2008/2010 ...
GACGACCTCCGCTATGACGACAGACCGAGCCCCTACGCTCCCGCCTCAACGCTCAGCGGTAGAAGATCCTCGCGAAACATCGCAAGCGTCGAGCGCCCCAACGTGAGAAGAAGGCAGCCGCGCTCCGGAGGGGGGAGAAGGTCACAGAGACGAGAGGGCCTCTTTGGCCCCGTGTTCGAGTTCCTCTCGGACCCGAGGCGCGCGCTCTTCTCGCTCATCCTCGTACTTGCCGTTGCCCTTACGGCGATTCTGCTCTTCTCGGTGAACTCGTGCGTCAGCGCGCGAACGCAGCCCAACCCGTCCGGCAACGTGGTCCCCGTGGGAACCACCGACCAGCAGCCGTCAGAAGATGACGAGGCGTCGTCATCCGCAGACGACGATGGACAGGCTGACGAGCCGGCGACCTCCAACCCCGACACCACTGACGAGCAGCCTCAAAATGAGGAGCCCGCTGATGAGACCACGGGGGATGCTACCCAGGACTCCCAGGAGCAGCAGCCTAAGGAGACCATCGTTGACGTCACCGTGGCCGCAGGAGAGGTCTCGTGGGTGGAGATCACCAACGACGGCGTCAGCGAGGTGGCCCAGAGCGTCACCGGCCCCTGGACCGGATCATATAACGTGCATGATGCCATCACCATTCAGGTTGATAACCCCGAGGCGGTAAGCGTCACCGAGAATAACCAGAACGTCAGCTTCTCATCACATGCGGGAGGCCTCGGCTCGCTCACGATTGAGGGGACCCCTCTGCCCGAGCCAACCGAGGGAGAGTCTGACCAGACTGACGCCGCCTCCGGCGATGAAGCCGCACCCGCTGACCAGGAGGCTCCCGCCGAATAGGGCCAACCACTTCCGCTACGTGCCGAAAGGAGAGACATGGCTAAGGAATCGAGCTTTGACGTTGTTTCCGTCGTTGACATGCAGGAGGTGGACAACGCCTACCAGCAGGCCGCCCGCGAGCTCACGCAGCGCTACGACCTCAAGGGGACCGGCGCCACGCTCGAGCTCTCGAAGAAGGACGGTTCCTTCAAGATCGAGGCTCCCTCGGAGTTTGTGGCAAGCCAGGTCCGAGACGTTCTTGCCACAAAGCTCACGAGGCGTGGCATCGACCTTACGGCTGTGCGCTGGGCTGACCCCCAGGGGGCAAGCGGAATGACGGTTCGCCAGATGGGCTCTATCGTCCAGGGCATCGACACTGACACAGCCAAGAAGATCTCTAAGGACATTCGTGGGCTCAAGCTCAAGGCCAAGGCCACCATCGAGGGCGATAAGCTGCGCGTGAGCTCCGCCTCCAAGGATGTTCTCCAGGCCGTCATTGCCGCTCTCAAGGAGCGCGATTACGGCCAGCCCCTCCAGTTTGTCAACTACCGTTAGCGAAGGTATGCTCGTGCGATTTCTTCTTGTCACCTTGGGCTGCGCAAAAAACGAGGTTGACTCCGACCGGATGCGCGCCCTTCTCCTCTCAGCCGGATTCTCCGAGACCGATGACGCCGCCGAGGCGGATGTCGCCATCGTAAACACCTGCTCCTTTTTGGCCTCGGTGGTGCTACCGGTTCCTCCAAGGTACATACCGAGGAGTCCATTGAGACGACCCTTGAGCTGGCGGAGGAGAGAAGCGCCGGGTTCCGCACGTGCCCCATCGTGATGTGTGGCTGCGTACCCTCGCGCTATGGCAACGAGCTCGAAGGCGAGCTCCCTGAGGTTGCGGCCTTTGTTCGCGCTGAGGATGAGGACAGCATCGTCTCGGTGGTAAGCGAGGTTCTGGGCGTTGATGCCCCACAGCAAGCGGCTGGCACGGACATGCTCAGAACGATTGAGGGTGCAAGCGCCTTCGTCAAGATCTCCGAGGGATGTGACCGGTTCTGCACCTTCTGCGCGATTCCCTACATCCGCGGGCGCTACCACTCCCGCCCCGCTGACGAGATTGTCGACGAGGTAGTAAGCCTCATGAGGGGAGGCGTCAGAGAGGTTGTCCTCATTGGTCAGGACACCGGCGTCTGGGGCTGCGACCTTGAGGCGGGGCAGACGCTCGCCTCCCTTCTCAGGCGCGTTGCCGAGGCCGTGAGGCCCTATGAGGGGTGGGTTCGTGTTCTCTACCTCCAGCCGGAGGGGATGACCGACGAGCTCATCGCAACGATCCGAGACGTTCCCGAGGTCTTGCCCTACATCGACATCCCCATCCAGCACTGCTCAGCCCGCGTTCTCAAGACGATGGGTCGCACGGGCTCTGCCGACGAGCTTCGCCTGCTCTTTGATAAGCTCCGCAGGGAGATTCCAGGAATGGTCCTCAGAACCACTGGTATGGCCGGTTTTCCCGGAGAGACCGATGAAGAGGCTGAAGAGCTCTATGACTTCATCGCCGAGCAGGAGTTTGACTACTGCTCCGTCTTTGCGTACTCACAGGAGGAGGGAACCGCTGCCGCCCGCATGGCAGACCAGGTTGAGGAGTCCGTTAAGCTTGAGCGCACCCAACGCCTCATAGACCTGACCGAGCAGCTCGGCTTTGCCGCCACCGCCGCTCACGTAGGCGAGCGCGTTCGCGTCATCATCGACGGAGTCGAGGAGGGGGATAATGGCCCCGAGCTCATCGGCCACACGTGGTTCCAGGCTCCCGACTCCGACGGCGCCGTTCACATCGGTTGGGGAGAGGCCGCCGTTGGCGACATCATTACCGTAGATCTTGTCGATTCGTTCTGCTATGAGCTTGTCGGCCAGATTGTCGAGGAGGATAGGTAGACATGTCCGGCCATAAGGACGTTTGGACGCCCGCCAACATCGTAACCTGCGTGAGGATAGCTTTTATCCCCGTCTTCATGGCCGTTGCCCTGCTTGCGGACGGCCCGGCCAACACGTCTCTTTCCGTCGCCGCGTTTGTCATCTATCTGACGCTTTCGCTCACGGACAAGGTCGACGGCTACCTGGCTCGTTCAAGAGACGAGATCACCGACTTCGGCAAATTCCTCGATCCCATCGCTGACAAGCTCCTGGTCTTCTCGGCGCTTCTGCTTCTCCTCGTTCGGGGCGAGGTCAGCGTGTGGATCGTGTTTGTCATCCTTGTGCGCGAGTTTCTCGTAAGCGCGCTGCGCATGGTTGCCGCCTCTAGTGGCGAGGTCATTGCCGCCGACAACCTCGGCAAAGCCAAAACCGCGGTCACGATGGTCTCGCTCTGCGGCTATTACCTGGGGTTCGCACTCTATTCGCTTAACCTCGTCGATCTTGCGATCATGATTGGGTTTGTCTCCTGGGCCCTTATGATAGCTGCCGTGGTACTTACGGTCGTCTCGGGAGCTCAATACTTCTGGAGCGCCAGACACGTTGTCTTTGGGAGGTAGCTTGAGCGACAAGACCTTGCTCTCCGAGGATGAGGGGCTCTTTGACGCATGCCGTGAGCTCCTGACCCTTGCCGCCTCACATGGCATTTCGCTGGGAACGGCCGAATCGTGCACGGGCGGCCTCGTTGCGGGTTGCCTCACCGCCGTGCCCGGCTCGTCATCTGTTGTTCGAGGCGCAATCGTGAGCTATGCCATAGAGGTCAAGGAGCGCGTACTTGGTGTCTCCCGAGAAATCTTGGACACGCCCGCGCTCGGCGCTGTTTCTGGCGAATGCGCAGCGCAAATGGCGGAAGGCGCCCGTCGCGTTCTTGGCTGCGACATTTCCGTCTCCATAACGGGCATTGCCGGACCAGGAGGGGAGGAGCCGGGCAAGCCGGTTGGCACCGTCTGGATGGGCCTCTCCACACCAAAGGGAACAAAGTGCGTTCTCAATCACTTTGAGGGAGACCGCGAAGAGGTCCGCCACGCATCGGTAAGACGTGCGGTTTCTCTGATTCGTGAAGGTGTGATGGAGATTTCCAACCCCGTGTAGGGACTACCGTCAGTTTTGGTTTCCATGCTTTAGCAAGCTTTACGTTCTTCTCTGTAGCCTCGTGCAAGTTTGACGATCTAAAGATCCCCTTTTGAGGCAGTTTGGAGAAAGCTTGCCGCAAGGACGCCCTGCTAAGGTCATGGCATCGGAGTTGACTTAGAACGGTTGTTCGGATACTATCTCGATGACGGACAAAGCAAGGGAGCAAACATGGCAAAGAGCAAGACGCTGAGCAAAGAAATTCACCCTCGCACCACGGGCGAGGAGCGCGATAAGGTTCTTCAGTCCACCACAGAAGAAATCGAGAAGAAATTTGGCAAGGGCGCCATTATGCGCTTTGGTGACGATGGCCCAAGCTTTGAGGTTGAGGCCATCCCTACCGGATCTGTCGCCCTCGACAACGCACTTGGCATTGGCGGCGTGCCGCGCGGCCGCATCGTGGAGATCTACGGCCCAGAGTCCTCGGGCAAGACGACGCTTTCCCTTGAGATTCTCGCGGAGGCCCAGGCCATGGGCGGCGTCGTTGCCTTCATTGACGCCGAGCACGCGCTTGACCCTGGTTACGCCGCCCGCATCGGCGTGGACATCGATGAGGTTCTCATCTCGCAACCAGATACCGGCGAGCAGGCCCTGGAGATCTGCGACATGCTCGTCAGGTCCGGCGCCATTGACGTCGTGGTCGTTGACTCTGTTGCCGCTCTTACGCCCAGGGCAGAGATTGAGGGAGAAATCGGAGACTCCACGGTTGGCCTGCAGGCGCGCCTCATGAGCCAGGCGCTTCGCAAGCTCGCCGGCTCGCTCTCCAAGTCAAACACCACGTGCATCTTCATCAACCAGCTTCGCGAGAAGATCGGCGTTATGTTTGGAAACCCCGAGACCACGCCCGGTGGCCGTGCCCTCAAGTTCTTTGCCTCGGTCCGAATGGACATTCGTCGTGTTGACACCATCAAGGTCAACGGTGAGTCCGTCGGCAACCGCGTGCGCGTGAAGGTCGTGAAGAACAAGGTTGCGCCGCCGTTCAAGCAGTGTGAGTTCGACATCATGTACGGTCGCGGCATCTCAAAGGAAGGCTCGATTCTCGATATGGCAGTCGAGAAGGGCATCGTAAGCAAGTCGGGCGCTTGGTTCACCTACGACAAGGAGCGTCTTGGCCAGGGACGCGAGGCCGCAAAGGACTTCCTGCTTGCCAACCCGGACCTCATGGATGAGATCGACCACAAGGTTCGCGTTGCCTGCGGCCTCGAGCTTGGTGATGAGCGTGTTGGCGAACCCGTTCCCGTAGCCCCCGAGGAGCTTGAGCAGTGACGGACCCCAGCCTGTCGTGGGACGTGATTCTTCCTGAGCGTGGCGCGCGAACCTCGCGCGCCACGCTCCACATCTCCAGTCTTTCGCATGGCGAGGAGTTGCTCTCGCTGCCCCTCTCGGTTGGAAAGAGGGTTTCTCGCGCAAGGGAGGAGGGCACTCTTTGCCCTGAATCTCGAGCCGAGCTCCTCCATCACCTTGGGGAGAGTGCCAGACTTTGCGCAAAGGCACGCGTTGAGGCGCTTATATCAAGAAGGGATTACTCAGAGCGCGATCTGCGCGAGAAACTCCATCTTGATGGGTACGCCCAAGCGGTTGTCGAGGAAGCCGTACACCGCGCGGCAGAGTGCGGGCTTGTTGATGACGCCCGCTTTGGCGCTGCTTTTGTACGGTCCAAGCTTGTCTCTGGATGGGGAAGAGAGCGCATAGAGCGAGAGCTCTCGCGGCACGGCGTTTCCCCTGAGCTCATCGCAGGGTGGCCAGACGACTTCATCAGCAAAGAGGAAGAGCGCGAGCGCGCACTCTCTCTTGCCTCGCGCAGACGTCTCACGGGAAAGAACGATTATGAAAAAATCGTTCGGTTTCTCTGCGGAAAAGGCTACGCGGTCTCTATGGCCACAGATGTCGCGCATGAAGTTCTACGCGGAGAAAACTAGACCGTCTACCTCAGGCGCGTTTGACAGGGGGATAATCAAAACGTTACGATTGACTGGCTGTTGGAGCGCATTCTCAAGCCGGTCCGCCGGCTGATGTCCATATGTTTGGGTCCGTTTCGTAGCTTTGTTGGCTCTTTTCACATAGACACCCTGACTGCACCTCCGATGGCGGGTTCCGTCGCGTCAAGCGCGTCGGTCTCCAGAACCATGCTCAAAAGACATGATTGATTCATCGGAGGAACGGCTATGGAATTTTTGATTGTGGGTGTTGTCGGCCTCGCGGTCGGCGCCGTCGTTGTCTATTTCTACCTTGCGGGACAGAGCAACTCTCGCCTCAAGAGCGCCGAGGCTCAGCTTGACTCCGCGCGCGGTGAGGCCGAGCGCATCGCCGAGGAGGCGCGTCGTCAGGCGGAGAGCGCCAAGAAGGAGGCCATCCTCGAGGCTAAGGAGCAGATTCTCCAGCTGAAGCAGAACTCTGAGGCCGAGGAGAAGAAGCGCAAGGGCGAGCTTCAGAATCTCGAGAACCGTATCATGCAGAGGGAGGAGTCCCTCGATCACCGAAACGACGCTCTCGATCGCCGCGAGCACCAGCTCTCCAGCCTTCAGGGCCAGCTCGACCGTAGGAAGAACGACATCGATGAGATGGTCGCTCGTCAGCAGAGCGAGCTCGAGCGCATCGCGGGCCTCTCGAGCGATGAGGCGCATGACGAGCTTCTTGCTCGCGTCCGCGCCGAGTCCGTCCGCGAGGAGGCCCAGATTCTTCGTGAGGCCGAGCAGTCTGTTCGCGCCCAGGCCGACAAGACCGCCCGTGAGATCATCTCCACGGCCATCCAGCGCTGCGCCGCCGATCAGGCGGGAGAGATCACGGTAACCTCCGTTCACATCCCCTCTGATGACCTCAAGGGCCGCATCATTGGCCGCGAGGGACGCAACATCCGCACCTTCGAGCAGGTCTCCGGCGTTTCTCTCGTCATCGATGACACGCCCGAGACCGTTGTCCTCTCAAGCTTTGACCCCGTCCGTCGCGAGACGGCGCGCGTTGCCCTCGAGAACCTCATCGCGGACGGTCGCATCCACCCTGCTCGCATTGAGGAGCTCTACAAGAAGGCCGAGGCCCTTGTCGCCGAGCGCGTCCGCGAGGCTGGCGAGCAGGCCGCCTTCGATGCCGGCATCCACGACCTTCACCCCGAGCTCGTAAAGACGCTCGGTGCGCTTCGCTATCGCACGTCCTTTGGACAAAACGTCCTGTCGCACTCCGTGCAGGTCTCTGCCCTCTGTGGAATCATGGCCTCCGAGCTTGGCCTCGACGAGGGCCCCGCAAAGAGCGCCGGCCTTCTCCACGACATCGGCAAGGCCATCGACCACGAGGTCGAGGGCCCTCATGCCGTCATCGGAGCCGATCTTGCACGTCGCTATGGCGAGCGTCCCGAAATCGTTCACGCCATTGAGGCGCACCACGCCGACGTTGACCCCGATACCGTGCTCGACGTGCTCGTGCAGGCCGCAGACGCCATTTCCGCCGCGCGTCCCGGCGCTCGTCGCGAGTCTGCCGAGAACTACATCAAGCGCCTCGAGAAGCTCGAGGAGATCTCTAACGCCCACGATGGCGTCGAGCGCACCTATGCCATGCAGGCCGGTCGAGAGCTCCACGTCATGGTTGAGCCCGAGAAGATCTCTGATGCGCAGGCTACGGTTCTCGCCCACGACATCGCCAAGCAGATCGAGGACGAGATGGAGTATCCCGGCCAGGTTCGCGTTGTCGTCATTCGCGAGTCCCGCGCCGTGGACGTTGCAAAGTAGGTACGCGCTTGAGCTCACCTGAGTCCGACGATCTTGTTGGCTTCATCTCCTCCATGGGCGCCGATCGAGCGCTTCGCGTCGAGGAGAGCCTTGGAGAGGGCTATGTCCGCCTCCGCGTTGCGGAGGCGGAGCGTCGTCAGGCAAAACACGATATTAGATGTGTCGAGGACGCCGTCATCGAGATGCTGAGAAACGCTCGCGATGCCGGCGCTCGACATATCTACGTTGCCACGACACGAGACGGCGAGCTGAGGACCACAACGGTCCTTGATGACGGCTGGGGCATCCCCAAAGACATGCAGGACCGCATTTTCGAGGCTCGCGTGACCTCAAAGCTCGACAGTATCCATATGGATCGCTGGGGCATCCACGGAAGGGGCATGGCACTGTTCTCCATAAAGGAGAACGCCGTCAGCGCAGAGGTTGTCTCGTCCTCACCCGGCAAGGGCTCTTCGATCCGAATCATCACGGACGCAACGACGCTTTCGGAGCGCGCCGACCAGTCAACGTGGCCTCACGTCGCACAAGATGAGGAGGGAGGCCTCGTCTGCCAGAGGGGGCCTCACAACATCGTCCGAACCTGCTGCGAGTTTGCGCTTGAGGAGCGAGGGGCGTGTGAGGTCTACCTCGGGTCTCCGGCCGAGATTGTTGCCACCGCTCGCGCAAGGGTCCGCAGGTCATCGGACGCCTCGGAGCTTCTTTTCTCCGATACGCTAGAGAGCCTGCCCGTTCTGGAGAGGCTGAGCGCCGCCGCGGACGCATCCAATCTCCGCGAGCAGGCGGCCCTTCTTGGTCTCGAGATGTCGGAGAGAACCGCTCATCGCATTGTCTCAGGTCAAATCCGCCCTCTTCGGAGCGTACTGTCCACGATAACGCGTTCGGGCGACGCTTCATCCAAGCAGCCACACGAGATTGATCTTTTGAGGGACCGTCGCAGCCTCAGGGTATCTAAACCCGACCTTGAGGAGTTCTCAAGGGCCATGGAGAGGGACTTCGACCTTCTTGCCGATCGCTACTACCTCTCGCTCTCCTCAACTCCCAAAGTAAGCGTGGGGCGCGGAAGGATCACCGTTACCTTTGACTTGGAGGAGAGCGACTAGGGGATGGCACTGTTTGCGCGACGCCTCCCTTCTCAAACAAACGTTTTACCAGTAGAATTATCAAGAACTAACATGCCTCAATCGCATGAGACGAACGTTGCACCGCAGCAGGAGAAACAACATGGACTATCTAAAGGTTTCGAGCAAATCTTCGCCGGCTTCCGTGGCTGGGGCCATAGCGGGTCTCGTCAAAGACGAGATTCCCGTCAACATTCAGTGCGTTGGCGCCGGAGCCGTTAACCAGGCAATCAAGGCCGTTGCAATCGCTCGAGGCTTTCTTATCCCCACCGGAGTAGACATCTCCTGCGCACCAACCTTCTCTGACATCGAAATTGGCGGAGAGAGCAGAACCGCGATTCGCATCGCCATCTACGTCCACCGCATCACCGCGCCCACCACTGCTTTACACGCCTCTGAACCCGAGATTCCGGAGCTTGCTTCATGACGTCTTACCCCACCGTTCTTGTTGGAAAGACCTACTGCGTAAAGACCTTTGGTTGCCAGATGAATCTCCACGACTCAGAGCGGGTCTCAGGCCTGCTCGATGAGTGTGGCTGTATTTGCGTGGGCGATCCCGACGACGCCGACATCGTCGTTTTCATGACGTGCTGTGTTCGTGAAAATGCCGATCAGCGCCTCTACGGACAGGCCTCCGCCATGGTTTCGGCTCCTACGCCCCCCTCTGGAAAGCGCGTCGTTGCCATTGGTGGCTGCATTGCCCAGCGCGATGGCGAGCGCATTCGCGAGCACATCGCTTGTGCCGACGTGGTGTTTGGCACCAGCGCCCTCGCCAGCCTCCCTCAGCTGCTCGCGGAGGCCTTTGAGGGCAACCACGCCGGTGTCGAGGTCGACGTTGAGGAGGACGACCGTCCCTTCTCCACCGATTTGCCCAGCCACCGTGCCGATGTGTTCCACGCTTGGGTCCCCATCATGACGGGATGCAACAACTTCTGCACCTATTGCATCGTTCCCTATGTGAGGGGTCGCGAGAAGAGCAGGACCATGGAGAGCGTGGTCAGTGAGGTTGAGCACCTTGTCTCAGACGGCGTGCGCGAGATCACGCTGCTTGGCCAGAACGTCAATTCCTATGGCAGAAACATCTATGGCGAGCCGCGCTTTGCTGAGCTGCTGAGAAAGGTGGGGGAGACGGGCATCGAGCGCATTCGCTTTACCTCCTCAAACCCCAAGGACCTTCTCGATGAGACCATACGTGCCATGGCTGAGGTCCCTGCTGTGATGCCCCATCTCCACCTTGCCGTCCAAAGCGGCTCAAACCGCATCCTCAAGGCCATGAACCGCAGCTATACGCGCGAGGAGTATCTCGCTCTCGTCGATCGTCTTAGGGCGGCGATTCCAGACCTCGCGCTCTCAACGGACATCATCGTTGGCTTTCCCGGCGAGACCGAGGAAGACTTCCTCGACACGCTCTCGCTCGTCAGGGAAGCCGGCTTCTCGTCCGCCTTCACGTTCATCTACTCTCGTCGCCCCGGTACCCCGGCTGCCAAGATTCCTGACGACACTCCCCACGAGATCATTCAGGACAGGTTTGACCGCCTTGCCGAGCAGGTGGCCACCCAGGCACACGATGCCAACCAGAAGGACCTCGGTGCCCTTGCATCTGTTCTCGTCGAAGGAGCCTCAAAGCGAGACAGCAACGTCCTTGTGGGTCACAGCGAGAAGAATCAGACGGTTCACTTCTCGTTGCCCCAAGGTAGCCGAGCTGAGGACTTCATCGGTCACATCGTCGACGTTCGCGTCGAGGAGGCCCGAACCTGGTATCTTCGCGGCTCTGTGGAGGGCGATCCTCGATGAGCGTTCCGGGGCCGGGCGTCTGTGTGGTCGGACCCACGGCCTCAGGCAAAAGTGCGCTCGCGGAGCGTGTGGCCGAGCGTCTAGGCTCGCCGGTCGTCTCCGTAGACGCGATGCAGGTCTATCGTGGGATGGACGTCGGAACGGCTAAGACGCCGCTTTCCGAGCGCCGCGTTCCGCTTCTCATGGTGGACGTCGTCAGCCCGCGCGACATCATCACCTCGTTTGC
>ERZ779889.3741-NODE-3741-length-10758-cov-2.838083_pt1 | contig 10758 bp, 8 predicted proteins | sample MGYA00511030_ERZ779889 | MGnify/ENA primary metagenome ERZ779889 (study PRJEB29588, sample SAMEA2160616) | human gut metagenome | biome: human gut; feature: human-associated habitat; material: faeces | place: Denmark | collected 2008/2010 ...
GAAGACTTTGGCTGCCGGTCTCGCTGGCTTCGCTGACGAGCTGGCTGATGGGTTTGCGGATGAATATGCCCATAGTTTTAGGGAGTGTGTTTTACAAAAAAAAGAGGGCTGGACGTCGTGCCGCCCAGCCCTTTCCTGATGTTGTTCCGCCCTGATTCGAACAGAGACTGAGAGAACCAAAAACTCTAGTGCTAACCATTACACTACGGAACAAACTCTTTGCTTATCGTTAGATAGCGGTGCAAAAGTACGGAAAACTTTTGAGCGGGCCAAACAGACGGCCTGATTTTTTCGGCAGCCGGGGCAGACGGACATTCTGGGTGGCAGAATTTCCTGAACGGCTGTCAGGATTTACGGGACGGCCGACAGAAATTCCTGTCAGTTATTTAGGAAGCTCTGTTACCCAAGCCGTTTTTAGGGTTTCGCTGATCCGTTGTCCTGCCGTTTCGTGGGACGAGAGGTGGCGGGCCGGGGTGCTTTTTTGCCCGGCTTCGAGGTGTTGCGGTCAGGAAAAAAGCGTAAATTTGCAGACTGAAAGTTTTTCGCACGTTTCACCCCAACATAGGCAAATGGCTGTCGAGATCAAGAAAGTAACGACCCGAAAAGACTTGAAACGCTTCATCCGTTTCAATTACGAGTTCTATAAAGGCAATCCCTATTCCGTTCCCGACCTTTACGACGACATGCTGAACACCTTCTCCCGCGAGAAGAACGCGGCGTTCGAGTTCTGCGAGGCCGACTATTTCCTGGCGCTGCGCGACGGTCGCATCGTCGGACGCGTGGCGGCCATCATCAACCACCGGGCCAATGAGAAATGGCAAAAGAAGCAGGTGCGCTTCGGCTGGATTGACTTCGTGGACGAAGCCGAGGTGAGCCGCGCCCTCATCGACACCGTGAAGGAGTGGGGCAGGGCGCGCGGCATGACGGAAATCGTGGGACCGCTCGGCTTCACCGACATGGACGCCGAGGGCATGCTCATCGAAGGTTTCGATCAACTCTCGACGATGGCCACCACGTACAACTATCCCTACTATCCCGGCCACATGGAGGCCTTGGGTTTCGAAAAGGTGACGGATTGGGTAGAGATGAAGCTCTATGTGCCCGAACAGATCCCCGACAAGTACCAGCGTGTGGCCGACATCATACGCCGCAAGTATGACCTGCGCGTGCGGAAAATCAAGTCGAAGCGCGACGTGGTCCGCTCCGGCCAGGCGCACGAAATCTTCCGGCTCATCAACGAAGCCTATGCCCCGCTGTTCGGCTATTCGGAGATGACAGAGCGCCAGATCGACCAGTATGTAAAAATGTACATACCGATTCTCGACCTGCGCATGGTAACCCTCGTCGAGACTGCTGCGGGCGAACTCGTGGCCGTAGGCATCTCGATGCCCAGCCTGTCGCGCGCCTTGCAGAAAGCCAAGGGACGCCTGCTTCCTTGGGGGTGGTTCCATTTGCTCAGGGCACTGCTTTGGCGCAAGCCCAAGATTCTTGACCTGCTCCTCGTAGCTGTGAAGCCGGAGTACCAGAACAAAGGGGTCAACGCCCTGCTCTTCACGGACCTCATACCTGTCTATCAGAAGATGGGCTTTGAGTATGGCGAGACCAACCCCGAGTTGGAAGCCAACGAGAAGGTGCAGTCGCAGTGGCAGTACCTGCGCACTGAGCAGCACAAGCGCCGCCGCTGCTACGGCGCCGCCCTCTGACCCGGGCACACAGACAACGACGACAATGGAAGAAACGAATACGACAGTCAGTTACACGGAAGAAAACATCCGCCATCTCTCCGACATGGAGCACGTGCGGACCCGGCCCGGCATGTACATCGGCCGGTTGGGCGACGGCTCACACATCGAGGACGGTATCTACGTGCTCTTGAAGGAAATCATCGACAACAGCATCGACGAGTTCCGCATGGGCATCGGTAAGCGCATCGACATCACCGTGGCCGACGACCTCCGCGTTTCGGTGCGCGACTACGGCCGGGGCATACCGTTGGGCAAACTGGTCGAAGCGGTCAGTATGCTCAATACCGGAGGGAAATACGATACCAAGGTGTTCAAGAAGAGCGTCGGCCTGAACGGCGTGGGCGCCAAAGCCGTCAACGCCCTGAGCGCCCGCTTTGTGACGGCCAGCGTGCGCGACGGGGTGAAACGCACCGCCGTCTTCGAGCGCGGCAACCTCGTCAGCGACACGCAGGAGCCTACCAGCGAGGACAACGGCACCTATGTCTTTTTTGAGCCCGACGACACGCTCTTCGTGGGCTACCACTACCGCCCCGAGTTCGTCGAAACGATGCTCCGCAACTACACCTATCTCAACGCGGGCCTCTCCATATATTATAATGGCCGCCGCATCGTGAGCCGGAACGGCCTCGTGGACCTCCTCAACGACAACATGACCAACACGGGGCTTTACCCGATTGTCCATCTCGTGGGCGAGGACATCGAAATCGCCTTCACCCACACCAGCCAGTACGGCGAGGAATACTACTCCTTTGTCAACGGCCAGCACACCACCCAGGGCGGCACGCACCAGAGCGCCCTGAAAGAGCACATCGCCCGCACCATCAAGGAGTTCTACGGCAAGAACATGGACGTCCAAGACATCCGCAACGGCCTCGTTGCCGCCATCGCCGTCAACGTCATCGAGCCTACCTTCGAGAGCCAGACGAAAATCAAGCTCGGCTCCCTCTACATGGCGCCCGACAAGGACAGCGACGGGCAGCCCTACCCACTTTCCGGCGTCAGTGTCAACAAGTTCGTGGGCGACTTCGTGAAAGAGCAGGTGGACAACTATCTGCACCGGAACGCCGACACGGCTGACGTCCTCCTTCAAAAAATACAGGAAAGCGAGAAGGAGCGCAAGGCCATCGCCGGCGTGACGAAGCTGGCCCGCGAGCGGGCGAAGAAAGCCAACCTCCACAATCGCAAACTGCGCGACTGCCGCATTCACCTGAACGATGCGGTGAAGGGCGGCCGCAAGGATGACGACGATACGGCCGACCCACGCTACGACAGCTCTATCTTCATCACCGAGGGAGACTCTGCGAGCGGCTCCATCACCAAGAGCCGCGACGTGAACACCCAGGCCGTATTCTCGCTGCGCGGCAAGCCGCTCAACTGCTTCGGGCTGACGAAGAAGGTGGTTTACGAGAACGAGGAGTTCAATCTCCTGCAAGCCGCCCTCAACATTGAGGACGGCCTCGACGGACTCCGCTATAACAAGGTAATCGTCGCGACTGACGCTGACGTCGACGGGATGCACATCCGCTTGCTCATGATTACCTTCTTCCTGCAATTTTTCCCCGACCTCATCAAGAAGGGACACGTCTATATTCTCCAAACGCCTTTGTTCCGCGTCAGGAATAAGAAAAAGAAGGTCCGCACGGCCGCCAAGCTGTCCGGCATCGACGAGCAGAGTGCCGGCGCCGCCATCTTGAAGAAGGCGAAAAGCACGGACCGTTCGGAGTTCGAGACGATTTACTGTTACACTGAGGAGGAGCGCCTTGCAGCCATTGAACGTCTTGGCCCGGATCCTGAAATCACACGGTTCAAGGGACTGGGAGAGATCTCACCCGATGAGTTCAAGCACTTCATCGGGCCGGAGATGCGACTGGAACAGGTCCAACTCCACAAGAGCGATCAGGTAAAGGAACTGCTCGAATACTATATGGGGAAGAACACGATGGAGCGTCAGACGTTTATCATCAATCACCTTGTCGTCGAAGAGGATCCGGTCGACAACGTCAGCGACGAAGCGTAAAGGCTCTCCTCATAACAAATCAGCATCATGAAGAAAGTCGCTATTTTCCCAGGCAGTTTCGACCCGTTTACCATCGGTCATGCCAGCATTGTCGAACGCGGTTTGCCGCTGTTCGACGAGATTGTCATCGGTGTCGGTCTCAACGAGAGCAAGCGCGCCCTTTATACTCCTTCGGAGCGCGTCGCCGCCATCAGCCGCCTCTACGCCGACGAGCCCCGTGTGCGGGTTGAGAGTTACGATGACCTGACCATTGATTTCGCCCATCGCGTCGGTGCAAGGTTCATCCTACGTGGTCTGCGTTCTGTGAAGGACTTTGAGTATGAGCGGGATATTGCCAATATGAACCATCGCCTGTCGGGCATCGAGACAGTGCTCCTTTTCACCGAACCGCATTATTCGAGTGTGTCGTCGAGCGTCGTACGCGAATTGATAGCCTTTGGGAAAGACGTGTCCGACTTCCTGCCCAAGAAACCTTGAACTACGTTTATCACACCAAACAGCATAATGAGAAAGTTCCTGACGTTACTCGCTTTGTTGTGTACGACGACGGCTGTCGCCCAACAGGACGCGAAGATAAACATCGACGCCGTGCAGTTACGCAAGCTCCAAGTGGCCGAAGTGGCCATATCCAACCTGTATGTGGACAGTGTCGACCAAGAAAAACTGGTGGAAGATGCCATCAACGGGATGCTGACGAAACTCGATCCGCATTCGACGTACACCAACGCCAAGGCGACGCAGAAATTCAATGAACCCTTGCAAGGCAATTTTGAAGGTATCGGCGTGCAGTTCAACATACTGAACGATACGCTGCTTGTCATTCAGCCCGTCTCGAAGGGACGGAGCAAGCGTGCAGGTATCCTGGCCGGCGACCGTATTGTCCGTGTTGACGGCCGGCCCATAGCCGGCGTGAAGATGCCTCGCGACACCATCATGAGCCTTCTGCGTGGTCCGAAAGGCACGCAGGTCGAGTTGGGAGTGGTGCGCCGTGGTGCGTCGGGGATGCTTACTTTCCGCGTGACCCGTGACAAGATTCCTGTGAACTCGCTTGACGCCGCTTATCTCATCCGCCCGGGCATCGGTTACATCCGTCTCGACAATTTTGCACAGACCTCAGGCAGTGAAGTGCGTGAGGCTATCAAGAAATTGGAGCAGAAGGGAATGAAATCACTCATCCTAGACCTGCAATACAATGGTGGCGGTTACCTTGGTGCAGCTGTCGACGTGGCTAATGAGTTCTTGGAGATAGGTGACCTCATCGTTTATACAGAAGGCCGGGCCATACCGCGCGAGACGTATACCGCCAAGGGGGGCGGACGTTTCGGCAAAGGGCGGTTGGCCGTGCTGGTCGACGAGTTTACGGCCTCGGCGGCTGAAATCGTTTCGGGTGCTGTCCAGGATCACGACCGCGGCATCATCGTAGGCCGTCGCACGTTTGGAAAGGGATTGGTGCAACGTCCGGTTCCCCTGCCCGACGGAGCAATGATACGCCTCACCGTGGCGCACTATTACACGCCTTCGGGCCGGTGCATACAGAAGCCCTACGAGAAAGGGAACAAGCGGGACTATGACATGGACTTGGTGAACCGTTATACGCATGGCGAGCTGACGAGCATCGACAGCGTCCATCTTGATTCGAGCAAGGTCTATAAAACGCTTGAACGGGGACGCACTGTCTATGGAGGCGGAGGCATCATGCCTGACTATTTCGTGCCGACAGACACGACGGCCTATACGCGTTTCTATTCAGCCCTCAGCCGTCAGAACATCATCAACGAGCTTTCGCTCCACTACATCGACCAGAACCGCAAGGCGCTTTCGAAAAACTATGGTAGCATCGAGGATTTCGTTGCCCGTTATGAAGTGCCTCAGAGCCTTGTCGACAGCATCATCAGCCGCGGGAAGAGTCTCAAAGTCGTTCCCAAGGACAGTGCGGAACAAGTCGAGACGGTGCCACAGCTGCGTTTCATGCTCAAAGCGCTTGTGGCTTACGACTTATGGGACCGGTCAGAGTATTTCCGCATAGTGAACGAGCGTAACCCGATAGTGAGGAAAGCTGTCGAACTGCTCATGAAAGAGCCGGACAACGTGACTGGGCTTTGAACCGTCAATGCACAGAAAGCCCCCGGGCAGGGAAGACGCCAAAATCGGCATTCCCTGCCCAGGGGCTTTCTGTCTACAAGGGTTGAGGGGCGAATGGATTTGTTTAGAAATGCTCGCGGATGTGTCGGGCGATTTCTTCCATCTCTTCTGCGGGCAGTTGTAATTTCGGCCGGCGGAAGTCCATGTCACCCTCGCTTTGCAGCGGGATGAGGTGGATATGGGCGTGTGCCACTTCAAGCCCGAGCACGGCTACGCCCACTTTGCGGCAGGGGTAGGCTGCTTGGATGGCTTTGGCCACACGTTTGGCAAAGATGGTCATGGCGGCGAGTTCGTCGTCGTCGAGGTCGAAAAGATAGTCCACCTCGTGCTTCGGTACCACCAGCGTATGGCCTTTGGCCACGGGGTTGATGTCGAGGAACGCATAGAAGCGCTCATTTTCGGCACACTTGTAGCTGGGGATTTCTCCGGCGATGATTTTGCTGAAAATGGTCATGGTCGTAAGATTTTAAGGGCGGCGGACAACTGGCAGCGTCCGCCGTCGGCGTTAATAGCTGATGCTGATGATTTCGAGCTCGATAGTGCCCTGAGGGATTTTCACGTTGACCACGTCGCCTACCTTTTTGCCCAGCAATCCTTGCGCTATGGGCGTTGTCGACGAGATTTTTCCCTCGCGAAGGTTCGCTTCGCTCTCGCTGACGATAGTGTATTTCATCTTCATGCCCGTTTTGGTGTTCTTCATTTCCACGGTCGAGAGAATTTGCACCACGTCGCTCTTGAGCTTGGACGGGTCGATGATTTTTGCTTCGGCAATGACAGCTTTGAGTTGGTTAATTTTGATTTCAAGCATGGCCTGGGCCTCTTTGGCGGCGTCGTACTCGCTGTTTTCCGACAGGTCGCCTTTGTCGCGTGCCTCGGCGATGGCTGCTGAGGCCTTAGGACGCTCCACGGTTTCCAGTTGTTTGAGTTGGGCCACCATTTTGTCGTAGCCTTCTTGGGTCATGTAAGCCATTTCTGTGTTTATTTTTGAGTGTTTTACAATTGCTCTGTAAGTTCCGGATATGGCATAATAAGAAAAAGAATTCCTGCCTGTGTAGGCTGGAACCCTTTCTGTATTATCCTCCTGAATTTGTGTGCAAAGATACGTCCTTTTCCTTATTCGCCCAAAAAAAGTGGAGCGTTTTAATATCCCTTATGAAGTGTTGAGAGAGCGAAACGTGCGGTGGCCGTGTGCCGTCGTGGTTTTCCGGGAGGGATGTCCGGTGCGACGGGACGGCTGACAGAGAAAACCGGAACCGTGACAGAAAAAACGGTCGCTGCTCCGGTGTCCTCTATCGGCTTATTTGTTTTTACGCCCTTGTCAGTAGTCCGGCCGGGGCAAGCGGGCAGAAAAACTGCGGGCCATGGATATTTTCGCAAAGCTGCGGGGTGTATCTCAAAGATAATCACTAATTTTGTGCGATTTTTGACGACATATAAGGAAACAATAAAAGAAATTCAGATGAACGTGATTACAAAGACCGTCGAACTGCCTGATGGACGTACCATAAGCATCGAGACGGGGAAGTTGGCCAAGCAAGCCGACGGCGCAGTCATGCTGCGCATGGGCAACACGATGTTGCTCGCCACGGTGGTGGCTGCAAAGGACGCCGTACCTGGCACGGACTTCATGCCGTTACAATGCGATTACCGTGAGAAGTATTCAGCCGCCGGTCGCTTTCCGGGTGGTTTCACCAAGCGCGAAGGTCGCCCCTCAGACTACGAGATTCTGACCTCACGCCTGGTTGACCGCGCCTTGCGCCCCCTCTTCCCCGACAACTATCACGCCGAGGTTTACGTGAGCATCACCCTTTATTCGGCTGACGGCGTCGACATCCCTGATGCCCTTGCCGGATTTGCAGCGTCGGCCGCTTTGGCTTGCTCGGACATACCGTTCCTCGGGCCGATCTCCGAGTGCCGCGTGGCCCGCGTCGACGGGAAGTACGTCATCAATCCGACCTTCGAGCAGCTCAAAGCTGCCGACATGGACATCATGGTCGGCGCAACGGAGGAAAATATCATGATGGTTGAGGGCGAAATGGACGAAGTCTCCGAACAGGACCTGCTCGGTGCGCTTAAAGCCGCCCATGAGGCCATCAAGCCTATGTGCCGTTTGCAGAAGGAACTCTCCAAGGAGCTTGGCACTGACGTGAAGCGCGAATACTGTCATGAGGTGAACGACGAGGAGCTCCGTAAAGCTGTCCGCGAAGCCTGCTATGACAAGGCCTACGCCATCGCCGAGGCCGGCGACCACGACAAGCACCAGCGCGAAGAGGCTTTTACGAAAATCCGTGAGGATTTCAAGGAGGAGTATGCCGCTGCCCACGCAGACCTTGATGCTGCTGAATTGGAAGAGAAGAACACGCTCATCGACCGCTATTATCACGACGTGGAGCGCGACGCCATGCGCCGTTGCATCCTTGACGAAGGCAAACGCCTCGACGGTCGTGCTACGACCGACATCCGACCCATTTGGTGCGAAGCCGGCCCGCTGCCCATGCCTCACGGATCGGCCATCTTCACCCGCGGCGAAACGCAGTCGCTGGCCACTTGTACGCTCGGTACGAAACTCGACGAGAAGATGGTGGACGACGTGCTCGACAAGAGCTACATGCGTTTCCTCCTTCACTACAACTTCCCACCTTTCTCCACTGGTGAGGCAAAGGCACAGCGCAGTGTGGGCCGTCGCGAGATTGGCCACGGCCATCTGGCATGGCGTGCGCTCAAAGGACAATTGCCCGAGGATTTCCCCTACACGGTACGTATCGTTTCAGATATCCTTGAATCAAACGGCTCTTCGTCGATGGCCACGGTTTGTGCCGGTACGCTGTCGCTGATGGACGCCGGTGTGCCCATCAAGTCGCCCGTCTCGGGTATCGCGATGGGACTTATCAAGAACCCGGGCGAAGACAAGTATGCCGTCCTCTCTGACATCCTCGGCGATGAGGACCACTTGGGCGACATGGACTTCAAGACGACAGGCACACGCAAGGGACTGACCGCCACGCAGATGGACATCAAATGCGATGGCTTGTCGTACGAAATCCTTGAAAAAGCCCTGATGCAGGCCAAAGCCGGTCGCGAGCACATCCTCGGCAAGATGATGGAAACGCTCGACCGTCCGCGCCCTGACTTCAAACCGCAAGTTCCCCGTATGGAGCAGTTCACCATACCCAAAGAGTTTATCGGTGCTGTCATCGGCCCGGGCGGAAAAATCATCCAAGGCATCCAGGAAGACACCGGCGCCACCATCACCATCGACGAAGAAGACGGAGTGGGCAAGGTGCAGGTTAGTGCTCCCGACAAGGCGTCCATCGAGGCCGCAGTGGCCAAGATCCGCGCCATCGTGGCTATCCCCGAGGTCGGCGAAGTTTATGACGCCAAGGTGATGAGCATTATGCCTTACGGTTGTTTCGTGGAGTTCATGCCGGGCCGCGAAGGCTTGCTCCACATAAGCGAGATTGCATGGCGTCGCCTTGAAACGGTGGAGGAAGCCGGCATCAAGGAAGGCGACATGATACGCGTGAAGCTCCTCGATATCGACGAAAAGACCGGTAAGTTCCGTCTCTCGCACCGCGTGCTTGAAGAAAAACCGGCTGACTACGAGGAGCGTCCTGTCCGCCGTGAACGCGGTGGAGGTGAGCACCGCAGTGCTCGTCGCGACCGTCGTTGAGTCGTTCCTTGGAAATGATGAATGAACGGGACCGTCCGGTCCCGAGCCATAGCGGAAGACGCCCCGAGACCTTTCGGGGCGTCTTTTCTTTCTTGCAGGCAAGTGGATGTTCCGCTTCGTTATCGCCATGAAATAAACAATAATCTGATGAATCCAAGAACTATGCAAACCAAGAAAAACTTGTTATCCTGCTATAACGCGGAGGGCCTCATCGAGGCCGGTTGCGACGAGGCTGGGCGCGGTTGCCTGGCCGGCAGCGTGTTTGCGGCTGCCGTCATACTGCCCGACGGTTATGCGAGCAACCAGCTCGATGACTCGAAACGCCTGACAGCTCGCCAACGTTATGCGCTGCGTGAGGTGATTATGCGCGATGCCGTGGCGTGGGCTGTGGGTGAAGTGACGGCAAAGGAGATTGACGAGATGAATATCTTGAATGCTTCCATCGAGGCCATGCACCGCGCTCTGTCCGTGTTGGCTGTACAGCCGCGTTTTATCATTGTCGATGGCAACCGTTTCAAGCCGTATGGTGATATTCCCTATCAGACAATCGTCAAAGGTGATAGTAAGTACCAGTCAATTGCGGCTGCTTCCATTTTGGCCAAGACCTTTCGTGACGATGCCATGCGCAGCCTTGGCAATCAGTATCCGGCTTACGGATGGGAGCGGAATTTCGGCTATCCAACCGCAGCTCACCGTGAAGCCATCCGTCGTTGTGGTCCGTCGCCTTTCCATCGCCTGACGTTTAACCTCATAGGCGATGGAAAAACTCCGTCGAAGCGAAGGAATGTGTAGGCCGGCGTGTCGCAAGACGGCAACCTGCGGCACGCCGCCGACGGCGTGTCCAGACAACCTTGGACCATGCACCAGGGCGTGCAATCGAAACTTTATATATATTAATGTGTGCCCACGCAGTTTTTTTTCCTACTTTTGCGCACAGAAAAGTAAAGGCGGAAGCTACGATGAGTAAGAATCTGGTGATAGTCGAGTCGCCGGCAAAGGCAAAGACAATAGAGAAATTTCTGGGCAAAGACTATAAGGTTATGTCCAGTTATGGACATATACGCGACTTAAAGAAAAAGAATTTCGGCGTAGACTTGGAGACATTCAAGCCGGAATATGAAATTCCTGCGGACAAGCAGAAAGTTGTCAGTGAACTGAAAAAAGAAGCAAAGGCATCGGATACA
>ERZ779889.3742-NODE-3742-length-10755-cov-2.645421_pt1 | contig 10755 bp, 3 predicted proteins | sample MGYA00511030_ERZ779889 | MGnify/ENA primary metagenome ERZ779889 (study PRJEB29588, sample SAMEA2160616) | human gut metagenome | biome: human gut; feature: human-associated habitat; material: faeces | place: Denmark | collected 2008/2010 ...
ATTCTGGAGAACGGCCTGGCGTTTGGTAAGCTGTGATCTTTTTGTACCTTTTGGTACAGTCACATAAACATTTGTCTGGTAATAAAACGGATAGGTGTTTCCGTTATTCTTAAGAATATATTTATCACATGGGAGTACCTTAAACGGGACTGGTTCCATGGAAACTTTCATATCCATTTTTTCAAAATTTTCAAAACCATAATTAAAAAGTGAAGCGGTATCACTGTATGCATTTGCTGCGGAAGTAGAATTCAGAATTACGGCTACCAGTGTCATGTTTCCACGTTTGCAGTAGGTGACCAGAGTATTTCCGGATGCATCGGTGTAGCCAGTTTTTCCACCGAGGACTCCCTCATAATAATATTCACCGTTTTTCATCATCTTATGGTGATTGAGAAGCTGCCTTGCTTCCGCAAATTTATTGGTGGCCGGGATTTCATAATACCTTCTGGTGCAGTATCGGCGGAAAAGCGGATTCAGCCAGGCGGATTTTGCAATTTTGGCCATATCGGAAGCTGTGGTGTAATGGGTTTCATCCGGAAGACCGTTTGGATTGTTAAAGTGCGTATTCTTGCAGCCAAACAGTTTGGCACGCCAGTTCATAAGTTCGGTGAATTTTTTTACAGAGCCGGAAACTTCTTCTGCAACAGCCACAGACATCTCATTTGCGGACTGGAGCATAACTGCCATCAGCGTCTGATCTCTGGTAAATACCTCACCTGGAGCAGCGTAAATGCTGGAGTCACCGGCAGATACACTGGTGGATGCATTCTCGGAAACAGTAATTTTTGTCTTGACGTTCAGATTTTCGCAGGCCAGAAGCGTTGTCATGATTTTTGTAATACTGGCAGGATAAAGCTGTGTATCCCCGTTTTTGGAATAAAGGACCGCTTCTGTATTTACATCCATGAGAACTGCAGCCTGGGCTTCCACATTTGGGCCTTTAGGCCATCCGTCAATGGAATCAGTGTCTGCCGCCTGTGAATAGTAACTGGAATGTGCCGGTGCGGCCTGAGTCACCTGACCGGACTGGCTGTCAGGAACTGGTGTGGCAGTGACAATCGGATCACCATATTCATCGTATCCATAGGCAGCCGCAGCACAGGGAGCAGCGCCTGTGAGCAGGATCCCTATGCCGAGAATGCCTGCAAAGATCCGACGCAGGGATCGTTTTTTCATATTTTTCATAATAAGATACCTTTCAGTGATAAATCCGGGCGAGAAGGTTATTGTTCATTTGAGAATCAGTAACCGAAAAAATTCCTGCCCGTTTTGTGATGGGTTTCAGTATTTCATTGATTATAGCATTGTATTAATGAAAAGCTGTATTTTTGCCCTGAAGATTCTGTAGTAGTATACCACTTTCCTCCCGGAAAAACCACTTGCAGTCTGTGAAAATTCCATTAAGATGAAATGAACATACATATAATAAGAGAAAATCCCTTAAAAACACTTGACATATGGATTTTCCCCAACCTATAATAGACAGCGTATATAGAAAAAAGCTGTGATGGAGACAGTAGGCCATATGGAAAGCTTGCAGCGAACCGGGGATGGTGGGAGCCCGGGGCGAGTAAATATGACGGAATATCACTCCTGAGCTTCAGTTCCGAAGTTGACCGGTAGCAGCCGGGAAGAATATCTGATATACAGATGATCATTAAGTAAGAACTGACGGATTTCCTCCGTTACAGGGAACATATATCGGCAGATACAAAGAATTGTCCGCCATGAACAGACATGGAACAACAGCCCGCGCCATAACACAGAGCATAAGAACACAGCAGAAGACGCAGGGATCCGGACACAGGCCCGTATAATGTAACAGGTGGTACAGCGAATCAGACTTCGTCCTTTTACAGGATGGGGTCTTTTTTTATAAGTGCCCGAAGCATTGGCACGAACAGGTATCTGTGAAGAAACAATCCGCTGTGGCCTTACAGATGAGGTAGCAGCCAGTAATCAGACACAGGAGGTAAATATTGTGTATCGTAAAGTTGACACGAATCTGAATTTTGTTGACCGTGAAAAAGAAGTCGAGAAATTCTGGAAAGACAACAAGATTTTCGAAAAGAGTATGGACAGCCGTAAAGAGGGCGAGACATACACATTCTATGACGGACCGCCTACCGCAAATGGTAAGCCACATATCGGACACGTTCTGACACGAGTTATCAAGGATATGATCCCGAGATACCGTACAATGAAGGGGTACATGGTTCCGAGAAAAGCAGGATGGGATACTCACGGACTTCCGGTTGAGCTTGAGGTTGAGAAGAAGCTTGGCCTTGACGGCAAGGAGCAGATCGAGGAGTACGGAATGGAGCCGTTCATTCAGCAGTGTAAGGAGAGCGTATGGAAATACAAGGGAATGTGGGAGGATTTCTCATCTACCGTTGGTTTCTGGGCTGACATGGAGCATCCGTATGTAACATACGACAACAATTTCATCGAGTCCGAGTGGTGGGCGCTGAAAGAGATCTGGGAAAAAGGTCTCCTTTATAAAGGCTTTAAGATCGTTCCTTACTGCCCACGCTGTGGAACTCCGCTTTCCGCACAGGAGGTTTCTCAGGGCTACAAGACTGTTAAAGAGCGCTCTGCGATCGTACGTTTCAAGGTTGTTGGTGAGGACGCATACTTCCTGGCATGGACAACAACACCGTGGACACTTCCGTCCAACGTTGCACTTTGTGTAAACCCGGATGAGATCTACTGCAAGGTAAAAGCAGCAGACGGCTACACCTACTACATGGCAGAGGCACTTCTGGACAAGGTTCTCGGCAAGCTTGCAAAGGATGATGAGCCTGCATATGAGATCCTTGAGAAATATAAAGGAACAGACCTTGAGCGCAGGGAATACGAGCCGCTTTTTGCATGCGCAGGAGAGGCAGCAGCAAAACAGCGCAAAAAAGCTCATTTCGTAACCTGTGACAACTACGTTACCATGAGTGATGGTACCGGTATCGTTCATATCGCACCTGCATTTGGTGAGGACGACAGCCGTGTTGGCCGTGAGTATGACCTTCCGTTCGTACAGTTCGTAGACGGACAGGGTAACATGACCAAAGAGACACCATACGCTGGTGTATTCGTAAAGAAAGCGGACCCGATGGTCCTTACCGACCTCGACAAAGAGGGCAAGCTTTTTGACGCACCAAAATTCGAGCATGATTATCCACACTGCTGGAGATGTGACACACCGCTTATTTACTATGCACGTGAGTCCTGGTTCATCAAGATGACTGCAGTAAAGGATGATCTGATCCGGAACAACAATACCATCAACTGGATTCCAGAGAGCATCGGTAAGGGACGTTTCGGTGACTGGCTTGAGAACGTTCAGGACTGGGGTATTTCCAGAAACCGTTATTGGGGAACACCACTGAACATCTGGCAGTGTGAGTGCGGACATATGGAATCCGTAGGAAGCCGTCAGGATCTTTATGAGAAGAGTGGTGACGAGCGTGCGAAGACCATCGAGCTTCACCGTCCATACATTGATGATATCACAATGAAGTGTCCGGATTGCGGCAAGACTATGCACCGTGTACCGGAGGTAATCGACTGCTGGTTCGATTCCGGAGCAATGCCTTTTGCACAGCATCATTATCCATTTGAGAATAAAGACCTGTTCGAGCAGCAGTTCCCGGCAGACTTCATCTCCGAGGCTGTTGACCAGACAAGAGGATGGTTCTACTCCCTTCTTGCTGAGTCCACACTGCTTTTCAATAAGGCTCCGTATAAGAATGTAATCGTTCTGGGACATGTACAGGATGAGAACGGACAGAAGATGAGTAAGTCCAAGGGAAATGCCGTAGATCCGTTTGATGCACTGAACAAATACGGCGCAGATGCGATCCGCTGGTATTTCTACATCAACAGTGCTCCGTGGCTCCCGAACCGTTTCCATGGCAAGGCAGTTGTAGAGGGACAGAGAAAGTTCATGAGCACTCTGTGGAACACCTACGCATTCTTCGTACTGTATGCGAACATTGACAATTTTGATGCGACTAAATATACTTTAAATTACGATAAGCTTCCGGTTATGGATAAATGGCTGCTCAGCAAGCTGAATACCATGGTGAAGACTGTCGATGCGGATCTTGATTCCTACAAGATTCCGGAGGCTGCAAGAGCACTCCAGGAATTTGTTGACGATATGAGTAACTGGTATGTAAGAAGAAGCCGTGAGCGTTTCTGGGCAAAGGGCATGGAGCAGGATAAGATCAATGCTTACATGACACTTTACACAGCACTGGTAACAGTTGCCAAGGCTGCAGCTCCGATGATCCCGTTCATGACTGAGGATATCTACCAGAACCTTGTAAGAAGCATTGATGCAGACGCTCCGGAGAGTATCCATCTCTGCGATTACCCGGAGGTAAACGAAGCATGGATCGACAAGGATCTTGAGGCAAACATGGAAGAGCTTCTTGAGATCGTTGTTCTCGGACGTGCATGCAGAAATACTGCAAACATCAAGAACCGTCAGCCGATCGGAACCATGTATGTAAAAGCTGAGAAAGCTATGGATAAATTCTACACAGATATCATCGCAGATGAGCTTAACGTAAAAGAAGTGAAATTCGCAGATGATGTAGAGTCCTTCATTTCCTACAGCTTCAAACCGCAGCTTCGTACAGTAGGACCGAAATATGGTAAACTTCTGAACGGCATCCGTACCGCACTCTCCGAGATCGACGGAACCGCAGCAATGAAAGAGCTGAGAGATAATGGTGTTCTCGTTCTTGACATTGACGGAAACAGAGTCGAGCTTGCAGAGGAAGACTTATTGATCGAAACAGCCCAGAGCGAGGGCTATGTGACAGAGACAGACGGTGAGACATCCGTTGTCCTTGATACAAACCTTACACCTGAACTGATCCAGGAGGGCTTTGTCCGCGAGATCATCAGCAAGGTTCAGACCATGCGTAAAGAGGCTGGTTTCGAAGTCATGGACAAGATCATTGTCTATGCAAAAGATAACGATAAGATCATGGATATCATGAAAGCAAACCAGGATGAGATCAAACGTGAAGTACTGGCAGAAAACATTATTCTGGGAGAAGCAGAGGGTTACACCAAGGAGTGGAACATCAACAAAGAGGCTGTAACACTGGGAGTATCCAAAGTACAGGAGGAAAACTAATGATTGACAAGCAGTTTGAGAAAGAGGAATTCAAAAAAAGTGTAAAAGAAAACGTAAAATTCCTTTATCGAAAAACACTGGAGGAAGCTACACAGGAGCAGATCTTTCAGGCTGTAAGCTACACTGTGAAAGACGTGATCATTGACAATTGGCTCAAGAGCCAGAAGGCGTATGAAAAACAGGATCCGAAGATCGTATATTATATGTCCATGGAGTTCCTTATGGGCCGTGCCCTTGGAAACAACCTGATCAACCTTGGTGCATACGGCGAGGTTAAGGAGGCTCTTGAGGAGCTTGGACTTGACATTAACTGCATCGAAGACCAGGAGCCGGATCCGGCTCTTGGAAACGGTGGACTCGGAAGACTGGCAGCATGCTTCTTGGATTCCCTTGCAACTCTGAACTACTGTGCATACGGATGCGGAATCCGTTACCGTTATGGTATGTTCAAACAGGAGATCCGTGACGGTTATCAGGTAGAGGCACCGGATAACTGGCTGAAGAACGGCTATCCTTTCGAACTCCGTCGTCCGGAGTATGCAAAAGAGGTTCATTTCGGCGGATATGTCCGCGTTGAGTGGGATCCGGTGAAGAACCAGAACAAATTTATCCATGAGGGATATCAGGCAGTTAAGGCTGTTCCTTATGATATGCCGATCACTGGATACAACAACGATGTTGTAAACACACTTCGTATCTGGGATGCAGAGCCGATCGTAGACTTCAACCTTGACTCTTTCGACAAGGGTGATTATCACAACGCAGTAGAGCAGGAGAACCTTGCACGTACTATCGTTGAGGTGCTTTATCCGAATGATAACCATATGGCAGGTAAAGAGCTTCGTCTGAAACAGCAGTACTTCTTCGTATCTGCCAGCCTTCAGGCAGCGATTGCCAAATATAAGAAAACACACGATGACATCACAAAGCTTCATGAGAAGGTTGTATTCCAGATGAACGATACTCATCCGACTGTAGCAGTTGCAGAGCTGATGCGTCTTCTTATGGATCAGGAAGGTCTTGGCTGGGATCAGGCATGGGATATCACAACAAAATGCTGTGCTTACACCAACCACACCATCATGTCCGAGGCACTTGAGAAATGGCCGATCGAGCTGTTCTCCAGACTGCTTCCGCGTGTATACCAGATCATCGAAGAGATCAACCGTCGTTTCGTTCTTGAGATTCAGGAAAAATATCCTGGAAACTATGACAAGATCAAGAAGATGGCAATCCTCTATGATGGACAGGTAAAAATGGCTCATCTTGCAATCGTTGCAGGTTACTCTGTAAACGGTGTTGCAAAACTTCATACAGAGATTCTTAAGAAACAGGAACTGAAAGACTTCTACGAAATGATGCCGGAGAAATTCAACAACAAGACAAACGGTATCACTCAGAGACGTTTCCTGCTTCACGGAAACCAGCTTCTTGCAGACTGGGTAACAGATCATATCGGACCGGAATGGATCACAGATCTGGCTCAGATCAGCAAACTGAAAGTTTATGTTGATGATGAAAAAGCACAGCAGGAATTCATGAACATCAAATACCAGAACAAAGTTCGTCTGGCAAAATACATCCTGGAGCACAACGGAGTAGAGGTAAATCCACGTTCTATCTTCGATGTACAGGTTAAGAGACTTCATGAGTACAAACGTCAGCTTCTGAACATCCTGCATGTAATCTATCTGTATGACCAGATTAAGAAACATCCGGAAATGGATTTCTATCCAAGAACATTCATCTTCGGTGCAAAAGCATCTGCAGGTTATGCACGTGCCAAGAAGATCATCAAACTGATCAACTCTGTAGCAGATGTTGTAAACAATGATGCATCTATCGAGGGCAAACTGAAAGTTGTATTCATCGAGAACTATCGTGTATCCAACGCTGAGATGATTTTTGCAGCAGCAGATGTTTCTGAGCAGATCTCTACAGCAAGTAAAGAGGCTTCCGGTACAGGTAACATGAAGTTCATGCTGAACGGTGCCCTGACTCTTGGAACCATGGACGGTGCAAACGTAGAGATCGTTGAGGAAGTTGGAAAAGAGAACGCCTTTATCTTCGGACTTTCCGCAGATCAGGTTATCGAATATGAGAACAACTACACCTACGATCCGATGAGCTACTTCATCCACGATCAGGACATCCACAACGTAGTGATGGATCTGATCAGCGGAAGATACTCAAACGGCGACACCATGATGTTCCGTGATCTGTATGACTCCCTGCTCACACCGAAGAATGCTCCGCGCCCGGATATGTACTTTACCCTGGCAGACTTCAAGTCCTATGCGGCAGCACAGGAGCGTGTTGAGGATAAATACAGAAATACTTCTGCATGGGCAAGAAGCGCGATCCTGAATACCGCACACAGCGGCAAATTCACATCCGACCGTACCATCCAGCAGTATGTAGATGATATCTGGCATCTGGACAAGATTACTGTCAGAAAGTAATCGGAATCAAATATAAGTAGTTAGGGGACACCTGCTTTTCCGGGAAAAACCGGAGGGGCGGGTGTTCTTTTTTGATGCCCGCTGGAAGGATTTGCATCCCGAAAAATGCCTGCAAAACAGGCATTCTTTTGACATTCTACGGGGAGTGTGGTACACTGTTCGTGTCTATGAACTAAAACAATCTGAAATGTATTGAGGTGAAAAGATTGGATAAAGCTGAATATCAAAGCCGGCTGGAAGAGCTGAACAGTCTGGTAAAAAAAGAGGACTATGAGGGGGCACTTGCAGTTGTAGAAGCCGTTGACTGGCGGCGTGTCAAGAGTCTGCGCACGCTCGGCATGGTAGCGGATGTCTATGAGGCGAACAAACGATATCCGGAGGCGAAGAAGATTCTGCTGATGGCGTATGACCGTTCCTCCATCGGAAAGGGCATTCTGTACCGCCTGGTAGAGGTCTCCGTAAAAATGAAAGACTTTGATGAGGCGATTGACTTTTACAACGAGTTTGAAGCAGTCGCACGTCACGATAATTCCCGGTATCTGCTGAAATACAAGATTTTAAGAGGACAGAAAGCGCCGCTTGAGGAGCAGATTTCCCTTCTGGAGGAATACAAAGAGCGGGAATTTACCGAGAGATGGGCATATGAACTGGCAAACCTTTACAGCAAAGCCGGAGAGACGCAGAAATGCATCGATGCCTGTGATGAGCTGATCCTGTGGTTCAGCGAGGGCAAATATGTAACAAAGGCAATGGATCTGAAAATGAAGTACGAGCCGCTGTCACCGTCCCAGCAGATCAAATACGAGCATCGTTTTGACTACAAAAAGAATGAAGAGCCGTCCGAGGATCCGGAAGCACTTAAAGTGCGGTTAGCCGGAGAGAGCGGAGCCGGTGAAATGGCTGCGACGAAAGAGCCGGCAGAGACGCCGGAAGTAAAACCGGTAAACGGCGGTGTGATGAGCCAGTATGTGGCCGGTGAAGAAGAAAAAGAAGCCGGTTCGCCGTACGAAGCATATGAGAAAACACAGCAGGCCGAGGCAGATGCAGAGCAGGTGCAGGAGTACGAAGCACTGCAGCAGACAGAGGAGCCGATCGAGGAGATTCCGGAAGAGCAGGCGTATGCAGACAGCACGCCGACGTACCTTGGAAATACGATCGATCTTCACGCAGAGCTTGCAAAGAGCATCCGCGATGTCTTCTCCTTCCGCGGAAAGAAACAGGAAGAGACGGCAGTCGAGGAAGAGACAAGCGAAGAGCCGGTACAGTACGAAGTAAAAGATCTGGAGCCGGAGCAGCTTGATGTAAACGTAGAGGTATCCCCGGATGCCAACACGACGATCAAGACAAGACCGCGGCCAAAACCGAAGGAAAAAGCCGAGCCGGTAATGCCGAAAGCACCGAAGCCGGAGAAGAAATACGAAGAGCCGGACCTTGAAGCACTGTTCCAGGAGACCGCAGCAAACCTGTCGGAGGAAGTTGCGGAGGAAGAAGCAGAAGAGCCAGTGGAACCGGCAGCAGAAGCCGAAACCGCAGAGCAGCCGATGGATCCGGAGTCCGAGGCAGAGGCACGGGAAGCGGCAGAGGAGCCGCAGGCGGAAGCTGAGCCGGAAGAAGCAGCAGAACCGGCAGATGAAGCGGAAACCGAAGAGATCACAGAACCGGCGGATGAGGCTGAAACCGAAGAAGCTGCAGAGCCGATGGATGAAGCTGAGATCGAAGAGATTATAGAACCGGCAGCCGAGGCTGAAATCGAAGAAGCAGAAGTTACAGAACCAGCAGTGGAAGCTGAAACAGAAGCAGCCGAGAAGGCTCAGGCGGAAGCCGAAATTGAGGAAACCGTAGAACCGGCGGAGACGCCGTCCATGGATGCAACGGTTGTCATCCCGGATCTGAAACCGGCAGAGGAGACACGGCCGACCATCGATTTTAGTGAGCTTCAGGCAGCGCTGAACGCAGAAGTGCAGGAAGCTGAAAAAGCATCGGAAATCGAACTGCCGGACGAGCCGGAAACTGCGGAAGCAGAACCTGCTGATGAGCCGGAAAGCGAAACAGAGCCGGAAACCCCGGCCGAGACTGAGCCAGCCGATCCGTTTGAGCCGGCAGGAACCCAGCCGATCGAGATTACCCCGGAGGAAATCGAAATCGAAGTTCCGACCGAGCCAAAGCGTGAGCGCGTATCCGATGCGACGATCAACATGAGCATCGAAAAAACAACGGATGCCACCGTTCAGCTGATCCGCGACAACATTCCGGAAGGAACTGTTGCGAAATCGATTGAAGAGGTGCTCCGCGAGGAGACGCCGGAGGAGGCAAGACTCCGCATCCTGAACGACACCCAGCCGGATAAGCTGAGTGATGAGCAGAAAGCGCTGTTTACTTACTTTGCGAAAGTTCCAGGCATGGATATCCAGATTCTGGATGCAATGCATGGTGTTTATCATTACGCAGGCGACCGTACTTCCCGTCATGGAAACATTGCCATTATGGGCGGATACGGTACTGGAAAAACGAAGCTGTCGGAGGATCTCGTCCGTGCAATCTGTGCTGACTTAAAACTTCCGGCAACGAAGATGGCCCGTCTGGATGCATCTGTTCTGAACAAAAAGGACTGTGCGCAGATTGTTTCAAAGCTGGCGGGAGGTTTCCTCCTGATCGAGCGTGCCGGTCTGATGTACCCGGAGACGATCGAGAAGCTGTCGCAGGCAATGGATTTTCGTACCGACAGTCTGGTTCTGATCATCGAGGATGAGAAGGTCAGCATGAGAGGTCTTCTGCGGAATTACCCTGATTTTGCGAAGAAGTTTGAGACGGTCATTTCGATTCCTGTTTTCACGAACGACGAGCTGGTTACGTTTGCCCGCACGTATGCGCGTGAGAATGGATACAAGATGGACGAGATGGGTGTGCTTGCTCTGTATACACAGATTGGCAACAATCAGAAGGAGGGCGAGCCGATGACGATTTCACAGGTCAAAGATATGGTGGATCGTGCCATCGCCCATGCAGAAAAGGGAACCCGTAAATTCGGAAGACGCATGTCCAGAAAGCATACCGATGCGGACGACCGCGTGATTCTTTACGAGAAAGACTTTGAGTTCTAAATACATGGAGAATTTATGGAGAAAGTAAAACCGTGGCTCGGGG
>ERZ779889.3747-NODE-3747-length-10741-cov-2.100973_pt1 | contig 10741 bp, 9 predicted proteins | sample MGYA00511030_ERZ779889 | MGnify/ENA primary metagenome ERZ779889 (study PRJEB29588, sample SAMEA2160616) | human gut metagenome | biome: human gut; feature: human-associated habitat; material: faeces | place: Denmark | collected 2008/2010 ...
GCTCCGCGTGAGCGTACCCATGATATTTCTCTCCGGGCTGCGGGTAAGACGGATACGGATGCCTTGGTGATCGCTATGGCCTCGGCACAAGGGCGGACCGTGAAGGTTATTACCGAAGATCCTGCGGGTGGTTATTTCCGTTCCGATCATTTTAATTTCGTGAAAAAAGGCGTACCTACAATTTTAGTTGGTGGCGGTAAGGATTACGTGGATAAAGCACGCCATGAGGCTAAACCGAAAGTTTACCGGTATCACCAACCGAATGATGAGTATGATGAATCTTGGTGGGATTTTGATGGGGCTATGGAAGATATGAACTTAATGTTTAGTATCGGTTTAGTTATCGCCAACAATGATGAGATGCCTAAGTGGACAAAAGAGGCGGACTTCCAAAGGCAATAAATTAATGTGCCAATGTAGCAATATGCCAATATACTAATGTGTCAATTAAGATACTATCACTTGCATTCTCACTGGCACATTGACATATTGGCACATTGGCATATTATTTAATTTGCACATTATTTAATAGGTATGACCTCCTTCTTGCATTTCCTTACTATTGATCTTATGTAGATCAAGCGCTCTCCAAGCATAGAAAATGTAGGCTAATACGAATGGAACGAGAATAGATACATAGCTCATTACTTTCAACGTGAATGGGCTTGAGCAACTATTCTGGATCGTCAATGAACTTTGTAGATCCGCCAAAGATGGGTAGTAAGCCGTATTATTCCATCCTGCGCAAAGTAATAAAGCTAATACGGTCAAGACAGTCCCTGCTCCCGCGAACCAGATGCCTTTTCTCCAAGTCTTCGAGAATATCGTTTTCCCTATGCCGAATAGCACGCCAACCACGCCAATCAATAATACGGCTAACACGATTGGCATCTCGATCAGGTTCATAAAATACTTATACGGTTGCATAAATACTTCTCCGGTATCCGGATTTACGGCAAAACCGTCCACCAACAATAAACGGATCAAGAATGTCAAGAAAAAGACGAGGAACAAGATTGTCTCCGGTATCAATTGTTTCCGGCTTTTAGCGACAATCTCCGGATCATCGATATTGTTGATAAAATAGAGTAGGGCCAGAGCTCGTGCCAAGAAGAAAACTGCCAGTCCTAGGCACAAATTCCAAAATACCAAAGCCGCCTCTAATCCATGCCAAGGATTGGCCCACGTGGAAATGACGGGCATGGCTACATCAGTCAACTGTTCTTTGTTAACAATAAATTCAGCGCCGTTAAAGAAGGTCGCTACAGCGGTTCCGAGTAAGATCGGACCTGCTATACCATTGATCATAAGAAATACTTGATACGTCTTTTTCCCGAGTAGGTTGCCTTTTTTCGCTTGATACTCGTAAGATACAGCTTGTATCACGAAGCAAAGCAAGATCAGCATCCATACCCAATAGGCTCCGCCGAAGCTTGTGGAATAAAATAAAGGGAAAGAGGCGAAGAAAGCACCTCCGAAAGTGACCAACGTAGTGAAAGTAAACTCCCACTTACGCCCGGTCGAGTTCAATAACATTTTTTGCTGTATCTCCGTCTTGCCGATAGTGAAGAGTAGAGATTGGCCTCCTTGTACAAAAAGAAGGAATACTAATAGCGCTCCCAGTAGAGATACCAGAAACCACCAGTAATGTTGTAACAATATATATGTACTATCCATAGGACTTTCTAATTAAGAATTGATATTTGAAAATTGAAAATTAGTGGGCGGCAGCTTCCGGCCCTTTCTTGATGGCCTTAACCATGATTCCAATCTCTGCGATCAGCAGGATCGTAAATAAGATAAGGAACAGGTAGAAAGTGGTCTGTACCGAGGATGGGTTTAACTTGGATATCGAAGCGCTGGTCGGCAAGATATCCTGTATAGCCCAAGGTTGACGTCCTACCTCCGCTACGATCCAACCGGCTTGTCCCGCTATATATCCTAAAGGTATAGACCATAGGCCCACGTATTGCAACCAACGTGTATTAGCGATTTTCCCTTTTTTATCCCATATCAACGTAATAATGAATAGTAAGATGAAGAAACAACCAAGGATCACCATCACACGGAAAGAATAGAATGTCAATCCTACATGCGGGATTAACTCTGCCGGATCCTTAATATAACCATATCCGAAATAGGGGAAATTCTCTTCCAAGGTTACCCTGTATTGCCCGGCGGCTGCGGTATCTTTATCTTTGACCGCTTTGCGATAATCTGCTAACGCTTTGATAGCGGTTTTACCTTTCTCTATTTTTTCTTTGGCGGAGAGCGCTACCGTTCCTTTATTGGTCGTATAACCTCCCTCTATTAAGTTTACGATTCCCGGAACGTATGCGTTCATGTCACGTTCTGCTAAGAAGGAGAGGAGTTTGGGGAACTTAATGTCAAAAATAAATGCGTTCTGGTTATCCAGATAACTCGTCTTTGCCGGATTTAAGATGCCGATACCTACGAGTCCTACTCCGTTGCCACCCTCATAAAGACCTTCCATGGCGGCTAGTTTCATCGGCTGCTTTTGAGCGACTTGGTAAGCGGAGCCATCACCCGTCCAGATAATAAGGATGGAGGCTACCAACCCGAATATAGCGCTGACCTTGATACTTGACAAAGCGAATTCGGTATTCCGTTTCTTTAATAAATACCAGCAGCTGATTCCTAGTACGAACAAGGCGCCTACGATCCAACCGGACAATACCGTATGGAAAAACTTATTAATGGCGACAGGCGATAAGGCTACGGCCCAGAAATCGAACATCTCGTTACGGACCGTATCCGGATTGAAATGCATACCGACCGGATATTGCATCCATGCGTTAGCGATCAAGATCCAGAGAGCGGAAAGAGTAGCGCCGATAATCGTCAGCCAAGTGGAGGCGAGATGAAAGCGTTTGCTAACCTTGTCCCAACCAAAAAACATAACAGCGATAAAGGTAGCTTCCATAAAGAAGGCGAGAATTCCCTCGATAGCCAAAGGTGCCCCGAAGATATCCCCGACAAACCAACTATAGTTAGACCAGTTGGTTCCGAACTCGAACTCGAGGATCAATCCCGTAGCGACACCGATAGCGAAATTGATACCGAATAATTTCATCCAAAATTGGGCGGTCTTTTTCCATGCCTCATTACCTGTCCGATAATAAATCGTCTCCATAATAGCTTGGATAACGCCAAGTCCTAGTGTTAGTGGCACGAAGAGCCAATGATACATGGCCGTAAGGGCAAATTGAGCCCTCGACCAATCGATCAATGAAGTGTCAATGTTTTCAATCATATTTATTAATGTTTTAAGGATTTATTGCCCGTTGTATGAGTTCGTTCGATACGTGGTTCTCCTTCTCACTATCGCTATCGAATTGCCCGAGATAATTAGGAAAGAAGAATAATCTCAGGATAAAAAACATGATAAACAATTTGACTAGAATGATTAGCCAAAGAGTCTTGCCCAGCTTCATCTCCCGGAATCCTTCCAGATAAAAGCGATATATTCGTATGAATGCAGATTCTTTTTTCATATAGTTGCAGTCACATTCATATTGTCCCACGATAAAGGACTGTTCAAATTGGTCAATTCCTTCCAAAAAGCTTCCTCCTTTTTAAAATTTAAACAAATTTCTATTTATAATTTCATATTTATGAAATTATAAATAAGATCTATCCTGTCTGTTAAAAAAAACTATTTTAAATAAGAAAGCGGTCTTTTGATCTTGTCAATAATACAGCATTGGCTATATTTGCGACAATTTGTTGCCTGTAAAGGTGTAAAGACACATGAAATATCATTGTTAAGTGCTAATCTATAAAAAATTATTACTATGTCTAACATTTCTAGAAGATCTTTTCTTCAAAAAGGTACGGCTGGCGCAGCAGCTTTGACTATTGTTCCGAGTGCGGTCCTAGGTAAAACCCATGGTCATATCGCTCCAACTGATAAATTGAATATTGCCGGTGTTGGTATCGGAGGTATGGGTAACGCTAACTTAAAGAACATGGAGACTACCGAGAATATCGTAGCTCTTTGTGACATCGACTGGAAGTACTCAAAACCTGTATTCGACCGTCATCCTCAAGCTAAAAAATACTGGGACTATCGTAAGATGTATGATGAGATGGGTAAATCTATCGACGCTGTGTTGGTAGCTACCGCCGACCATACTCATGCCATGATCACGGCTGACGCTATGACGCTTGGCAAACACGTATACACTCAGAAACCGTTGACTCACTCTGTTTATGAGTCCCGTTTGCTTACGAACTTGGCTAAGAAGTATGACGTAGCTACTCAGATGGGTAACCAAGGTTCTTCATTGGCTGAAGGTGTAGATTTGATCTGTGAATGGATTTGGAATGGTGAGATTGGTGAGGTTACTAAAGTAGAATGCGCTACCAACCGTCCTATTTGGCCGCAAGGTTTGAACGCTCCTGAGAAAGTAGATAAGATTCCTTCTACATTGAATTGGGATTTGTTTACGGGTCCTGCTAAATTGAGACCGTTTAATAAGACATATCATCCTTGGAACTGGCGCGGATGGTGGGATTATGGTACAGGTGCGTTGGGTGATATGGCTTGCCACATCTTACATCCGGTATTCAAAGGCTTGAATTTAGGCTATCCGACAAGAGTTCAAGGTTCTTCTACATTGTTATTACAAGACTGTGCTCCTAACGCTCAGCATGTTAAGTTGGTATTCCCGGCTCGTGATAATATGCCAAAGGTAGCTATGCCGGAGGTTGAAGTTCACTGGTATGATGGTGGTATGATGCCGGATCGTCCAGAAGGATTCCCTCAAGGTAAGGAATTGATGGGTGAAGGTGGTGGATTGTGTATCTTCCACGGTACGAAAGATACATTGATCTGCGGTTGCTACGGTGTTAACCCATGGTTGTTATCTGGTCGTAAACCGAACGTTCCTCAAACATTGCGCCGTGTGAAAGATGCTATGAAGGGTGGTCACGAACAAGACTGGATCCGTGCTTGTAAGGAAAGCGCTGGTAGCCGTGTTCAGACGAAGTCTAACTTCTTGGAGGCTGGTCCGTTCAATGAAATGGTTGTAATGGGTGTATTGGCTGTTCGTTTGCAAAGATTGAATAAAGAATTGTTGTGGGATGGCCCTAACATGAGATTTACGAATATCGATCCGAATGAGACAATCAAGATCATCAAGAAAGATACATTCGAGGTTATCGATGGTGACCCGAAATTCAAGACAGAGTGGACGGATCCAATTAATGCTCAAGAATTTGCCGCAGGCTTGATCAAGCACAACTACCGTGAAGGCTGGAAGTTGGTAGATATGCCGAGATAATAGTTTTAACTCAATAAATAAAATGAAAAAGTCAGTATTATTAGCAAGTGCTGCTATCATGATGTGTTATTTTACATCTTGTGGTGGTGGAAAGAAAACAGAAGAAGCTCCTGCAGCTGCTGAGACTACAACAGAAGCCGCAGCTCCTGAGTACAAGCTCATGACAGATCTTCCTACTGTAGATATCACGACTTTCCCGAAAGATAAAGAGGGTAGATATGTGATCTTCGATGGTAAGACATTCAATGGCTGGGGAGGTTATGACCGTGCTGACGTTCCGGGTGCTTGGACAATCGAGGACGGAGCGATCAAAATCAATGGCTCTGGTGCTGGTGAGGCTGGTGCTTCCAACGGTGGGGACTTGATCTTCGCTCATAAGTTGGGTAACTTCGAGCTTGAGTTCGAATGGAAAGTAGGTAAAGGCTCTAACTCTGGTGTATTCATCATGATTCAAGAGGTAGAGGGACAACCTTCTTACATCTCTGCTCCTGAGTACCAAGTATTGGATAACGAGAACCACCCCGACGCTAAGTTAGGTAAGGATGGCAACCGTAAATCTTCTTCTTTGTATGACATGATTCCTGCTAAACCGCAGAACGCAAAACCGTTCGGTGAGTGGAACAAGGGTAAGATCATGTGCTATAAGGGTACAGTTGTTCACTATTTGAATAGCGATGAACCTGTTGTTGAGTATCACTTGTGGACTCCGCAATGGAAAGAAATGTTGGATAATAGCAAATTTAGCAAAGACAAATGGCCGTTGGCTTATGAGTTGTTGTTGAATTGCGGTGGCGCTAACAAAGAAGGTTTCATCGGATTTCAAGACCACGGGGATGATGTTTGGTTCCGTAACATTACTGTTAAAGTTTTGGATTAATCGTATCAAGCACATTTTAGCATAAATAACGCCCGAGGCCTAAATCTATGATTTTAGCTTCGGGTGTTGTGTTTTTAATAATCGACTTTTTCTAAACCAATTTTTTAGGACCAAGAAATGAAAATAGAACAAGGTTACACGAAAGCGCAGATGACTTGGCTGATGATGCTGCGTCTTTTTATAGGTTGGCACTTTATGTATGAAGGCCTAGTAAAAATCATGAACCCAAAATGGACATCTCTACCCTATCTACTCGATTCAAAGGGTCCCGCTGCTTCATTTTTTATCAAATTGACTCAAGACGACAGTTTGATGACGACCATCAACTTCTTGAATGAGTGGGCTCTGTTATTGATCGGCCTAGGCTTGACTTTAGGCTGTTTGTATCGTTTATCTTCTGTTGGAGGTATGATTCTTCTCGCTATGTACACGTTATCCCACCCCTCTTTCGTGGGAGCGAGCTATATGATGCCGTTTGAAGGCTCTTATTTATGGATTGACAAGAACCTTGTGGAGTTCGCCGCCTTAGGTTTGATGTGCGTATTCCCTACATCACAAATCATAGGATTCGATCGTGTGTTAGGACGTGTGTGTCCGATATTGCATAAACTTAAATTTATTTGATACCCATGGCAACAGAAGATGCAAAGAATACTCCTTCTCAGGAGCAAATGCCCGATAAAGGACGTCGGGACACATTGAAGACATTGGCTACAGTGCCTATCTTAGGTGCTTTGGCATATGGCGTTTACCAAAAAAGGAAAGACGCTTTAAGAGGCCGTAACATATCAGATGTATTTCAGGTAAGTAACAGACAGGCCTCCTATTTGGAGCCGCAAGGCGATGGCAAGAAGATCCGTATCGGTTTGGTCGGCTTCGGTATTCGTGGAAAGCAATTGATGCGTGCCGCAGGTTTCGCTGAGCCTTCTTGGATCGATAAGATGAAAGAGGCTAATAAGTTGAATAAGAAAGACACGCGTTATCAGCAATATATGGAGCAAGATGATCTGAATATTGAGATAACCGCGGTTTGTGATATATTTGATGTATATGGTGAGGCCGCTGTATTGACCGGTTCCAATATCCATCGTGAGGGTAGCGGCGGTAAGTTCGGGCCTGCTCCGAAACGTTACCGGACTTATCAAGAGTTGGTAACGGCTCCGGATGTGGATGCCGTTATTATCGCTGGGCCGGACCACTGGCATAGCACGATCGCTATGGCTGCGGCACGTGCCGGAAAGCATGTATATTGCGAGAAACCGTTATCATGGACGGTTCCTGAGACGTATATGGTTCGCCAAGTGATCAAAGAGACCGGCGTTGTATTTCAGTTAGGTCACCAAGGGCGTCAGACCGACTGTTATCAGAAGGCCGAGGAGATTATCGGTAACGGATTATTAGGTCCTGTTAACTTGATCGAGGTTTGTACGAACCGTAACTCTCCAAATGGTGCTTGGGTATATGATATTATCGAAGGCTCTAATCCTAATACGATTGATTGGAAGCAGTTCGAGGGTGATCCTGAGCGTATTAAGGAATATATGGATTATATGACATCCAACAAGCTTGAAAGATATATCGGTCCGGACGAGCGTAGCAAGTTCAGTCTGGAACGTTTCTTCCGCTGGCGTTGCTGGTGGGATTATAGTACAGGCCTTTCCGGTGACTTGTTGACACATGAGTATGACGCTGTCAACCAGATCATGCATGTGGGTATACCTCATTCCGCTACTTCATCCGGCGGTGTTTATTTCTTCAAGGACGGACGTACGGTACCTGATGTATTGCAGACTACTTTCGAGTGGCCGGATCGTGACTTGACGATGTTGTATAGCGCTACATTGGCAAGTAGCCGTAACCGTGGCAAGGTGTTCATGGGGCATGATGCTTCTATGGAGGTTTCCAATATCTTGGCTATTACGGTTGACCAAGATTCCACTCGTTATGCGGATAAGATCAAGGAAGGTATTATTCCTACAGATACTCCGTTCTATACCTATGTACCGGGACAAAATAGCTCGGATTCCGTTACATCTCCTACGGAGTTGTATTTCGCTAAACGTGGTTTGCTGTATACGTATGTAAATGGTAAACGTTATGATACGACTCACTTGCATATCCGTGAGTGGCTAGAATGTATCCGTCAAGGCAAGACTCCTAGCTGTAATATCGACGCTGCTTTCCAAGAAGCTATGACTGCCCACATGGGTACGCGTGCTTATCTGGAAGGACGTACGATGTACTGGGATAAGGACAAAGAAGAGATCGTAAGAGGTGAACTTGCGTAAGTATCTAAAAAGACGATAAATAACTTTCCCAAGAAGCGAACTTCATAAATGGATGGAGTTCGCTTCTTTTATTTGTGCATGTATAAAATTTCTTCTCTTTTTTGTAACCGATTTGTGATTACTCATGTCTTATTGATAAAAGCGAATAATTTATTAAACCTTTAAAGAATAAAAGATATGAACGAGTTGTGGATTCCTATTTTAGGTGTTATTTGTGCGGTAGGTATGCCGGTATTGTTAGGTATTATCGCTAGTTACATGACCATTAAAAGTAAGCATGAGGAAAAGATGGCGATGATCGAGAAAGGAATTGTGTTGGAAGAGGCTATGCGCCCCGAGAGAAGGCCTAATCGTTATAATACCCTGCGTAACGGTATTTTTATGATCGGTTTGTCATTGGGTGTGATTGTCGGTATGATGGTCGACTCTGCTTTCACTTACGATAGCGATTGGTTCTTTTTGTTAGTTCCGGCTATTACGATTATGTTCGGTGGAGTAGCTTTTATAATTTATTTCTTTCTTTCCCGTTCTTTAATGGAGAAGGAGAGATTGGAGGACGAGAAGAAAATGCGTCTGGAAGAATAAACGATACCGGATGGATGAGCGAAAGTGGATAGAACGTATTTTGGCAGGGGACACGCAAAGTTTCTCCTGCCTTGTCGCGAAGTATGAGAAGATGGCTTATACCATCGCTCTTCGTATCTTGGAAAATCGCGAGGAGGCAGAAGAGGCTGTACAGGATGCGTTCGTGAAGATGTATCGTGCTCTTTCCGATTTTCATTTCGATAGTAAGTTCTCAACATGGTTTTATAGGATCGTGTATCGTACGGCGTTGACGGCCTTGAGACAACAGCGTATGTTCGTGAGTTATGAGGAGGCGGGCCCTGTAGACCTTTCGAATGACGAGGTTGAATCGGCTACGGCTTTATTAGAGCGTGAGGACCGGAAAGAGATGATCGCACGTACGCTGAAAAAGCTTCCGGCTGATGAGGCCTTGTTGCTTACTCTTTATTATTTGGAGGAATGCTCGGTGGAAGAGATCTGTCAGATCACTGAATTGAGCGCTTCTAATGTGAAAGTAAAACTATTCCGTGGGCGGAAACGGTTTTATGAAGTGTTGCAAGATAAAATGAAATTAGAGACAGCTGATTTGTTATGAATATGAATGAGAAAGATATTGATCATTTGACACGTAAGTTGATGCGAGGGACGGCGGAACAACCTTCGGCCTCATTAAACTCCCGTATTATGGCATTGATTATACAAGAGAAGAAGCGGGTATATAAGTACTATATCAAGAAACGATTTACACCTGTAGGCATTTTTAGCATATTTGTCGCTTATATGCTTGTGTTAGTAGGCATCTTGTATTTGGTTAAGCTTTCTCCGGGCGGGGCGGAAACGGTTTTAGGTTCTTTGCGAGCCTATTTCCCGATTGTTTTAACGATTGCTTCCGGGATCTCTTGTTTCTTCCTGTTTATACAACTCGATAACTGGTTGAAGAGAGAAGAGATACGCCGGCAAAACACCTCAAAATAAAAATATCCGGTTGTAGAGACGAGGCACGCCCCGTCTCTACAACTGATTAATTGGCCTTGACTTTTAGATTTCCATATCGATTTCCCTCGAAGTGAATCGTCGGTTGCTTTCCACCATTAATCTCATAGGTGTAATTCTTGTCACGATCCTCATCGTCAAAATGCTTGCGGGTGATATTGAAACCGTTCACGTCGCAGCTTGAATACTTCATGTTCTCCGCTACTATCCGGAAAGAAGTTTTTGCGGGAAGCGCTACCTCTAAATTCCCATAATGAGATTCTACGTTCACCTTCGAGAAAGAGGGAGACAAGTTTCGTATCTTTAAGTTACTATAGCTAAGGCTACTTACATTCAAGGCATCTTTAAGGGTCCCGATTTTAGCGTCGCTGTACTTAATCTCCATGTCTAGTCTGCTTACGCTTTCAATGGTGAGATTACCATATTTAATCTCCATGCGTAAAGATTGTATATCCTGTATATCCAGATTGGAATATTTGCTGTCTATCGTTAAATCTTTAGCGTTGCGAATCTTGGCGGTTCCTACGTAGCCCAGATCCAGTTGGGCGTCCTGCAGATTTCCTACCTCGATGTTACCATATTTGGCCTCTATCATTGCGTTGGCTGTGAAATTACCCGCATTCAGGTTACCGTATTTTACATGGATATCCATGTTGCCGTTATTATCGCTTGGCAAGTTGATATTTCCGTATTTCTGGTTCAAGTCTGCGGCG
>ERZ779889.3748-NODE-3748-length-10737-cov-2.339730_pt1 | contig 10737 bp, 8 predicted proteins | sample MGYA00511030_ERZ779889 | MGnify/ENA primary metagenome ERZ779889 (study PRJEB29588, sample SAMEA2160616) | human gut metagenome | biome: human gut; feature: human-associated habitat; material: faeces | place: Denmark | collected 2008/2010 ...
CGGTCAGCAAGCTGGAATGTATGGATGAGCCGGTGTAAAGGATGAATTTTCGATAAGGGTTCGGATTGACATCATATTTAATTGATGATAGAATTTCATTAGATTATATGAAAGTCAGGAGGATCACTATGGCTATTTTTACAGGAGCCGGCGTGGCAATTGTCACACCATTTAATGAAGATGGAAGTATTAATTATGATAGACTTGATGAATTGATTGAGTTTCATTGTGAGCATAAAACAGACAGCATTGTAATCTGCGGTACAACAGGAGAATCTGCTACCATGACAGAAGAAGAGCATATGCAGTGTGTAAAATTCACAATTGACCGTGTTAACAAGAGAGTTCCGGTTATTGCAGGAACAGGTTCTAATTGTACACGTACTGCTATCGATATGTCGAAGGAAGCTTCAGAATATGGGGCAGATGGTTTACTTTTGGTTACACCTTATTATAATAAAGCAACTCAGAATGGACTGATCGGACATTTCAGTGCAGTGGCAAAAGAAGTAACAGCGCCAATCATTATGTATAGTGTTGCAAGCAGAACGGGATGCAATATCGAACCTGCAACAGCAGCAAAACTGGTGAAAGAAGTAGATAATATCGTTGGTATAAAGGAAGCATCAGGAAATATTTCGCAGGTTGCAAAGATCATGAACCTGACAGACGGTAACATTGATGTATATTCAGGAAATGACGACCAGATCGTGCCGGTATTATCTCTCGGTGGAAAAGGTGTGATCTCAGTACTGTCAAACGTTGCTCCGGATGAAGCACATGATATCTGTGAGAAGTATTTTAACGGAGATGTGAAGGGAAGTGCAGCACTTCAGCTGAAAGCACTGCCGCTGATCGAGCAGTTATTCTGCGAAGTAAACCCGATTCCGGTTAAGAAAGCAATGCAGCTGATGGGAGTTGACTGCGGACCACTTCGTATGCCGCTTACAGAGATATCCCCTGAACATGAGAAGAACCTTGCACAGGCAATGAAAGATTTCGGTATTCAGTTAGCATAATAAGAAAAAGAGAAGGATATCATACATCGCCATGCGTTTGTAAGAAACTGCCAACGGCAGGCTTTCACAGATGCATTACATATATGATATCCTTTGTTTTTATAACAAAGTATACAAAAGGAGGATAAGAATATGGTAAAAGCAATCATGCATGGCTGTAATGGACACATGGGTCGTGTCATTACAGATATAATCAAGAACACAGAAGGGATCGAACTGGTAGCCGGAGTTGATAAATATACCAAAGTACCAAATGACTATCCGGTATTTGAAAGCATCGATGCATGTGACGTGGAGGCCGATGTGATCATTGATTTTTCAAATGCGGCAGCAGCAGATGAACTGCTTGACTATTGTGTTGAAAAACAGGTGCCGGTCGTACTTTGTACTACGGGACTTTCCGAAGAACAGCTGGAAAAGGTAGAAGAATCAGCAAAGAAAGTAGCAGTATTAAAATCTGCCAATATGTCACTTGGCATCAATCTGCTTATGAAGATCCTTAAGGATGCGACAAAAGTACTTTCTCCGGCAGGATATGATATTGAGCTGGTAGAGAAGCATCATAACCAGAAACTGGATGCGCCGAGTGGTACTGCACTTGCTCTGGCAGATTCAATTAATGAAGCGGCGGATAATCAGTATCATTATGTATATGACAGAAGTCAGGTGCGTCAGAAACGTGATCAGAAAGAGATTGGCATTTCGGCAGTACGTGGTGGAACAATCGTAGGAGACCACGAAGTGATCTTTGCAGGTCAGGATGAAGTGATTGAATTCAAACATACAGCATATTCTAAGGCCGTATTTGGAAAAGGCGCCGTAGAAGCAGCAAAATTCCTGGCTGGGAAACCGGCCGGCAGATATGATATGTCTGACGTGATCCAATTATAAATCGTTATGAACAGCAGAATATACAGGAAGACCGGGAGGTAATTATGAGACAATTAGAGGAACGTTATCTGGAAAGACTTTCTCAACTATATCCGACCATCGCCAAAGCTTCCACAGAAATCATTAATTTACAGGCGATACTGAATCTGCCAAAGGGCACAGAGCATTTTCTGACAGACATTCATGGGGAATATGAGGCATTTGCGCATGTTCTGAAGAATGGCTCTGGTTCAGTGCGCCGTAAAATTGATGATGTATTCGGGAATACTATGAGTAGCAGGGATAAACAGACCCTTGCTACTCTTATTTATTATCCGAAAGAGAAGATGGACCGGATTAAGAAAACGGAGAAGAATATGGAGGACTGGTATAAGATTACGTTGTACCGCTTGATTGAGGTGTGTAAAAGAACAGCAAGTAAATATACCAGATCTAAAGTAAGAAAAGCACTTCCTCCGGATTTTGCTTATGTGATCGAGGAACTGATCACAGAGAAAAATGATATGACGGATAAAGAATCGTATTATAATGCAATTGTCAGTACGATTATAAGAATTGGACGGGCAGAGAAATTCATTATAGCTATGAGTGAACTGATTCAACGTCTGACGGTTGATCATCTGCATATTGTCGGAGACATCTATGACAGAGGTCCTGGACCACATATTATTATGGATGAGCTTATGGCGTACCATTCGGTTGATATTCAATGGGGAAATCATGATGTTTTGTGGATGGGAGCTGCAGCAGGGCAGAGAGGCTGCATTGCCAATGTGATCCGTATCTGTGCAAGATATGGCAACCTGGATATCCTGGAAGAAGGATATGGGATTAACCTGCTTCCGCTGGCTACATTTGCCATGAATACATATAAAGATGATCCGTGTGAGTGCTTTAAATTAAAAGGCAATCCGGATTACAATGCAACGGAAATGTTGATGGATGTAAAGATGCATAAAGCAATTTCTGTGATCCAGTTCAAAGTTGAGAGCCAGATTATAAAAAAGAATCCGGGATTTAAGCTGGAAAAGCGCAATTTACTGCATCATATTAATTATGAAAAAGGAACGATAGAGTTAGAAGGAAAAGAATATAAATTGCTGGATAAAAATTTTCCGACGATCGATCCGAAAAAACCATATGCGCTGACGAAAGAAGAAGAGGATATTATGGAACGCCTGGAACGGGCGTTTGAAAACTGCGAAAAATTACAGCGTCATATGCATTTCCTTTTAAACAAAGGTGGATTATATAAAGTATATAACGGCAATCTTCTTTATCATGGCTGCGTACCGTTAAAAGAGGACGGTAATTTGAAAAGTGTAAGGATCTTTGGCCGGGCGTATAAGGGCAAAGGGCTTTATGAAGTACTTGAAAGTTACGTGAGAAAAGGATTCTATGCTATGGATCCTAAAGAAAAAGAACGTGGAAAAGATATCATGTGGTATATCTGGCTGAGTGAAAATTCTCCGTTGTTTGGAAAGGATAAGATGGCGACATTTGAACGCTATTTCCTGGCGGAGAAGGAAACTCATAAAGAGAAGAAAAATCCATACTACCTTTTACTGGAAGATGAAAAAGTAGTGGGAAAAATATTGAAAGAATTCGGACTTGAGAGCGAAGATGCGCATATAATCAACGGTCATGTGCCGGTAAAGTGTAAAGATGGAGAAAATCCGGTGAAATGCGGTGGAAAAGTTCTGGTTATAGATGGCGGATTTTCGAAAGCTTATCAGAAAGAGACCGGAATCGCAGGTTATACACTGATCTATAATTCCTATGGATTGATTCTGGCGGCGCATAAGCCATTTGAGTCTACAGAAGCAGCGATCGAAAAGGAAAGTGATATTCATTCGGACAGCACGGTGGTAAAGAGAACGCTGGAACGGAAGAAAGTAGAAGATACAGATGTCGGAAAAGAGTTAAAAGAACAGATTTCGGATCTGGAAGTACTTCTGGCTGCATACAGAAGTGGTGTGATTGCTGAAAGAATGTAAAAATATACCAGCATTCTGATAAAGAAAAATTCGTATATATTTCTGGAAAATGCAGATATTACTGGTAACAAGTAATACTTGATCATAGATGAAGATATACGAAGGGAGATTATGAGAATGAAACAATGGAAGAAATTCATGCTGGTATTCATGTGCACGGGGATCATGATGGGGCTTACCGCCTGTGGAAATAATACAGATGATAATGCGGCGAATGATAACTCGGCGACAGAAGGTACAACCGGAACAGATGATACAGTAAAGGATGATGTGACAGACCGGAATAATGAAAATGATGGAGTTATGGATGAAATCGGAGATGATGTACAGGATGGTGTAGATGATATCGAAGATGATCTCGATCCGAATGACAGAAAAAATGAGACGGACCAGAATAATGACGGAACAACAGACCAGAACCGGGATAACACTAATAAAAACGATACGAAAAACGCAAAATAATAGATAGTATATAAGGATGTAGGGAAATGATAAGTAAAATCTCTGCATCCTTATTTTGTACAGTATATCTGTACTGGACGCTGATACTTTAGTGTGGTAAAATGTTTTGAAAAAAGAATATAATCAAGAATATGATAAGGAGAAAAGCATTTATGAAATTCAGACCATGCATCGACATACATAATGGAAAAGTAAAGCAGATTGTAGGGGGCAGCCTTCTTGATCAGGGAGATCAGGCGGTAGAAAACTTTGCGGCAGATCAGGAAGCAGATTATTTTGCAAATTTGTATAAAAAGGACGGCCTAAAGGGAGGACATGTAATTCTGTTGAATCCTTCAACTTCTGAATATTATCCGGAGACAAAGAGACAGGCTTTGAAAGCACTGCAGACATATCAGGATGGATTGCAGATTGGAGGAGGAATTACGGCAGAAAATGCAGAGGAATATATGAAGGCCGGTGCAAGCCATGTAATTGTAACATCGTATGTATTTAAGAATGGAGAAATCTACTGGGATAATCTGCAAAATCTGTGTGATGCCGTCGGGAAAGAACATGTGGTTCTGGACTTAAGCTGCAGAAAAAAAGATGAAAAATATTATATTGTGACTGACCGGTGGCAGACATTTACGAATGTGGAGCTGAATACAGATATTTTGGAAAAACTGTCAGGATATTGTGACGAATTTCTGGTGCATGGTGTGGACGTTGAGGGAAAGGCGTCCGGAATTGAAGAAGAGCTGATAAAGATTCTGGAACAAGCCGAAATACCGGTGACATATGCCGGCGGGATTGGAAGTCTTGATGATCTGGAATGTATTCGGGAAATTGGTAATGGAAAGATTGATTTTACAATCGGAAGTGCGTTGGATCTTTTTGGCGGACAGATTCCGTATGATGTTATAAAAAATTATCGTTAGAGAAAAGGGAAACCTTCGTAAACAAAGTGTTAACACTTTATAAATCGGTTGAATTGAAATATAGATAGTGATAAAATGGGGAATAGAGTGGTCGTTTTGCGTCCATAATCAGGAATAAGGAGCACATAGCGAATGAATATTATACAGAAAATATTTGGAACTCACAGCCAGAATGAGTTGAAGAGAGTTTATCCGATTGCAGATGCAGTTATGGCACTGGATGAAGACATGCAGAAACTTTCGGATGAGGAATTAAAAGCAAAGACAAAAGAATTTAAAGAACGTCTGGAAAATGGCGAGACATTAGATGATATTCTCCCAGAGGCATATGCGGTAGTAAGAGAAGCAGCAAGCCGTGTACTTGGAATGAAGCACTACCGTGTACAGATCGTCGGTGGTATTATCCTGCATCAGGGACGTATCGCAGAGATGAGGACTGGTGAAGGTAAAACTTTAGTGGCAACACTTCCTTCGTACCTGAATGCGTTGGAGGGAAAAGGTGTACATGTTGTAACCGTCAATGATTATCTGGCCAAACGTGATGCGGAATGGATGGGACAGGTACATGAGTTCCTGGGCCTGACTGTTGGTGTGGTACTGAACAGCATGGATAATGATGAGAGACGTGCCGCATATGAGTGTGATATCACATACGTGACAAATAATGAACTTGGATTCGATTATCTGAGAGATAATATGGTGATCTATAAAGAACAGCTGGTTCAGAGGGGACTGAATTATGCTCTGATCGATGAGGTCGATTCAGTATTGATCGATGAGGCGAGAACTCCTCTTATCATTTCCGGACAGAGTGAGAAATCTACGAAACTTTATGAAGCATGCGATATACTTGCACGTCAGTTAGAGCGTGGTGAGGCAAGCGGCGAGTTTACCAAGATGAATGCCATCATGGGTGAAGATATTGAAGAGACGGGAGACTTTATTGTTAACGAGAAAGAGAAGAATATCAACCTTACCGAAGATGGTGTGAAAAAGGTAGAGAAGTTCTTCCATATTGAAAACCTTGCGGATTCTGAGAACCTGGAGATCCAGCACAATATTATCCTTGCTCTTCGAGCACATAATCTGATGTTCCGCGACAAAGATTATGTGGTAAAAGATGATGAAGTACTGATCGTAGATGAATTTACCGGACGTATTATGCCGGGACGTCGTTATTCAGACGGACTGCATCAGGCAATTGAGGCAAAAGAACACGTAAAGGTTAAGAGAGAAAGCAAGACTCTGGCGACTATCACATTCCAGAACCTGTTCAATAAATATGCGAAGAAGTCTGGTATGACAGGTACAGCCCTGACAGAAGAAAAAGAGTTCCGCGAGATTTACGGAATGGACGTTATCGAGATTCCGACAAATCTACCTGTTCAGCGTAAGGATCTTGAAGATGCGGTATATAAGACACAGAAAGAGAAGTTCAGAGCTGTATGTGACGCGATCGAAGAAGCACATGCAAAACATCAGCCAGTACTGGTCGGTACGATCACAATCGATAATTCCGAACTGTTAAGCGGTATGTTAAAACGCCGTGGTATCAAGCACAATGTATTGAATGCGAAGTTCCATGAACTCGAGGCTGAAATTGTTGCACAGGCAGGTGTTCATGATGCGGTAACGATCGCAACGAATATGGCAGGTCGTGGTACAGATATCAAACTGGACGATGAGGCAAGGGCAGCGGGTGGTCTTAAGATTATCGGAACCGAGCGTCATGAATCCAGACGTATCGACAATCAGCTGCGTGGACGTTCCGGACGTCAGGGAGATCCGGGAGAATCCAGATTCTATATTTCCCTGGAAGATGATCTGATGAGATTGTTCGGATCAGAGAGACTGATGAATGTCTTTAATGCACTTGGTGTGGAAGACGGCGAACAGATCGAGCATAAGATGCTTTCCAGTGCGATTGAAAAAGCACAGGAGAAGATAGAAAGCAACAACTTTGGAATTCGTAAAAACCTGCTGGAATATGACCAGGTAATGAACGAACAGAGAGAAATTATTTATGAAGAAAGACGTCATGTACTGGACGGAGACAACATGCGTGATTCTATCTTCCATATGATGAATGATTATATAGAGAATGTTGTAGACATGGTGGTCAGCCCGGATCAGGATTACGATGAGTGGAATCTGACAGAACTGAACCTGACGATCCGCAATACGATTCCGATGGAAATGATTACAGAAGAAGATGTCAAGGATATTAGTCAGAAAGAGCTGAAACATATGCTGAAAGAGCGCGCAGCCAAGGTTTACGAGGCAAAGGAATCAGAGTTCCCGGAACCGGAGCATATGCGTGAGATCGAGCGAGTAGTTCTTCTGAAAGTAATCGATGCAAAATGGATGGATCATATTGATGATATGGATCAGTTACGTCAGGGAATCGGTCTTCAGGCTTATGGACAGAGAGATCCAAAGGTTGAGTATAAGATGATCGGTTACGAGATGTTTGATGAGATGACAAGAAGTATCGAAGAAGATACAGTCCGTACGATCCTGCACGTTAAGCTGGAGCAGAAAGTAGAAAGAGAGCAGGTTGCCAAAGTAACCGGAACCAATAAGGATGATACGGGAGTGCGTGAGCCTAAGAAACGTGCAGAAAAGAAAGTATATCCGAACGATCCATGCCCGTGCGGAAGCGGCAAGAAATACAAACAGTGCTGCGGACGTAAATTAATGAAAGATTTATTGAAATATAAGATATGAGAAGACGGCAGCCGGGGAAAGAACGGCTGCCGGATAATTGAGCATATAATTTCAAACAGAAAGAGGTGGGAATATGGTTGAATTAGATCAGTTCAAAACAATAATGAACGCTTATGAAGAACCTCTTGCCGAAATGAGGGATTCACTTTGACGTTGCAGGAAAAGAGCGGAGAATCGAAGAACTGGAACGCAAGATAGAGGAACCTGGGTTCTGGGATAATCCGGAAGAATCACAGGAACTGATGAAAGAGCTTAAGAATTTAAAAGAACTTGTAGAGACGATCCACGGTCTCTATACTTCTTATGAAGATATCAATCTCCTGATCGAGATGGGATATGAAGACGAAGATCCTGCAATGGTAAAAGAACTGGAGGAAGAAATTCATACATTTGAAAAGGTGTTTGAAAAGCTGAAGATCCAGACGTTACTGTCGGGAGAATATGATGCATGCAATGCAATCATGACCATTCATGCAGGAGCGGGAGGAACGGAATCCTGTGACTGGGCAGGCATGTTATACCGTATGTACTGCCGTTGGGCAGAGAAAAAAGGATTCTCGCTTCAGGTGCTGGATTTCCTGGATGGCGATATCGCAGGGATTAAGGCAGTTACTTTTGAGGTAAAAGGTGAGAATGCTTACGGATATCTGAAATCGGAAAAAGGAGTGCACAGGCTGGTACGTATTTCACCGTTTAATTCTGCCGGTAAACGACAGACATCTTTTGCATCTTGTGATGTGCTTCCTGATCTGGAAGATGATATTGATATTGAAATTGATGAAGATGATCTGAAAATCGATACTTACCGTGCCAGCGGTGCGGGAGGCCAGCATGTTAATAAGACATCTTCGGCGATCCGAATTACACATCTGCCAACCGGAATCGTGGTGCAGTGCCAGAATGAAAGATCACAGCATCATAATAAAGAAAAGGCAATGCAGATGTTAAAGGCAAAACTGCAGCTTATGAAAGAGCAGGAACAGGCAGAAAAAGTATCGGATATCAGGGGTGAAGTAAAAGATATCGGATTTGGTAATCAGATCAGATCTTATGTTATGCAACCATATACACTGGTGAAAGATCACAGAACGAATGAAGAAAACAGCAATGTAAATGCCGTGATGGACGGGGATATTGATTCATTTATCAATGCATATCTGAAAAAAATCGCAAACGGCTAAAAGGAGGGAATATATGATCAATATAGCAGTAATGGGCTACGGAACAGTAGGTTCCGGAGTGGTGGAAGTGATTAATACCAACGGAGCGCGCATCAATCAGCGAATCGGTGATGAGCTGAACATTAAATATGTACTGGATATGAAGGATTTCCCGGGGGATCCGGTGCAGGAGAAGATCGTACATGATTTTGAGACGATTGTTTCGGATGAAGATGTACAGATTGTCGTAGAAGTAATGGGAGGAATCGAGCCGGCCTATACGTTTGTAAAACGCTGCCTTCAGGCTGGAAAAAGCGTGGCAACATCGAATAAAGCACTGGTTGCAAAGCATGGAGCTGAGCTTCTTTCTATAGCAGCGGAACATGATATTAATTTCTTGTTTGAAGCAAGTGTCGGAGGTGGTATTCCAATTATCCGTCCGCTTAATTCTTCACTGACTGCAGATGAGATTGAAGAGATCACAGGTATTCTGAACGGAACTACCAATTATATGCTTTCCAAGATGTTTTATGAAGGTGCGGACTATGACACTGTATTAAAAGAGGCACAGGCGAACGGATATGCAGAGAGAAATCCGGAAGCAGATGTGGAAGGATATGATGCATGCAGAAAGATTGCAATCCTTTCTTCTCTGATCTCAGGACAGCAGGTTGATTTTGAAGATATTTACTGTGAAGGAATCACGAAGATTACCGTTGAAGATATGAAGTATGCAAAAGCAATGGGAACAACGATCAAGCTGCTGGCATCCAGCAGACGTTATGCGGGTAACAGATTGCATGCAATCGTGGCACCATGTATGTTATATCCGGAACATCCGCTTTATAATGTTAATGATGTGTTCAATGCTATTTTCGTTCATGGAAATGTATTAGGGGATGCGATGTTTTATGGAAGCGGAGCCGGAAAACTTCCAACTGCGAGTGCTGTAGTTGCGGATGTTGTAGATGAGGCAAAGCATCTGAACCGTAATATCATGACGATGTGGAAAGAAGAAAAGCTTCAACTGGAAGACAAGGCGGATTCCAAGAGAAGATTCTTTGTACGGATAAAAGGCAAGGAAGAGGAGCTGGTTCCGCAGCTGAAGGAATCATACGGAGAGATTGAAGTGGTAAAAGTACCGGAACTGGAAGGAGAATTTGGATTTGTAACTCCTGTTATGATGGAGGGAGATTATGAGACCAGATCAAAACTTTACAAAGAGCAGATTGTACATATGATCCGTATTCAGGATTAATCAGATTGGTCTGTCACAGGAGGAAACATGTTAATAGTAAAAAAGTTTGGCGGAAGTTCAGTCGCCAATAAAGAAAGAATATTCAATGTGGCAAAACGCTGTATTGAGGACTACAGAGCCGGACATGACGTAGTTGTTGTCCTTTCGGCAATGGGAGATACGACAGATGATCTGATCGCACTGGCGAATACGATCAATCCGGACGCAAAAAAAAGAGAACTGGATATGCTGCTTACTACAGGAGAACAGGTGTCGGTATCCTTGATGGCTATGGCAATGCAGGCACTGGATGTACCTGCTGTA
>ERZ779889.3749-NODE-3749-length-10736-cov-2.245764_pt1 | contig 10736 bp, 13 predicted proteins | sample MGYA00511030_ERZ779889 | MGnify/ENA primary metagenome ERZ779889 (study PRJEB29588, sample SAMEA2160616) | human gut metagenome | biome: human gut; feature: human-associated habitat; material: faeces | place: Denmark | collected 2008/2010 ...
GTTACGGTTGCTGTTGTTGTAAATGTAATTGTTGGTGATGCCGTTCCGCTGTTCTCTACTGCAACTGAAATTCCAGTAGGGCATGTAATTGCCTTCTGATCTACGTTTACAACAGAACACTGATTAGAACCGCAATAAGCAACAGCCTGTGTAGCGCACTTCAGTCCTGCTGGTGCGCCAGACGTATTACCAACAAATGTATACGCCTCACTTGTAAGTATCACTGAATACGCATCAGTGACATCGATAATGGTCACCTGACCAGTAGCTTTAATTGCCATATTCTATTTCCTCCTCCTAATCTGTGATTAAATCACATGTATATATGCCCTTTGTATCTATGTCGTTAGGGCTTATTGTAAATTTGAATCCGCCTTCTGATATACGTTCATCAATCGACGATATATTAAAATAATCGTCATCATTATGTTCCTGAGACTTCCACTGTAAATATGCACTTTCGCCATACACAGAATGTAAATCATCAATATTAGTTATTCTCTGTGTGCCTCGAAATATGGTAACTGACAATGTCGTTGATACATTTGTATTCTTAAATACGCTGCCCTTCGACGAACTTATCGTAATAATCGATATTATTTCATCTCTTACATTGTCGAGGTCATTCTTTAAGTCATTTATAGCGTCCTGAAGGCTTCCTCCTGTTGAAAATTCAACACTATCAGCTGAAACTGCAAGCTTATAAAGCCCATCAGTATCTTTGTAATACTTGATGTAATGTTTACTATCACCAACAGCCATCTGTCCATCTTTACCAAGATATATTCCTCGCACAGTGCTTGTAGCCGAATCTTTTCCAGTAGAATGTATTGCAGTTCCTTCTATTTTAAATCCGGCAATAGTTGCATCAAAGGCTACCAGGTCCTTAACATCTATTTTTGACGCTGTCACTGACTTAGCTCTGATAACCTGTCCATTGATACTGTTGTAATCTGTTTGCTCAGCCTCAGTGGTCATTCCGTCAGTATTAAGCTTGTAATACAGACCATCTTCGCCTTTTATTACGAGTTTATCGGCAACAATAGTATTACCTTCTATCAAATCACCTTTTATAGTTACGCCTACAAGTTCGCCAGTAATCGTCTGGTCGCCAACAACTACATTTTTTATCAAGCCTGATGTTGCGTAGAAGTATTCAATCGCCGCTTTTCCAATGTTCGAGAAATCGATATTTGCATACTTCAATGCAGCATCTTCTGCATCGAGTTTTTTTGTCTCGAGATTTCGTATCTTAGCATTAGTTGCATCCAGTTCTTCTGTTTTTGTAAAATGTGAATTAACATAGTCTGCATCTACCTTTTTGGCCAACAGATTTTTTGTTTCTTGTATTTCAGTGTAAGTTCTTTCTTTTTCTGTTATAGAAGGACCCTTGAAGTCTATCTCCTCTTCCGTTCTTGTTTTGGAATAAGAAGATATTGTCATGGACATACCACCGTCATATTCCTGCACAATATTCATTACCGGAATTTTATATACATCTTCTCCATCTTCTACTGTGATAATATCCCATGGATCCAGACGTATATCTCCCAAAGTCTTTATTGTTGCTCCTCTGTATGTAAAGTCCTTTCGTTTCGCATATACTTTTTCAAGTTTTGCCTGTGGCATAAAAGGATTATCCAAGGTTATACCAAGAAGACCGTCGCCAGCTGTATATGTTGTGGAATTATCGACATTGCATGTTAATTTTTCAAGTTTGAACTCACCTTCATCTTTTTCAAATGACATGATCCTTGATAAGTTATATGTAGCATCGTTATCCTCATACCACTTAATTACAATGGTTCCCGTTCTATCCACGCAAGCAAAACCACCTGCCAAAGAAGCTATGTATCCTATCATTTCGCGATATACATAGCCATTAGGCTTGGTATCAATAATAATATCTTCCAAACCTTCAGTATTTACAGGAATACCACAACCTTCACTTATCTCATTCATAACTGCAACTGCAGATGCCGGATACTCTAACTCAGAAGCATATAATCCTGTCGTCTGTATCATTCTGTCATAAGCTGTAAATGTTGTCGTATATTGGTCACTTGTTGGATGCTCGGCTTTGAATATTCCTACCGGAACATATTCATAAGTTCCATCTGGCAGTAAGAGGCCTATTTCTAACGGCAACTCTATACCGTCAAAAAGAATATCGCTCTTTTTTATAGTAAGCTCAATTTTGGCCGCAACTGTTGAACCTAATTGTAAATATTCATCTGCACAGGAAGCATTCTCATATGTCATTTTCTTAAAGCCTGCGTCTATCCATGTTCCTTCTACATTAAGTCTAAGATTAAATGTCCTTGATGGAGAACGAATAGTTGTCGCAAACTGCTCTGTAACATTTTTATACATAATTTACTCCTGTATCATAATTTCCAATGCTTCAATATCATGCGTTGTAAGTGCTTCATAATCACTTCCATTACACTTTTCTATATCAGCAATATTTATAGTGCAAATATCCACATCTGCAGTTGTCATATTAAGTTCTTCAATCTGTTTAATGGCTGTTCTTGCTTCTGCATCGTTCTCAAACCTGTAGTTACCATTCTCTATAATAGAATTCCCCTTTTCATCCCTCATGCAGTACGTCTCAAGAATCTTAATTCTTAATTCTTCTGCGCATAAATGCTCAGCTTTAAGTGTTTTAAGGTTTTTTACAATAGCCCAGTTAACTTTCAAAGGGAGCTTTTTATTAATAGACTGTAAGCTATTAATCTGCTTTTCTATATCCTTAATGCTTAATGTTATCTTCATATTTACTCCTATTACTGCTGTATTATAGATACACTGGCACTTCTGTAATAATAGTTACCGTCACCTATATCACCCAGCACCTCTTTACTTAATGTACCTCTATAGCTTGTTATTGTTATATCCTGTCCATCATCATGAAATGTTATTGGAAAGAATCCGGCGATGAGTTTGTTCTTAATAAGTGCCATCTCATCTTCCTTCAATATTCCCCAATTAATAGATAAGGTCTTCTTTTCAGCGACAACATCACCCAACATTGTTCCGTCAAGTGCTCGTCCTGTAGAAGAAGACCATATAATCTCATCATCCACTTTTAGGGAGACAGGAGCCGGAAGCTCCTGCCCGTCACATCTCAGTATCAATTCATCACATCCTTGTTAAGTTATAATCTCACATTTTCCTGTCTGCTTTGTATGCTCGTTAATCTTATCAACCACATATTTTTTTAGGCTCTTTCCATCTAGCTGTATATCAAGGTCCTGTGTTTCAAGTATCCTAAGTATCTGCTTAAGAATACTTATGGCTTCTGCCAGCAGTTCTGCACTGGATGCCATAGCAGCTGCCTTCTGTGCCATATCAAGAAGTTTATCCTCTGGTGCTACAACTTCACCCTGGTGTCTGTTATCACCAATCATGGCAAGCTGTGGGGTGTTTGGCTTAACATATCCGCCTTGTGCAAGATATGGAATCTTAGAGAAGTCGGCTTCCGGTAAATGGAATCCAAAATCTTCGCCACCTATACCAGGTACCCAGTTTGGTACTTTAAAGCTAAGCTTATTTACAGACCTTACTATTGCATTTATGCCAGATTGAACACCTGTAATCAGTCCGTTAATAAATCCAATAACAAGGTTGAGTGGTGCTTTCGCAACGTCTGCTATCAGAGAAAAAATTCCGCTAAATGTATCTATTATTCCATTCCACGCTTTTTCCCAATCTCCTGAAAAAATTCCTGTGATAAAATCAATCAAGCCACCAAATATGTTCTTAATATCTCCGAATATATTTTTCACATTAGCAACATATGCATTCATGATGTCGCCCAATGAACCGAAGCTCTTTGAGAAGTCCATATTAAAGATATTCTGCAGCCAGTCGTCAAATTTAGAAAAGGCTGATGTTATACTCTCCCAGATACCCGAAAACCATTCTCCGGCAGACTGCCACTTATCTACAATCCAGTCCCAGCATATTCCTGCTGCCTCTTTTACTGTATCCCAGTGCTTTACCAGTTCATATATTCCAAGTCCTAACGCTGCCAAAGCTGCAATTACAAGTGTAATCGGGCTTGTTAATATAGACATTGCCACGCCAAATGCTGTTGTGGCTGCCGTAGCAAGCCAAGTTGCTGCAGTGTGTGCCGCTGTTGCTGCTGTATTAGCAACTTTTGCTGCTGTATCAGCTACCCATGCCGCCGCGGAAGAGGCTAATTTTGCAATTGTTTGCCCTATTCCAACAATAAAATCTTTTGCATACAATGCACATATTGCTAAAGTTTCTGCTTTATCTGCTACCTTTGCAATTGTACATGCATATAAAGTTGAAGTAAGGCTCTTTATAATTCCTATTACGCCGCCCGCATTTGTTATAAACTCAGCTAATTCTACAGCTTTCCAAGCCGCTGCAAATGCTAATATCGTTACAACTATTGCATCAAATGGTCCTTGATTATTGCTAATCCAAGTTGATATTCCCTCCAGAGCTGCTGCCAGATCTTTTAAGATATCAACTATCATTCCACCAGTCCATTCTGCTACCGGCTCAAGGAAATTATCCCACGCCCAGTCCCATAATGGCTTTAGTGCATCTAATGCACTGTTCAATACATCAAGCCCTGCTGATAGAACATCTAAAAAAGCTGGTAACGCATCTTCAATTGTCCATGTAGCTAATGGTACAAATATATTTGTCCAAGCCCATTCCAAACCTGAAAACAACTTTTCTGTCAGTGGTTGCGCTGATTCTTTTAAATTATCAAGTGATGTTATCAGGTTATCAAATGATATTGACTTAAGTGGCTCTAATGCCTTTTTAACTTTAGATGCCATATCTGATATTGCACTTGATACATTTGTTGTTTCAGATGTTACTCCTGTGTCTATACCAAGACCACCTGAAGATGTGCCACCTCCACTAGAACTACTGCTGTCCGTCGGCTCTGAAAGTTTTTCTATCTGGTCAAATCCGGCCAGCGATTTCTCTATCTGCTTTGCTGTAGAAGATGCTGCATCTCCTATTCCACTTACATTATCCGCTGTGTCTGACGCTATATCTCCAAGGCCTGTTATTGAAGAAGCTGAAGAAGATATATCCGCACCAGTAAGCATCTGTGTAAATGTTGCAAATCCATCTGCAACCTTCTGCAAGCCTGCAAGCACAGTATTTAAGCCTCGTAATATAGGTGTAAATAATGCTATGAAGCCTTTACCAAGAGAAGCCTTTAACTGTTCGAATCTGAGTGATAAAATTCGCGTCTGATTTGCCCAGGAATCCTGTGTCTTAACAAAGTCTCCTGTGGCATTGGACAGTGCACTAGTAACATACTGATATTGGAGCATTACTTTTTCCTGCTCTGTCATCTTAGCCGTAGTCTTACCAAAGCCATTATTAAGTGCATACTGATCCAAGTTCGTCTGATTCATTACTACACCCAGGTCCTTAAGTGTCTCTGTTTCACCAGTCCAGATGGATTTCAGCTTTGTATATGCTTCATCTGTACTCAAATTGTAAAATGATGCAACATCACCTGTTAATCCAGTAACATCTTCTGCCATATCAAGTGCAGCCTGTCCTGTAATGCCCATTGCATTACTCATCTGGCCAAATACACCCATGTACTTCTTAGCAGATAATTCAGATAGTCCGAAATTAGTCATTGCATTGGAAGCCCACTGGTCTGCCTGTCCACTTAAGTCCTTAAATGCCGTATCTACAACATTCTGTACTTCTGTAACATTAGAACCAACTTCTAAGCAGTCTTTCGTAAACTTAGTAAAAGCTGCTATACTTAATCCAGCAGCTATTTTCTTTCCCATACCAGAAAAGATGGATGTTGCCTGCTTAGCCGCCTTATTAGAAGCGCCAGTAAGCTGATTAACTATCTGTGAACTGTCTATGCCAAGTTCAAGAGCTATCTGTCCTACTACATCCGACATACTCCCTCCTTTCCGGCATTTAAAAAGACCACTTTCTACTTAGAGAAAGCGGTCTTAGCCCAATTTTGGAAGTCACTCCAATACTTATTGTAATTTGCAGGATCTTCCATTAATTTTCTATTTCTTCTTAATATCCAGTCATTGCGGATTTTCTTCTGCTCCTTAGTAAACTCCTTTATAACCTTAGAATCTTTTTCTGCTCTGATTCCCACAATTCTTCCGAGTGGTGTTTCAGGCATTATTCCTGACAATAAAGAACAGAATTCAGCCCATGACATATCATCTTCTGTTCGCAATCGTATGCAATACTGGGACAGGAAGCTGGCTTCTATCAGCTCCCAATCATCCCATAGGTCATAATATGCCTCATGCTGAGGGTGTCTGCTCCTCGCCGTACGTTCCCATAGCAACCTGCATGATTGTATTATACATTTCCTTATATTCCGGAATAGGAAGGTCTAAAGCCTCAATCTTATCTGAAGCATCTTTTCCTACAAGCATTTCAAGGCCTTTAATCATAAATGCCATATCGTCCTTGTTTTCCTTGCTTTCTGCTTCCTGTGCCATAGCCTGTATATTAAGAATTGTACTCTTTCTATTGTTTACAGTTACAACCAGGTCTTCTGTAATACGAATCATAGGTAACTGGTTCGTAATCTTCATGGATATATCTATCACCCTAAAATCTGTCTTTGCCATTTTTCATATCCTCTCTTTCTTTAAGCTGCTACATATGCTATATATGTCGGCTTACCGTCAGACTGTGCTTCCCATTCAAGTGCATCAATGCTTGTAGAATCTCCACCAAGAGATGTAACATTGATTACTGCCGGTATTAGGGAATATAACAGATACCCATGTGTTGCAATCCTGTCCTGTCTTCATGAAAAGGCTTGCCACATAATCATTTCCTTCATCACCATAGTTACGCTTGCCTCCGAAAGACATACTAAGTGACTTACCGGTCATAAGCCTTCTTACCCAGCCTTTCTGATCCATTGGACTCCATTCTTCAATGGTTCCATCTACAGATACGCTTAAGCTCTCTGCATCTTTTACAACCTTTGTTTCTACTGTTTCTGGCGTATCTGCATTCTTTCTTCCAGTTATACATATTCCAAACTGAATTGTATGCACCGGATTAACACCTGTTAATGGTGTTGCTTCCGCATTATATCCGGCTATCTTTGTATTCTGTCCCATGTCTTTACCTACCTTTCATAGTAAAATTTTAGTTCTATGACCATTTCAAATATTCCTTTATCGTCTGTATCAACTTCAATTGGTGCTGATACTAGCATTTCTGTAAACAGAACATTTGTGCCATTAATGTTTACCCGTTTCATATCTCTGAGCTTATCGTATAGCTCCTGTGAGACTTTTTCAGTCTCCCTGACACTTTTATCCCAATGAACCAGTATACTTATGGATTTGACAGCGTAAGAGCTATTCTGTATACCTCCAACAGCCATCTGAACATTATCTTTCCTGTTAAGATGGTATACACCTATGCTCTTATCTTTCTTATCATCGAGCTTTCCACAATATACATGATCATCAGCTGCTATTCCAAGACCTGCTATAAGGTCTCTTACATCACCTATTCCTAACATCACAACCCCGTATGCTTTTTATAAAACTTTTCAAATGCTTCAGGTGCAAAATTCTGCTTTTTACCACCTTTCATGTAGTCATCAAGCCATCTGCCTTTAGCATTTGCATTTCCTTCATGTTTCTTGCCCTTATCATCAGTCCATGGTGCCTGATGGAAGTTGTATTCCGGATGGTAATACAGCCTTCTGGCGTATGGTGTACTAGACACAAGATATGCTTTTCCCTGACCTATATCAGATAAATCAACAAATGTGCTTTCATTCTGTAATGCTCCTGTATCCCTCGGTATAACCTGGCTCTGAACAACATCTGTATGTATTGCTTCTGCTGTTTGTGCAACTGACACTTTTGCTGCTGCCGTAAGCTTCCTTACCATAGGCATATTAAGCTTCACCGTTGATTTAACATTTCTTGCCATTACATCACATCCAATCTTACATAATTAACCGTACCATCCGGATTACGGCACTTCGTACCCTTGTATATATGCCTTGTTACACCGAACACCGTTATATCACCTTCGGTAATTACCGGAAGCTCTGGTGCAATATCTCCTGGTATCAAAGCACATCCTTCAAGTTGTATAAGAACCTTTTCTGCTGTTAATACGGTCTTGCCGCTGTCCTGATAGTTACATAAGCCATCCCATATAACAGGCTTAAGAGGTTCTCCATAGACATTCCTGCCTTCCTGTTCTATCTCAAGATGTATTTCTGTTTTACACATGCTCTTTAGTATTAAACATGGGTACTTCATACTCACACCCCCAGACTTAAACAACACAAGCCTGTCTGACAAAGTATCTGGTATGTATCGCGTTTTACAGCAATTCCATTCTGTACAAGAACATTCCAACTGCTGCCAAACTGCATAGATACTCCATTTAGAGAATAATTCTGTAAGACACAATTAATCATGTCCTCATTCTCATATTCAAAATCAGCCATCTCACAACACACATCTATCAGTATGCCCTGCTGAAACTCTGTCAGATTATTATATCCTCTTGATGTTATTCGATTAAAAGTAAGCGAGTCGATATGCCGGCTCGCCTGTTTTAATCTTCGTTCTATCTGCTCATCCGGGATAAGTCTATGTTCACTAAGGTACTGCTCTTTACTTGCATATACCTTCATAGGCTTACTCTTCTTTTTCTACTTCTTCAGCTGGATCTACATCAACAAATACAGAATCAACCTTACCATCCTTGCCATTAGGGAATACGAATGTATCACTTAACTGGCGGTTCTGGTAAAGATATCCATCACCTTCTGTATGTGATCCTGGTGCGAAGAAATAAATAGATGAAATCTTAGGTACTGTCTTACATGTCTGGCCACATGCAACAAGTACATTAATCTTGCGTGAGCCCTGAACAGTCTTTTCATAATATGTGGCTATATTAGTCTTTGTAGGCTTTGCCACTACTGTATAAGAGCTGTCGCTCTTAGTGTAGTATATCTTTCCTTCTGCTACATCTGTATCAGTTGTTGCAGCATACTTTGACTTAAGCGGAGCAAAACCGCCTTCTGCAACATCCCAATCGAATCTGTCATAGAATCTTTCATCATCGACAACTTCCATAAGTGTTACACCATCAATGTCAGTAACACGAGTCTCAATACCAAGACCGCCTTCTGCAATCTGTGTCATTTCAATCTTGCGTGTAAATTCCTTTGACATTTCCAGCTTATCCATAATGTCAGAAGACACATACATGATAAGGCTTCCATTTGCCTTGTATCTTCTAAGTTTTCCTGCTGCCAGAATAGCTTTAAGCTTAGCAAATACATTCTCTGTTGTGTATTCTGTAGCAGAAGTTTCAGAATGATATAATTCTGTATTCTGTGCAGCCTGTGCAACCTTACTGAAGAATAATGCATCTGTCTCTGGTACAACCTGTGTCTGCTCAAAGATGCGTGAAATATTCTGAATAGATGCCGTCTGATTGGTCTCATCGACATCTGCCTTGTCAACCATGAACTGTACATCCCTGTCATGTGTTACTGTGTAAGGAACATCTTTCTGGTTATATTCTCCTGTGTTCCATCCGCCTGATCTCTTGTGATTCTTATAACCGCTTACACTCATCTGAGTAAAGTGAAATGTCTTTGCATCTAACCATCTGACATTACTTGTAATAAATGGTGATGTAAGTGTGCCCTGCATAAGAATTGCTAATAATTCCGGACTCCACTGTTCTGCGTAATTCAAATTTAGCATATTATTACCTTTTTAACCTTTCTTAATTGAATCTGTTCCATCTCTTTGTTGGAACATTTACATTGTTACCTGTAGAGGACTGCTGTCCGTTATTCTGCTGTCCTGCACCAATCTGAAAACCAGCATTGCCTTCCTGTACCGGCTTAAGTGCTGGTACATCCTTGATAACCTGCTCAAGTGCAGCCTTGACATTGTCCTCTGATATTTTCCCATCTGTGTCCTTTGCCTTACTGAAATCAGCCATCTTAAGTACATATGGGAGTGTCTTGGCATTAATACCAAGCGTCATTGCTACCTTTGTAGCTGCAAGTTCGATCTGAGCCTGTTCAGCAACCTTCTGTGCTGCTGCCACTTCATTCTGAAGATTAGCATTAGCGTTCTGCTGCTGTTCTGTCTGCTGCTGCTTATTCTGCTTAAATGTTGCAATAGCCTGACTTATCTCATCTTCTGATAATCCCTGTTGCTGGAAATAGCTTTTAAGCACAGCATTCTCTTTCTTGGCCGTTGCATTATCCAGCATTGCCTGTATCTTGTCATAATCAACACCAGCTGTCTGCTGATTATTCTGATTACCCTGCTGTCCTGCCTGTCCATTGTCTCCTCCAGCGCTCTGGCCGCCGTTACCATCTCCGCCATCTGCGAAGAGCTGTAGATTAATAGGTAATGTTTTTCTCATACCTGTCTCCTTTCCGTTTACCGCCCGTCGGCATTTCCCTAAAGTTTAGTGCCATTAAGTTTTGGGCATAAAAAAAATAGGCACACACAGCTTATTTGCCATGTGTGCTTAATAACTAATATTAAATTGTGTTGCACTGGTGCAACTTCGGACTATTCTATTATAATCCAATCTTCTGCAAGCATGTCAGTCTGACTTGCTAACCAAGGGACTACATTCCCCTGTGCAGTTTTCATGGCGATATATGCTCCATACTCTACTAATCCATTCTCATTAACAAGACTTGCTGC
>ERZ779889.3753-NODE-3753-length-10725-cov-4.463074_pt1 | contig 10725 bp, 8 predicted proteins | sample MGYA00511030_ERZ779889 | MGnify/ENA primary metagenome ERZ779889 (study PRJEB29588, sample SAMEA2160616) | human gut metagenome | biome: human gut; feature: human-associated habitat; material: faeces | place: Denmark | collected 2008/2010 ...
GGCCGTATCCAGCAGATAGGCAGAGGTGTTCAGTCCGTCAACCGCCTGCAAGCCGATGGCTGTTTGCCACGCCTCGCTTTTTTCGGCTCTGTCGGGTTCGCCTTGCTTTATATATTCTTCAAGTTCAAATTGCCAATTCTTATCCGGCATATTTGCACCTCATTCCTTACTTAAATCTTCCGTCTTGAAGGTCGTGTAGCCCTCGTAATAATAGCTGTGATCAATGCCCTTCATATAGACCTCACGGCTATCCACATCATCGGTGAGTGCGTTTTTCAAAAGGTGTTTGATTTCAATATCCTTTATGGGGCTGCGCTCCATTGCAAGAAGATAATCTTCTTTATCAATCTTGCTCCAATCAACAACCTTGTGAAGCTCGGTTTTGAAAATGAGGTCGAGCCAAATGCGTGTGCTGCGCCCGTTTCCTTCTCGGAACGGGTGGGCGATATTCATTTCCACATACTTCTCGACGATTTCATCAAAAGTGGACTGCGGCATTTTATCAATGTTGGCAAGTGCCGCCTGCAAGTACATTAGCGGCGCAAAACGGAAGTTGCCTTTTGAAATGTTTACGGTTCTCAGTTCTCCGGCAAAATCATAAATCTCGTCAAAGAGATACTTATGAATCGCTTTGAGGGCGGAGAATTTTCCCGCTTCCAATTGATCAAGCAACCCGCTATCAAAAAGTTCAATCGCCTTTTTCTTGCTGATGCGTTCTTCCTCACGGGCAAGGTCGGCAGAGCTTGTCAGCCCCAATTTGTTTTCAAGTGCCATATTGCACCTCCGAAACCAAGTAATTTCTAACGGTTTGTTTATATAACCTTTTTTGCAACAAAAATATGTGCCAATTCAGTGTCAAAGCATTCTACCAAATCTAAGTCTGCATTAAGTATACAATCTTTGATTTCTGTAGGTGAGTCTGGGAATATTGTGATTTTCCTCGTCCCCATATCAATAAAATCTTCTTGGCTTTTATCTATTGATAAAACAAACTTTCCGCCGCTTTTTAACAAACATACCACCTTGTTTATAGCATTTTGTTTTTCATGAATGTGCATAAAAGTCAGGGATGAATAAACAACATCGTACAAATTGTTGAAATGGTGAGACAAAAAATCATCGCAAATCAATTTTACATTTTTGTGGTTTGCCAAATTTTCTTTTGCTTTATTTATCGTCTTAGGTGATATGTCAATACCGCAGTAATCTTTGCATAAGATAACCGTCTTAACAGCCAATCTTCCTGTTCCGACGCCGATTTCAAGTACTGATTTATCTTTATCAAGATCCATTTTGTCAATGAAAGCTTGTCCGTCCCATTTATCCATATAATCTTTTAAAGGTTTTGGATCGTGTACAGGATCGTTGTTTTCCTCTATCAGAAGGTCATAGTGCTGAATAACATCACTATTGATTGATTTCATAAATGTTATATCTCCCGGTAATTACTTATCCGCCGCAACGCCAGATTTCATCCAGGCGTCAACTTCGCTTATTTTGAATTTCCACAGCCTGCCGATTTTGGCGGCGGGCATTTCTCTGCGCTCGATCCAGTCAAGAACGGTATCACGGCTGACGCCCAAATATTCCATAATTTCTTTCATCGAATACCAGCGCTCAAGGTTGTTATCCATAGCGGAATCCTCCGTTTTCACGAAAATACAATACTACAAACTACATTATATCACATTTTTTGAGATTTCACAAGGCTTAATAGGGGTTTATTCGGGGTTTTCAAGAAAAAGTCATGAATTACACGGCATATCAAACAAACGACGGACCTAAGCGGGGGTGTGTGATTCTGTTATAGTCTTTGTTGTAGACGGTAAGGTAACGGTGTTTTGCTCCATTTTTACTTGGCGGCAACGGAAAAAGCGGAAAGTTATCGAATAATATTCGAAGTTTGACGGAAAAGCGTCGAATTATCTTGTAAAAAAGGGTTTATTGTGGTATAATACAGATTGTTAAACTGTAGTTATCTTTCAAAGGTGAGGTTTCAAATGATGAAAGCAAGTTATAAAAAGCTGTGGAAACTCCTTGTTGACAAAGAAATGAGTAAATCAGATCTGCATAAAGCCACAGGGCTTTCCTCCAGCACCATGACTAAACTCCGCCGCAGCGAGGATGTTTCGATGGAAGCTCTTCGAAAAATCTGCATTGTTCTCGACTGTAATATTGCTGATATCGTTGAGTTTGAAAAAGAAAACAATTGACGAAGTAATAATGAGAATATTGAAAAGCGGTCTACACTTTAAAGAATTACATAGGAACATCTGCTTGAATCGCAAAAAGGAATATGCCTGCGTACAAGGTGGGCAGGCTGTGGAAGTTCAAACTGTCAGAGCCAGACGAGTGGATTCGCTCCGGCGGCGCAGCTGACGATAAAGCAGAGAACGCCGACTAAGACCGTTTTATTGTGCAGCGAATTTGATATGATAATAGTGGCTCACTGTAGAGTGAAAGGAAACGAAGAAATATGGACAATCAGGTGCATAATCAAATAGTTAGTTTTATATGGAGTATCGCAGACGACTGCCTGCGTGATGTTTATGTGCGCGGCAAGTACCGTGATGTGATCTTGCCGATGACGGTCATCCGTCGTTTGGATGCTCTTTTGGAGGATAGCAAAGAGTCTGTCCTGGATATGAAGAAAAAGTTGGACGCGGCAGGTATCGATAACCAGTGGCCTGCGCTGTGCAATGTAGCAGGACAGGCTTTTTGCAATGCGTCTCCGTTCCGTCTGCGCGACCTTACCAGCCGTGCGAAGAAGCAGACATTGAAAACGGATTTTGAAGCATATCTTGACGGTTTCTCTCCGAATGTGCAGGAGATTCTGGAGAAGTTCAAGTTCCGCAATCAGATTGACACCATGATCGAGGCAGATATCCTCGGTGCAGTCATTGAAAAATTTATATCTTCGGATATTAACCTCAGTCCGAACCCGGTGTACAAAGACGAAGAAAAGACCATTCTCAAGCATCCCGGTCTGGACAACCACGGCATGGGTACGATTTTCGAGGAACTGATCCGTAAGTTCAACGAGGAGAACAACGAGGAAGCCGGCGAACACTGGACGCCCCGTGATGTTGTTGAGCTGATGGCAGACCTTATCTTTATGCCGATTGCGGATCAGATCAAGGACGCTACTTACTCCTGCTATGATGGGGCCTGCGGAACGGGTGGTATGCTCACCGTTGCACAGGATCGGCTTATGACACTGGCGGCACGGCGCGGCAAAAATGTTTCTATCCACCTTTTTGGGCAGGAGATCAACCCGGAAACCTATGCCATCTGCAAAGCGGATATGTTACTCAAGGGTGACGGCGACCAGGCAGAACATATCAGTTACGGCTCAACGCTGTCCCTGGACGGCAACGCCGCCCGGCAGTTTGACTTCATGCTCTCAAATCCGCCTTATGGCAAGAGCTGGAAAACCGATGCAGAAAAGATGGGTGGCAAGAAGGAAATCCTCGACAGCCGTTTCAATGCTTATCTGGATGGCGGCGAGCAGCTTACGATGATTCCGCGCACAAGTGATGGTCAGCTTCTGTTTCTGCTGAACAATGTGGCGAAGATGAAGAAAGACACGCCTCTCGGCAGCCGCATTGCAGAGGTACATAACGGTTCGTCCATCTTCACGGGCGATGCGGGAAGCGGCGAGAGTAATGCCCGACGTTATATGATCGAGAACGATCTGGTGGAGGCCATTATCGCCGTGCCGGAGAATATGTTCTACAATACGGGCATCGGCACATTCATTTGGGTGCTTTCCAATAAGAAGGAGGATCGCCGCAAGGGTAAAATTCAGCTTATCGACGCAACGGCGATGAAGTCGGCACTGCGCAAGAACATGGGCAAGAAAAACTGTGAATTTACCGAAGAAATCCGCAAGGAGATCGTTCGCATGTTCCTTGCAATGGAGGAAAGCGAAGTCAGCATGATTTTGAACAATGAGGACTTCGGCTATTGGAGTGTGACGGTGGAGCGGCCGCTGCGTTTGCGCATATACCCCGACAGACCGATTCCGGCAGACACATTCAAGAAGTCGGACGAATACGACGGCGTAATTGCTGCTATCGAAAAGGCTGCAAAAACTGCGCTGTTGGACGATTGGACTGCTTTTGCCAAGGCTACCAAGCTGAAAGCCGCCGCGTTGAAAAAGGTACGCCCCTTTATCACGGAGAAAGACCCGGCCGCGCAGCCCATCGAGGGCGAGCCGGATGTTGACCTGCGCGACACGGAGAATATTCCGTTCCCATATGAGGGCGGCATTGATGCCTTTATGAAAAACGAGGTTCTGACCTATGCTCCGGATGCGTGGGTGGACGAGAAGAAAACACAGATTGGCTATGAAATCAGCTTTACGAAGTATTTCTACAAGCCCGTGGAGCTGCGCCCCATGGATGAGATTTTGAAAAGTCTAAAAGAATTGGAGCAGGAAGCGGACGGATTGTTGGCGGGTATCACGGAGGGTGTGCAATGAGCGGATATGCGGAATATCGTGAAGTAAATCTTCCATGGTTGAAAACTGTTCCGGCTCACTGGGAGATACGAAGAAACAAAAATATATTCACAGAGCAGAAAGAGATTGTTGGCGAAAGGTCAGCGGATTACACACTACTCTCATTGACGCTCAATGATATTATTCCCCGTGACATGGATGGAGGGGGTAAATTCCCTGAGTCATTTGACAAATACAAAATCGTAAAAAACGGGGATATGGCATTTTGCCTTTTTGATATTGACGAAACGCCACGCACAGTTGGTCTGTCTGGTTACAATGGAATGCTTACTGGCGCATACACAATTATGCGCGTTAGCAACATTAACGCCCGATTCATCTATTATTACTATCTTGCCTTAGACAACGGCAAGATGCTAAGGCCACTGTATACTGGACTTAGAAAAACAATAGACATTAACACATTCCAAAGCACAAAAATTCCGGTCCCACCCTGCGAGGAGCAGGATCAGATTGTGCGCTTTCTGGATTGGAAGGTTTCGAGCATCAATAAGCTGATCAATATCAAGAAAAAAGAAATCAAAGCGATTGATGCACTGAAGCGGTCAATGGTAAGTCATGCGATTACTCGTGGGTTGACAGTAGATGCACCCATAAAGTATAGCGGCGTCAAGTGGCTGGGAGATATTCCGGCCCACTGGAAAATCACAAAACTTCGGCAGATTTTACATCCGGTAAGCGAGAAAAATCACCCGGAATTTCCTCTACTATCAGTTGTCCGTGAACAGGGTGTCATTCTCCGTGATGTCGAGGATAAGGAAGCTAACCACAATTTTATTCCTGATGATTTAAGCGGCTATAAAGTTGTGCGAAAAGGGCAGTTTGCGATGAATAAGATGAAGGCTTGGCAAGGATCCTATGGCGTTTCGGATTATACCGGAATCGTCAGCCCTGCTTACTTCATCTTCGACATTGCTTTTGAGAATTTGGAGTATTTTCACTATGCCATCCGCAGCAAGGTTTATGTGAATTTTTTCGCCCAGGCGTCCGATGGCATTCGTGTTGGGCAGTGGGATTTACAAATGGATAAAATGAAGGAGATCCCATTCATTGTCCCGCCTGCGGATGAGCAGATTGCCATTGTCAAATATATAAAGCAGGCACTGCCCCAATATGATGCTGCAATCGAAAAATTGACAGAAGAAGTTGCTGTGCTTGAAGAATATAAGAACAAGGTTATTGCTGATGCCGTCACTGGCAAGATTGATGTCCGTGGCATCGAAATCCCAGAATACGAATTTGTGGATGAAGATATAGACAATGCAGATGAAAACCCGGAACAAGGTGCGGACGAGCCTCCTGAGGAGGAATAAGCATGATAGAGATAAAAGAATGGACTTGGGAAACCATCCCCAAAAAAGAGATGACTGCAAAAACAATAACTTGCCCGTACTGCGGTGTGCGGGTACAGGCGGGTTCTACCACAAGAATTGTCGATACAGCTACCGGTGCCATTAAATATCAAATTCACAAATGTCCGGAGTGTTTTATGCCGGTCATCATTGGTCTTGACGGAAAAATCATACCGCAGTCACAACTACTGCCCTATGAAGATGTACGCTTTCTACCGCCCAATGTAGAAAAGCTGTATAACGAATGTAGAAAGTGCTTTCTAAATGAGTGTTATCACTCGGTTATAATGGTTTCACGGACACTGCTGATGCACATTGCGGTAGATAAAGGTGATGCGGCTGGTAAGACATTCTTTGCTTACATAAACTATTTGGAAACTAATGGATATATCGGAAGTCAAAACAAGGCGTGGGTCGATAAAATTAGAGAAATCGCCAATAAGTATGTCCATGAAATGGATATGGCAACGAAAGATGATGCACACAAGGTGATCGTATTTGTGAAGCAATTGCTGGGAAATCTATATGAGATGCCCCATCTGGCAGAGGAGGAATCGTAATGCCGACTAATATCAAGGAAAGCGGTTTTGAATCGCTTATTGTGAACTGGCTTGTTGAGCAAAATGGCTATGAGCAAGGAGCAAACGCGGATTACAACAAAGAATACGCCGTTGATGAGACACGGCTTTTTCGGTTCCTACAAGATACGCAACCGGAGCAATTAGAGAAGCTGGGCATCCGGAAAAGTCATCAAAAATACGCACAGTTTCTCAACCGTTTACAGGGCGAGATTTCTAAGCGCGGCATAGTTGACGTGCTGCGAAATGGGATCAAAGTGTACCCTGCCGATCTGATCATGTTTTACCTGACTCCCTCTGAGGGCAACGCAAAAGCTAAAGAGCTGTTCCAAAAGAATATTTTCAGCGTCACCCGAGAACTCCGCTATTCACAGGATGCAGCCAAACTGGCACTGGATCTGTGTGTATTTATCAATGGCCTCCCGGTTATTACATTTGAACTAAAGAATCAGATCACAAAGCAAAATGTTGATGATGCCGTTCAGCAGTACAAGGATGACCGTGATTCCAGAGAGATGTTGTTCCAGTTCAAACGCTGCATGGTGCATTTTGCCGTAGACGATGCCCGTATCAAGTTCTGCACGAAACTTGCCGGACAAGACAGCTGGTTTCTGCCCTTTGATAAGGGATATAATGATGGTGCAGGAAATCCACCAAATCCCAATGGCATCATGACTGATTATCTTTGGAAGGATATTCTCACCAAGGAAAAACTGACGCTGATCATAGAAAACTACGCACAGGTCGTTGTCGAGGTGGACGAGGACACCAAAAAGAAAAAGGAAAAGCAGATTTTCCCCCGCTACCATCAGCTCGATGTTGTAACGAGGCTGCTTGCCGATGTGAAAACAAATGGTGTCGGAAAAAAGTATCTTATTCAGCACAGCGCAGGCAGCGGAAAATCCAACTCTATCGCTTGGCTTGCTCATCAACTGATTGGGCTTGAACAGGACGGTCGTCCGATGCTGGATTCCGTTATTGTAGTCACCGACCGCCGGATTCTCGACAAGCAGATTCGGGATACGATCAAGCAGTTCATGCAGGTCGGCAACACGGTCGCATGGGCGGAGCACTCCGGCGACCTTACGAAAGCAATCACGGACGGAAAGCGCATTATCGTCACCACGATTGAGAAGTTTCCGTATATCGTTCCGCAGATCGGAGCCGAACACAAGGATAACCGTTTTGCCATCATCATAGACGAGGCGCACTCCGGGCAGAGCGGAAGAAACTCTGCGCAGATGAACCTTGCACTTTCCGGGCTTGCTTCCGATGACGAAATGGACAATGAGGATAAGATCAACGCTATGATGGAAGGACGTAAACTGCTGAACAATGCCAGCTACTTTGCGTTTACCGCAACCCCGAAGAATAAAACGCTGGAAACCTTCGGCGTTCCGTATCAGGACGGCGACGATGTTAAACACAGACCTTTCCACGTTTATACGATGAAACAGGCAATCCAAGAAGGGTTCATTCTGGATGTGCTGCAATACTATACGCCTATCGACAGCTTCTATAAGCTGATGAAGACCGTCGAGGATGACCCGATGTTCGATAAGAAGCGGGCGCAGAAGAAGCTGCGCAGCTTTGTGGAAAGCGACAGCTATACCATTGCCAAGAAAGCGGCTATGATGGTAGATCATTTTCACGAACAAGTCATTGCCAAAGGAAAAATCGGCGGGCAGGCTCGCGCTATGGTCGTGACCTCCAGCATTCCTCGCTGTATCGAATATTATTACGCCATTAATAAATGCCTTGCGGATAGGCGCAGTCCATATAAAACGATTATCGCCTTTTCCGGCGAGAACAAGTATCAAGGTCAGGAACCGCCGCTTACCTCTGCCGGATTGAACGGTTTCCCGGACGCTAAGATACCGAAGGAGTTCAAAAAAGACCCGTATCGCATTCTCATTGTTGCGGATATGTTCCAGACGGGCTTTGATGAACCGCTGCTCCACACCATGTATGTGGACAAGGTGCTTTATGACATTAAGGCGGTACAGACGCTCTCCCGCTTGAACCGCTGCTGCCCGAAAAAGTACGATACCTTCGTCTTGGACTTTGCAAACAAGCCGGAGATGATTCAGGAATCATTTTCGCGATATTACCGCACCACGATTCTGTCCGGCGAAACCGATCCGAACAAGCTATACGACCTGGTTGCAACAATGGAGGAATACCAGGTGTTCTCCAACGAGGATGTCGAGCGGCTGGTCAATTTGTACTTGGATGGAGCGGATCGCGACAAACTTGATCCCACATTAGATGCCTGTACTGCCGTTTACAAGCAATTTGACACGGATGATCAGATTAAATTTAAGAGCGCAGCAAAGGCGTTCGTGCGTACATATGGCTTTCTCGGAGCGATTTTGCCGTATGGTAACGCAGACTGGGAACGGTTGTCCATCTTTCTTAATTTGCTGATACCAAAGCTGCCGTCTCCGCGAGAGGATGATCTTTCGCAGGGGATTCTTGAAACGATCGACCTCGAAAGTTACCGCAACGAGGCGCGTGAGGTCATGTCCATTCGCCTGGAAGATACCGATACGGAGGTGGCTCCCGTACCGGCAGGAAAGGTCGGGCACATCGTTGAACCGGAAATGGATTTGCTGTCTGTTATTCTCTCCAATTTCAATGATATGTTTGGTAACATCAATTGGAATGATGCGGATAACGTGCGGAGGCAGATCCTTGAGATACCGGCCATGGTGTCTAAGGACGAAAAATATCAGAATGCCATGAGAAACTCTGATGAGCAAAGTGCGCGCTTGGAGAGCGAACGTGCTCTGCAGCAGGTCATCTTTTCGATTATGGCGGACAATATGGAGCTGTTCAAGCAATTTCAGGACAATCCATCATTTAAGAAATGGCTGTCCGACCTTGTATTTAACTTGACCTACAACAAGGACGGAAAGCCTTATGAGGCGCCCAACTCAAATATAGTCCCAAGAGAAAACTAACGTATGTATTGTGAATCGAAAGAATAAGCCTATTTCATCAATTTATGGAGTTGTTCAGAATGTGATGACATAACGTGAGTTTTGGACAGATAACAGCAATAAGGTGAGGCAATACAACCTTTCAATCATATAAAACCCCATCGTATATATGGCACAGTTTAGCTCCGTGCCATAGCATTCGGTGGGGTTTTTAAGTTTTACATTTGCTGCCGCTTGCTTTATCTTAAACACCTCTTGTTCAACACAACTATCCCTTTCCGTCTGTACTGAGCGGATGATAAAACGGCATTCTTGGGTTTGCATTATGGCTATTGATGCGGGGCAGGCTTTCGAGCGGGATAGCGTAGAACCGTTCTTTGATAAAATTCCCGTTCATGTTGTCAATGATTTTTGCGGCCTGTTCCGCGTAAGCGCCCGTCACATCAAATTCCGCAAGGCGGACGATCTGAAAACGATGCTTTCCGGCAGCGGTATACAGAATCTCTCCGGATTTCCCGTCACCGTAGGGCGTATAGGCGTAGCTTGCTGACTGCACTGCTTTCTTGTCTTTTTCTTTTATAACCGTTATAGCCGTTTGCTTTAAGAAAACGCCGTCGCAAAAGCCCATATCGCATAACACTTTGGCAAACTTTTCGATTGCCGCTTTACGTTTTTTCTCAATACTTTTTTCGCCTGACGCACCTTGTTTCAATGCAATTTCTGCATAAGTGCTGGGCTTGAAAACGCCGAAACAGTCAAAACATACGCCGAGGGAAAGAGATAAAATCTGCTTATCCTTAGGTGTGATTTTATCGGCAGCAGTGCGAAAATTGTCACGGTAAATACTTCGCAGCACTTCCTCGAACAGAGATACGGACGGATCTTCGATAAGCTCGTCTGAAACAGTGCCGTCCGCCGCGTTTTCGTTTTCTTCTGTCGGGACAATGCCGACGGGATATTCGCAAGCCTTGCCGACAGCAACAAGCTCGGTGACTTTTTTCTCGGCAAAGCCGATTTCCTTTACGGCAAGCGCAATACGTGCATCGGCGGAAAGTTCGGGAGCGCTGTTATAGATGCGCATCACCTTACGCAACTCGGCGTACCCGTTTTGCGTCGGCACGGTGCAGGAGTTTTTTGTTGTGCGGATATAATCCAGCTGCCGCATGACCGCTGCCTTTTTCGCATACTGCAAAAGCGGAATGGGATCGGCGGCATCATAGCCGAGAAAAGCAAACCACAGGGACTCCAAAAAGATCTGCTTAATATCTTCGGTATCGTCCGCAGACAGATTGTAATGCGAAACGAACCGCTCGGCACGGCTTTGCAGTACC
>ERZ779889.3755-NODE-3755-length-10718-cov-3.122104_pt1 | contig 10718 bp, 17 predicted proteins | sample MGYA00511030_ERZ779889 | MGnify/ENA primary metagenome ERZ779889 (study PRJEB29588, sample SAMEA2160616) | human gut metagenome | biome: human gut; feature: human-associated habitat; material: faeces | place: Denmark | collected 2008/2010 ...
CACCGCGCAGGTTAGCACATTCCCCGCCATCCTCGCCTCTTAACCATTTTGCATGCTTATCAAGAACGAGTTTCAAATCCATTCCGCTTTCCTCCTTAAATCGCTTTATATTTCGGCACCTGCCGTATCCCATCGTATTCCCACAGCACCACGTCCTCTGGGTCAACACCCTCAGCTTCCGCTATTTCCTTGCGTGTATTGTCATAAACGTAGAAGCTATATCCCTGCACATCCTCGGCGCACTCCGGCACAGTATCTTCATCATGCACTATCCATTCCTCGCCGGTGTTGAAGAACTCCGTTTCGAGGCAGCGAACCGCTTCGTCATTGTACAGGTCGGTCGGATAGATGAAGTAAATCCAATCGCTTTGGCAAGAGCCGCGCAGGGTTTTATAGTCATATTCCTTGCTCAGCATCAATGTCAGGCCCATACAGATTCCCCACTGTGCATTGCGGCCATAGTTTGGGTTGTACATCTGAGATGCGAATTTCCACGTCTCGATTTCTTCATCGGTGTAGGAGTCCCTGCCTACAGGCGGCACATAATTCAGAAGCATTTCCTGTTCGGTGCTGTATGGGCAGGTAGCGCCAACATCTTCCCAATCCATTTCCTCAAGCGCTTTGACTACCTGCTCAAACTCATCAAAAACGTATCTTCCGTATGACTTATTGCCGTACAGCGCGGCCTTGTCTATCTTGAGCTGTTCGTCATCCCATGGGCTTTCCTGCCACTCCCACGGCACTTGGCGTGCGTACACTTTACGGTTTTCTTTCATATTCCCTCCTTATCCTTGAATACATCCAGATAATTTGATACTGCATCGGACAAGACTTCATAATCGTGCTGGTTGGGGTAATACACGTACCAATCTACCCTTCCGTTGCAATCCCAAATGTGTGGATCGATGCCGTTTCGGAAATTAGGATTAGATGTATGCTTTACCCCAAATAAATCTGAAAAGCGCAAGAGCAGAACATCTACTTGTCCTTCACTAAAATTCAGAATTGTTACCTGAATAGCATTATAATGATTGGCAACTATTCCCGTTACAAACTGAATCTTTGCTCGGTTAGTATCACTCAAACGCACATAGCAGGCTCTGCCCACATAGGTAGCATCTGGATACTTTCCCCCGATAATCTTACGAAGTTCACGTTCATAAAAAGTCATTCGTCTTTCTCCCTCCTTACTTCACAACATGTTCCAGTGTCTCCGCATCGAAATGATGGTACGCACGGCGCGGCCCCATTGGGTGTTTCTTTTGCAAGCTGCTGAGAACATAACAAGTGTGCTCTTCGCCCATACTATCCGTCACTTTCACAGTTCCTTTTAGCAACCGCATGGAGCTTACCGTTTCCCCAAAGAATTTGAGTGTATCTCTGTCAAAAAAGTGCCCGTTAGGATGCATACGCTGATACTCGCTAATAAGACCGTATACACTATATACTTTCACTGCCATTTATTATTCCTCCTTGCTTTTCTATATCTACACCAATGAGTTCACCCAACGCCTTTGCCGCCGTCTCAAAAGAGTCATATACATCGTTAGTGTCATATTCAGGCGCAAACGTTTCAAAGACTGCCTCTGCCAGCAAACCTGAAAATTCATCACTATGAATATCATCTTCACTCCATCCATAAAAGGAGATTAATATTTCGCGTTTACATTCATTTACATCCATATCAAGATAAACAAACCCATGAGCGACACGATACATGTCGCCATAAGCATTTACCTGCGCCAACTCAAAGACATTACTGCCCTTTTCGGGGGCTTCTCTGCGGAATTGAGCGCAGTCTATGTCTGTACAAATCCAATTACTCTTTTGCATAATCACACCTCATAAACCTGTGGGTCGTTTGTCCCCCCTACCCTACTTACAGATACACACGATAAGCCAAAATACTCCTGTGCCTTTTCTTCGGCTTCCGACGTTGTGCTGGCAATTATAACTATGATTTTATCTCCTCCATACCTCAAACGCGCCGTATAAATGTGCCTGCCAATGGTCTTATAAGCCTGCTCCATAGTCGTCATTTTGATGCCTCCCTCCCCTTCAATACACAAAGTCCGTCTCAACGTAGTCCCAGCCGATGCCCCAGTGCGTCACACCCAGCACGCACAGGTCAAGCATCTCACAGTAGAATATGATTTCGTCCGTGTGTTCCTTCAGCCGTTCTGCCGTGGCGCGGTCAATCAGATAATACTGGTAGATTTCTATTGGTTCCTCATTCTCCCAATCGTCATCCGCGTCCACCTCGTTGCCGTCGGCATCGTAGTAGCGGTACAGCTCACCGCTCTCAAGGTTGTCATACAGGTTCCCATCCACACTCGCAATATCGTTGCAGAGCAACATCTGACTGTCTGGATAGAATATCTGGCTGTACTCACAGCGCACAGTCTTGCCCTTACAAGTCGTGTACGGATCTGCCACCTTTTCAAATTTATATCTATCTTTGAGCCACTCGTTGTGTTCCAGCGCCAAGCCGGTATAGAAATCGTCGTTTTCGTTGCGGTATATCTCATCCACATAGAATGATCTGTTAGCCATATTATATCACCTCACCTGTATATCTTGACAATTTCCCAATCTGTTAGTGCCGCTGTGGTATCGAGCTCCCTTATGGGCAGCCTCTTAATTACAGCCTTATCGAAGTCGCATTCATAAACATAACGATAAATCTTGGTATCAATTATCCTCTCTTTTTGTATTCGTGTTTCAAATTCCTTGGTCATTGTTACCTTTCCAGCTCTGCCATGCAATCCTCGCACAGCATACCTATTTCCGTGTGTTCCAGCTTGTCCTTGCGCTTTATCTCGCCACACCAATAGCAGCGATCGTATTCATCCTCATAGTCCAGCAGTTCTTCAAAGCTGATATCCATGCAATACGGCATCAGCTCGGCCAGCTTTGAATCGTACTTGGCTCCGCCCTCCAACTCTGCCCGCTCGCTGGGATAGAGCATGTCATCCTCCCAGTTGTAGCCATACACATTTCCCTTTTTATCCACGTAAAACTCGCCGTAGTCGCTGTATTTGTTGCCGTCAAGGGTTACTGTGCCGCCAAGGTCAAAAATGTCGCACACGCTCTTGGTCGGAGTCCAGTATTTCGGTGTCTTGTAGGACGTATTGCTGAACATCAATCCGGTTTGCTCATCTGTCACGAAGTCCCCCACGGTGCTGATGTTACCTTCCATGTCGAGGAATGCAAGCCGTGAGCCGCCTATTTCGTTTTCTATCAGCTTGCAGAAATACTTGTCCTGAGGGAAGTGTTTGTTGATACATTTCATAGTGCTGAGCTGGGTCAGTATGTATTCCATTGTGTCGCTTATGCCGCTCCTCGGCTGCACGCTCAGTATGCCGTTATGCGCCACACCCAGACTGGTTTTGCACATGAGTTTCCGCAGCACACTCAGATTGTCCGTCACAGGGAACGGATGCGTGTTCTCAGGCGATGTGCCACCGTGTGTGGTTATGCGGAAGTGGAATATCATAGGCGTCTGCACAGTGTCTATTTTGCCCTCTACGCGCTTATATGCCTTATAGAAGTCTTTATATTCCATGAAACCTTTCTCGATGCACACGCCGCCGTTGGCCGTGTACATGAAGCCTGCGCCGTCCGGATTATGGTTCCACATATTCTCGAACATTTCATCACTGGGTGCTGCTATGCCGGCCTTCTTTACTACTATAATGCACATGATTATGCTGCCTCCTGTTGTCTATGGAATGTTGTTCTCTTGGTCAAATAGTCAATAAGGTCTGGGTAATCCACGTCGCGGAATATATCTTCCCATGTGGTTTTATTTATGTCGTTGATGTTTAGTCCCTTAGCGAATCGACAAAGGGTATCTACGAATTGAAGTGTTGCGTTGAATGTGCTTGCTTTTAGCGTTCCTCGGAACAGTCTGAACTCTATCGTGTTGGCGTTCCTTAGGTTAACGGCATAATATCGGCCTTTGTTGCGTAGGTCACGCGCTTTGCTGGCAAGTGTGGCATCGTTGTCATCATCCTCCAACGTGATTTCGTTCTTGCTTGCCCAATGGTTTAGCTGTTCTCCCGTGCGGCGGCTGAACGGTATCATATGTGATTCCCAGAACCGATTGACCAGCAGCACGGCCTTGGCGATGTTCAAGTCGATTTCAGTTTGGGTATTGCCGAAGAAATCTCTGTTGACGTGTACATGCAGGCCGCACGTTCCGGCATCGTGTGATGTGAACCCGTACTCACAGCATTTCTTCCGTATCCATTCCCAGTTAAGTTCGTTCATGTGGTAGGCAAGTGTGCAGGGATGGGACACGATTTCCACGCCATCCTCGAGGCTGCCGTCATGCTTGCAGTAGATTTCCGGCACATCAACCTGCAATTCCTCGGCCAATTTTCCCGGGTTTTCGCCTTTGTCCACTTCCAACTCCACGCCCATATACAGCGGTGTGCCGTGGGTGAAATCCTCTTGCGTGTGGTAGAAGTCGGGGTCTGGCTTGTACGAATAGTCGTAGATGGTTGTGGATTCCATTTCCTCCGCGCAGGTTTCGCAGCAATAGTAACCGTCGATTGTGTGAACATCTTCATCACGCACCAAGCATCCGCAGTTGTCGCAAGTATGCCAGCTTGCGACATAGCACCAGTCACACACCCATATTCCGTTATCATCGCAGTGCATATCCCAATCACGGCACCAGTCACCGCAATCCTCGCATTGATGATAGGGGCCATGCTCACGGCAGTATCTGCACACCATGCCCTTGTTCGGCACTTCCACGCAGTTAGGTTCCCAGTCACCGCAGTCCGCGCACTTGTAATAACCCGCTCCTTCGGCGCATTCCTCATTGCAAAAGCAGCGGTTATCGATTGTCTCTATCCAGTCGTCTGTCCAGTCACCGCAGTGCTCGCACTGCACATAGTCCTTCTCCTCAGCGCATTCCTCATTGCAAAACGTTTTGCCATCCTGCGCCGTTATCATTGCTTCTTCGTCTTCGATTACCGCACCGCAGTTCGCACAAATATACTTTTCCATATTCGCTTTTCCTTTCTGTTGTTACATAGCTGAGATGAGCACGAATATTATATACCATGTGACGATTAAAAAGACGATTCCTGCCGTTTGCACCGCGTACCACGCCACGCTGTACGGGCGGAGCTTATAGCGTTTCATATATCTCTCCTTAATGTGATTTCACTCAGTTCTTCCCAGTCATCGGGGTTTCCCTGCCGCCGCAGATACGTATGTCCTCCGTCCACGCCAACCGCGCCGCACTTACACATCTTGAAGTCGTGGGTGTATTTGCTTTCGATTACGTCCCCGCACTTCTTACATTTAATCTTATTGGTTATGATTTTCTGCATGGTTTTCCTCCTACGCCACGGCACAGCCCCGCAAGGCCGCGAACAGCTCATCCAGTTGCCGCCACAGTCTTTCCCAGTCGGCCACGGCAAGCGGGTTGCGTGTTCCGCCCGGCACGTCCGCCCAGTCTTGCGCAAACGTTTCGATTTCCTTGCGCGTATCTGCCACGCGCTGCATGATTTCCCATTTAGACATTGTTGTTTCCTCCTTTGCCCCAAAGAACCAATATGTTTCCTTGGGTTTTACGTTTACGATATCGCACACCGCTTCCGACACGCGATATTTCAGCACCAACTTTTCCCATTCCTTGACGGTATACAATTCGTTGCCGATAAGTATGCCGTCAAAGGTTCTTTTTGCCCGGTTCAGCAAGCGGGCATTGTCATACTCCGGCTTAATACGATAGTATTTCATATGCGTTTCCCCTTTTTGTGAGCATAAAAATAAGGCCACGCCGTTGCGTGACCCATAATTGAGTTCTGTGTTTATTTCCTTTTGGTCATTACGTTTAGGAATGTCAATCCTATCATGATTCTATCGTTCGTTGTTGGGACGATTTCAAAATTGTCTACAAGATTCATTACTTCCCTTATGGCATCCATGCTGTATACCCTTACGGTTAAATCCGTACAATATACAGTTATTTCGCCAATATCGGGGAAAATGTCGTTCATTTGACATTCGAATGTGGCATTCTCATCGTATTCGGTTACGATTTCCTTGAGTAAATCGTAAGCCTTATGCATATCATTATATCTTTCCTTATTCACAGCCCAGAGCGATTTCGCATTTGCTTTGGCCTTTGCTTCTAAGGCTTTTTCCATAGACGCCCAGAAGCGTTCTTCGTCGCTCATAGGCGTAATATCTATGATTTCCTTCATCCTCTCCTCCTTCTTGCGTTTATGTAAAAGCTTACCATACCGCGCCCGATAAGGCAAGGCTTTTCCAAATCATACAAGCAAACCCCGCACACCATTGCGCGAGGCTTAATCTATGATTTATGACGGGGTATGACGTTCCGTGTAACACAACCCCGATAGCCCACTACCACATAAACTATCGGTTAAAAAGCGAAAGGCCATACCCTTGCGCTAATCATATCACGCTTAGGAATAAAACGCAAGATTACTTATTGCGCTCGTACAGTGATTCATAGGACGTCCCGGTTATGACGCGGTTGATAACCTGCACAACAAGCTTGATAACCGTATTTCCCTTCGGCATAGTGACCGTCTTGGGCTGCTTGCCTGCCTTGCACGCCGTCAGCACCATAAAGGCGATATCCTGAGACGTTACCTTATAAATGTTCTTTCCTTCGCCATTGTCCTCGAATATGATAGCATCCACCAGACGCTGGAGCTCTTTCGTCAACGTTGTTTTGCTGATAGGGTTCTTTTCCTGAGTACGTTCCGTGTGCTTGTCCATGCGGTACACGTTAAGCAATTCCTTCCAGTCTCCGCCCAATTCCGCCGTTGCATAAGCGGACAGCAGACGCGCCATGTTATCCGCCCGGTATACCCAGCCGGATTCGTTACTGATTTTCTGAGGTTCACAGAAACGGTTGAACGCCGCCAAGTCGATAATCTTTTTCCCATCGACAAGCATATACTTGCCATTTTCCTTATCCTGCCCTAACGTTATCTTGCTTACTTCCAACGCCATAATTGCGTTGTACATAGGCTTATCAGACGCCCGCAGCACGGAGAATTCCTCATTCATAACCATGAGATTAAGCTTGCTTACGTTTTCGCTCACGCCGTGCAGCAGCTTTGCAATTTCGTCGTTGGGCTTGTTCTCAAGGATAGGGCCATTCAGGTTCTGAATATCGCTTTCAAGGTTCTTGCGCATTTCATTTGAATTCATTGTTGTATCTCCTTAATATCTTGTTATATTAAGGGCATAAGCCCTTTGATTAACAATCAGTACGTTAATCAAAAGTCTTACGAAAGCGGGCTACACTTGTTAAGGCATAGCCCGCCTGATAAACTACTTATGATTGCCCTCGCGTGTTCGCTTACATTTCAATACAATGCAGGTTCAAACGCTTACATGGCAGACGCGGAACGAATTCCATGTAATGGGTCGTTTTGTACGCAATGGCGCGGAACGCCTTGCACGGCCTGTTCTTGCCTGTACGCATATCAGTGTATGCTTGCACGTTGGCGGTAACTAACCCCGATACAGTCAAGCGTATTTGCTCAACGCTTTGCCGCGCGGTTTACCGTTCCGCGCGTAACGTTGCAAACGCTTGCTTTGCGGCTTGTGTTCGTGCCGCTTGCTTGCGCTTACAGTTATAGGGGAATGAGAATGGCGGCAGTACACACAAAAACATAAAATATTTTGAATAATAAAGATCCCCCCGCATAGCGGGGGGTATTTCAGTTTCGGGCATAGCCCTAATAATACTAGCGGCGCACAAGTGCGCATAAAACGCCTGCCAGCTTGCGCCCATTACTTGCTACCCGTAAACGGGTCCCGTGGGTCGAATATACTTAATTGGTCAGCTTCCTTGTCTCTTTTCAGCTGGTCGGCTATGTATTCTGTTATAGCTTTCGTGTTTTTCCCTACCGTATCCACATAATATCCTTTGCACCAAAACTCCCTATTCCTGTATGCAAATTTCATATTACCATACTTTTGGAATATCATTAAGCTGCTCTTGCCTTTCAAGTATCCCATAAACCCGGAAACACTAAGTTTCGGCGGTATACTAAGCAGCAGGTGTATATGGTCGGGGCATACCTCTCCCTCTATTATTTCAACTCCTTTCCATTGGCATAGTGTCCGTATTATTTCTCGTATGTCTTCTCTTTTCTCAGCATAGAACACTTTCCGTCTGTATTTTGGTGCAAATACTATGTGGTACTTACAATTCCACTTTGTGTGTGCTAAACTGTTCGTGGTGTTATTTTGTTCTGTCATTTTAACATCCTCCTAATGTGTTAAACTTCTTTAGCTGGCAGGCTTTCTTTACAGTTTAGCACATTAGGCTGTTTTGTTCATCGCTTAAGCTATTTTCAACCCCGCCACTATGGCGGGGTTTTCGGTATACAATTAAAAGCAGGGTATTACCCTGCTTTTTTGCTTCTTCAAAAATCCGCCTTACAGCTTCATCAGCGCATCGTAGAGCGCTTCGAGCCCATCGCGCGTATAATATTCTATCGTTATTTTGCCCTTCTTTTCGCTGCCGTCTATGGTCACCTTGGTACCCAGATGCTCCCTGAGCTTTTCCTGGGCAACGTACATGTCGTTTGTTTGGCGGACGCGCTTCTTCTTCGATTCGCGCTCCACCTTGTCAAGCTCCGGGTTGGTGAACTTGGTGGCCTTGCGCTCTATCTCGCGCACGGACCATCCGTTTATGGCGGCAGGCGCCCTGCCGTGGCCCGCGCTGAGCTTGCCTTCCTTCACCATGTCCTGCACGCTGTCCGGCAACGAGAGCAGCCTAAGGCTGTTTGCTATTGCGGGGCGGCTCTTGCTCAGGCGGGAGGAAACCTCCTCCTGCGTAAGGTCGTGCTGCTGCATCAGGAAGCGTATGGCGGCGGCCTCCTCAATCGGGTTCAGGGATTCTCTCTGAATATTTTCAATCAGGGAAATCTCGACAACTTCCTGCTCGGTAAAATCTTTGATGATGACCGGTACTTCTTTGATTCCGGCAAGCTTTGCAGCCCTCCATCTCCGTTCCCCTGCGATGATCTCATAATAATCATCTTTTTTCTGCACCAGAATCGGCTGCAGAACTCCGAACTGTTTGATGGATTCCGAAAGTTCGATCAGGCCGTCCTCGTCAAAGGATTTTCGCGGCTGTTCGCGGTTCGGTTCAATTTCGGAGATTTTCAGTTTCATCTCGACTGGTTTTTCGACAACTTTTTCAACAACCTTCTCGACTACTTTGACCTCCGGTTTTGCCGGTTTTTCTTTTGCTTCTGCTTTGGCCGAATGTCCCGGTGAAATCAGGGAATCCAGGCCCTTGCCTAAGCCTCCTCTTCTCGCTGCCATTACTCTTCATCCCCCCTGTGAATCACTTCGTCTGCCAGGAGACGGTAGCTCTCTGCACCGGTGGACCGCTTGTCGTAATAGTTGATCGGCATACCGTAGCTCGGTGCCTCCGCAAGGCGGACATTTCTCGGAATAATGGTTTTGTAGATATTCTGATCCAGGCTGTCTTTTACGTTTTCTACTACCTGCAGAGAAAGATTCGTTCTCGCATCGTACATGGTAAAGACAACGCCTTCCATCTCCAGTTCCGGATTCAGACGCTCCTGCACCAGCTCAATCGTGTGCATAAGCTGGGATAAGCCCTCCAGTGCGTAATATTCACACTGAATCGGCACCAGAACGGTGTCCGCGGTGGTCATCGCGTTGATTGTCAGCATATTTAAGGATGGCGGACAGTCAATAATAATGAAGTCGTACTGATCGCGGACCTGATCAATTGCGTTTTTCAGGATGAATTCTTTGTCTTCCACCCCGATCAGCTCGATCTCCGCTCCGGCCAGATTGACATTGGAAGGGATAAGGGAAAGATTGTCAAAATTCAGAGGAATGATGCAGTCCTCCAGTTTTGACTCTCCAAGAAGCAGCTCATAGATGGTATTTTCCACTTCATTTTTCTCTACTCCCATTCCGCTGGTGGTATTTCCCTGCGGGTCCATATCAATGGTCAGAACTTTTTGTCCCATTTCTCCTAAACAGGAAGAAAGGTTAATTGCGGTGGTAGATTTACCTACGCCGCCTTTCTGGTTTGCAATTGCAATTGTTCTTCCCAAAATATGTATTGCCTCCTTTCATCTTTTTGTTTTCCATTTGCAGTTTTTCCTTTTTACAGGAAATGACCTGCCGGCACTTCTTTCAAAAAAATGATTCATGCGGCAGGTGTTTTGGCATATATATAGGAAAAATCTCCTTTTCTATGCCAGTCTATCTGAGGAATTCTTCAGATTCTATCTCAAAATTGCCCCAATTTGGGACAAAGATATTTTATCATACTACGCCGGATTTTACTACTGGAAATGTTTCACGTGAAACATTTTCTGCATTTTTTCATGATTAGGCGGTTTGAAACATAAGAAAATTGGAGATTTTTGGCGATGTTTCACGTGAAACATTTTGAAAAGCACTGTTTTACAATAATTTTTCTCGATTTTTACGCTGTTTAAATGTTTTTTGGAATTTTTTCAGCGATGATTTTGCATTTTTTGATGGTTTCCAAGTAATTCTGCAATGTCAAAACATTTTTTTCTGTTTCACACAGTTTTTATAAAATGTTTCACGTGAAACATTCTAATTTTTGACGTTTTTGAGGTATAAATATACTGGAAACGTTATTTTAATCGTGTGATGCTCTTTTTCAAGGAAATCTCAGGTGATTAGAA